>Ga0180017_100104_pt1 | contig 34236 bp, 41 predicted proteins | sample KR46_S_MetaG_FD_129674 | JGI IMG/M metagenome (GOLD analysis project Ga0180017, IMG submission 129674) | Groundwater microbial communities from the Olkiluoto Island deep subsurface site, Finland - KR46_S_MetaG | ecosystem: Environmental > Aquatic > Deep subsurface > Groundwater | place: Finland...
CATCACCCGGATCACCTTTGGGGCCTGGAATTCCGGGCGGACCTTGTGGCCCAACTTCACCAGTGCTGCCTTGAGCCCCCGGAATCCCGGGATCTCCTTTAGCGCCAATAAACTCCCCAGCATTGGCGCGCTCCACAACGGTTAATACTTCACCGCTGGCATGATCGACTTTTTCCATTACCGATTGGGCATCTTCACCCAGTTTTATCATTTGCTGCTCCCATTGCAAAAGGAGTGATGGTTCGATGGGTGGTTGGGGTGTATCAGCCTTAATTGATTGGTTGATCCGGATCAATCCTTTTTCACTTTTCCAGACCGGGATGCCGGGATCCGCTTTGCCTTCCAACTGGATTTCAAAAGCCAAAAGCCCGGAAGTCTGGGTTGTCGTTGCGGTCAGAATCCAGATAAAACGAACAAAATCACCATCGATTACCGGTATCATGAGAATCCGATCGGTTAAACGACCAAGCTCTGTTTCGACATGAATATTAAAATCGGCCACATTAAGACCATCATTCATTCTGGGAATCTCAAATACCAAACACTGAACCAAGTGATCGTATTGACTCACGATCATCTCATCATAAAAAAGCTGCTTCTCTTTGACAGTCACCTTAAAATTTCGCATAGAATCTCCTTCCAATTTTTACTCCTCCTCCGAATAATCTGGCCATTCGGTGATAGTCTCAACCACATCCCAGTTTTTATTCAGTGCCACACTCAGTTCGCTTTGAGAAAGCTTAGCGATATTGGCGGCGCCCAAACCAATGGCCAGCTTTTCCTGACCGGTTCTATCTTTTAGCCCTGCCAGCACATTTCGCAGACTGCTTTTGGTCAGATTGGTACAGGGCGATAGGTCAATGGCAATATTGATATTTAACAGTTTAAGTTCTTTTAGATTAACCGATCCATCAAACATTCCCATTCCGTATATGGCGTTGGTCATATCCAGATACGGCACCGACACTAAGGCGGCACAACCAGAAAAAATCCCCTGCAAGCGGCAGGCGCTAAGTTTCATCGTAAATTCTTGAGGGACGGCTTGAAGTTTTCGACAGCCGTTAAAAAACCCGAGATAAAGGGCCACACTGTTATCATCAATGAAGACTGTTGCCTGGTTTAACAGATCAAAGTAGGCGATATCCGTCCAGAGACAGGGGTACCAATCCGCAGAAACGCCATCAAAACAAAAATAGGTCTCCCCATATTCAATTGTACTGGGATAAACCGTTGGATTATTGGGAAAATACATGGTCCAAACGACCTTGGTGGTCGGATATACTGCACTGACCCGGCTGTTGGAATAATTCCAGATATGTTCAACGCCGTATGTTGCCGCTGAATTATGATAGGTCTGTCCATCAGAGGTGACAACGGTGCCTTCTTCGAAGAAGAAATCATTGACCAGGTCTTTGGCATAGTGCATCCGCAGATAGCCGATTCGTCCATCAGAGAGGGCTTCCCACTGACTTCTGGCCCAGACCATATCGGGGTTGGGCTGCCACTGAAAGTCGCTTTCTTCCGGCCAGACAATCCGGCCATTTATCATTGCTTCAATAATCGTATAGCCCTTTGCTTTAAGGCTTTCTATTTCACAACCCTTAAATTTCATTCCCATCGCTTACCTCATCTATCCGGATACATACTTCAGGTACAAGGTGTTCGCATCCATCACTTCGGGATACGCTTCAACACAGAGCCATTTTTGCCCACCAAAGTATTCATTCATGTATTCATTAACCGCTGGAGGGACAGTTTTATCAATCGCTTCTTTGATATCCTCCGTTTTAAGTTTGGTGATGGTGGATTCAAAGTCGGTAGCCACCCGCCCTAACTCAGCAACATTCTTTTCTGGAGTATCGGGATAGCTGACCAGTTTGACAATCTGATGCTCCACTTCAATCCCACGAATCCGATCAATCAAAGTGACCTTATCGCCAATGGCAATGGCCAGGTTTCTATAGTCATCCGGCAACAGGCTGGACAGATCAACCACTGATGCAGTATAGACCCGATTGGGGATGGATAACCCAGCCACTTTTTTCTGAGCTGCCGCCAGCAGTTCTTCTTTTAATTCATAACGCTCATCCACCCATACCTGGGTGATCACCTTGCTGGTGTACTGAAAATTTTCGACATAGGCTTTGCCGCCGTTGATGTCCTCAAAAGAAAGCCCATCTTTGCCAAAGGCATACAAGCGAGTGACCAGATCAAAGCTGTCACCACGGAGTTCGCATTCTTTGATGTTGAGTTCGTCGGAAAAATGAACGCCTTTGTTGGTGTAACCTTGAGTGGTGGTTACGCGGATAATCTTTCCAATGCAATCATAGCGAAAGATCACGCCATAGGTTTTTTCAGCCAGTCGCAGCAGATCCAGGGTATTTCCGGATTCTAAGGATACTGTTTTTGCAGAAGTGATACTCTCATCACCGGTGAAAGACCAGCCAGTCCCTGCAAGCACTTGATTGAGATATGCAGATAAAGTGATCTCTTCAACAAAAAACAAATGATACCCTGCCACCATAAAGTCAGATAAATCCAAACTGCAACCAAAGATGGTGGTTTGACCGCGTTCATCAATGCTTTTGATAACGTAGCGGTTGTCATCGGTCAAAATCAGGTTCTCTTCAATCAGATCTTTATACAGCAGGTGTTTGACGTAGATTTCAAAGGATAAGGTATCTTCTCCGGTTTCCAGCAACTCCGTGATGTAACAATTATCCAGCTGATCGAGTTCACCAATCGGCGTTTTGTTTTGATTGAGTAAGTTTAATATCATCATTTCACCTTTTTCTATACTGCGGTTAGGATCACACAATCAAAAACGAAAACAGCACTATAATGGCGGCTTGAGATTTGATTGATCTGGGTACTCACCAGCATGCAATCAAAGCTTAGGCCTTGGATGAACCGATTATTGATCGTAATTACACATTTTTTAAGAGCGCGTTTTAATGTTTCGATATCGGAAAGCTTGCCGTTTTTAAAATAACATTCCAACGCCAGCTTGCTGAACCGTTCCTTGGTTTTAAAATAGATCGGCTTCTCAGCGTTTTCAGGCCAGAAATAAGATGGGCTGTAATCACCCGGCGTATAAAGACTATTGGCATAGGTCGCTTTGAAGGTTGATAATACTACCGGTCCACTGCTATTGTTAATGTCGCATACTGCCATTAGATTTTACCTCCTCGTAAGCTAAAGGCCAGATCTCGTGAAACAATCGGGGTGATCGAATGACCCACGGCTTTTTTATCCAGCTCGACGGTGGTGTAGATATAAATCGGTGCGGTACTGCCACCATCCAGCATACCGTTTGAGCTGTTTCCAGCTGATGTTCTCCCGGTTAACCCGTTTGATTGGGTACTGACATCCAGGGTGGTCGGGATGGCACCGAGCATATCCCGGGTGACCGTCGCCATTTTTCTGACAAAACCAATCCCAACGCCAGCACCCATGTTTTCTCCAATATCCGCGTACACTGTCGATGGTGAGTGCATCCCTAAGAGATTTCTGACACCGTCCGTAACGCCACCAAAGAAACCGGTGACCTTATCTGAAAGCCACTGTCCCATGGACATGATCCCGTCCCATAAGCCTTTGACGATGTTGATCCCCACATCATAGATCACCTCAGCTGCCTGTCCTAGACCGCTTACCAGAGCGATAATAATTTCAGGCAGCGCCGCAATCAGTGTGGGAATGGCGGCAATCAGTCCGGTGACCAGGGATATGATTAAGTTGATCCCGGTTTCAATAATCAGCGGCAGGTTATTGACAAAGTAGTTGATAAACGAATTGATCAGCTGGGGCAGGGCTTCAATCAAAATCGGTAAGGCATTAATCAGTCCTTGGGCCAATCCCGTGATTAAAGCGAGAGCCGCTTCAATTAAAAGCCCGGCATTGTCCATCAGGGTCTGAGCCATCAGGATGACGCACTCGACAATCTTTGGCACCAGTTCGGGCAGCGCCTCAGCAATCCCGGTAATCAGGGTGGCCACCATCACCATGGCGCTTTCCAAAATAGCCGGAAGGTTATCGAGAATCCCCTGGGTGAGAGCCAGCACCAATTGCAGGGCGCCATCGGTGAGTTGCGGCATGGCTGAGATCAAACCTTCCAGAAGGGTGAAGATTAATTGGTTGGTGGTATCAATGAGCATCGGCAGATTTTCAAGGAGTGAACTGCCAACTGCTCCAACAATATCCATCCCTACCTGAACCACGGCTGGCATGTTGCTCAGGACCATATCGGCAATGCCGCCAACGGTACTGCCAATGACCTGGGATATTTTGGTAAAGTCGCCACCGGCATCTTGGAGACCTTTGGTAAAGTCACCCAGCAGAGCCACCCCCTCATCGGCCAGGATCTGGAGCTGTGGCAGTAGCACCGTGCCAAGAGCATTTTTTGCTGCATCGCTGCCGGATTTTAAGCGCTGGACGCTGTCGTCAAATTTCCCCAACTGGGCCAGGGTTTCATCACTGAGCACAGCGCCCATGCGTTTGGCTTCGTCGGTCAGTTCGGCAATACCGGCTGAACCCTGGGCAATCAGCGGATTTAATTCCTGAGCCGATTTCCCGAAGATCTTCATAGCCAAGGCATCCCGCTCCGCTCCTTCTTCCATTTTGCCAAGGGCGTCAATAGTCTCCCAATAAACCGTTTCGCCATTTCGCAAGGAGCCATCGGCATTAGAAACAGCTACCCCCAAGCGACCATAGGCTTCAATCATATCGGCTGAGCCATCCCGGGCCGAAGACATCGAACGGATCTGTTTGGCCATCGAGCCGGTGAGGGTTTCCATCGAGACATCGACTAACTCTGCGGCATATTTGTATGCTTGTAAGCTTTCGGCGGAAACTCCGGCAACGGTTGCCGTCGTTAGGATTTCATCGGCATAGGCAGCAGCACCTACCGTCATATCGGTGAGTGACTTGGCTGAAGAAACCGCTACCGCACCAACGGCGACAAAGGCGGTACCCATGGCAATGCCGATCCCTTTTAGCGTCCCACCTAACGCACTAAATTTACTGCCAGAGCTTTCTGCTTTAATCGCGGTGTCATGAAGGGACTTGCCAAACTGCTCGGCCTGTTTTTCGGCATCATCAAACTCATCTCCGATTTCAGTCAGGGCTTTTTCATTCTGTTTGATTTCATGCTCTAGCCCATTGAGATGCGTCTTGGCGTTGTTGAGTTGGATCGCCCAGTTTTGGGTACGACGATCATTCTCACCAAAGGAGGTGGCGGCATTGTCCAGAGCTTTTTCCAGGGCCTTGATCTTATCCTTTTGGGCATCCATCTCCTTGTTCAACAGCTGGTTTCGGGCGGTGACCGCTTCGATACTCTTATCCTGTCGGTCAAACTGGGACTCGACCAGCTTCATTTCACTGCCCAGTACCTTAAAGGATTGATTGATATCCCGGAGGGCATTCTTAAATTCTTTTTCGCCCTCAACCCCAATTTTTAAGCCGAAATTATCTGCCACAATGCATCACCTCCTTGATTTTGGGCATGAAAAAACCACCTTATACAAATAGGTGGTTAGTTGAAATTATATTTTATTAACTGATTTCTATTTCATTCAGAAAAATTACTGCAAGTGTGGATCATCTGCTCTTATGTGAAGAAAATCCCCTATGAATTGCGGATCTTTACGATTGAATATTTTAATAGTATCACTTTCATACATATAACATTCAACCTTTTGCCCATCTTCATAAAAGCCTACTACCGTCGCATATTTTATCCCCTCATTATCACTATTTAAATAGTATAAATCAACACCCACATAAAAATGACCCAAAGGTCTTACCCATTTCGTATCAGCTGGCATAATTTCATTTGAATTATGATCAGTTTGAGTACTAGTTGTTGCTTGTTCTGCTGCCGCCTGTTCTGCTGCCGCCTGTTCTGCTGCCGCCTGTTCTGCTGCTGCCTGTTCCGCTGCTGCCTGTTCTGCTGCCGCCTGTTCTGCTGCCGCCTGTTCTGCCGCTGCCTGTTCTGCTGCCGCCTGTTCAGTTACAGTTTGCTCAGTTGCGGTTTGCTCTGAAGTGGCCGTCGCTTGTTGACTTTTATTATTTTCAACTGTTGAACTATATGAGCTGCTATTAATCATAAAAAATAGCAAAATAATAGATATTGTGATAATCGGTGTTTTAATTGGCTTATCTTTAGTGCCAAAATATGCTAAAATACCAAAAGTTGTAAATAAACTTATCAACAAGATATAACCAAACGCATTTGTTGTAAAATCAGCCATACTCAACAATAGCAGGCTTACAAAAAAAACCAACCAAATAACTGCTTTCTTATAAGGTTTCTTTGTTTGAACGTTCATTATCAGAAATAATGAACAAAAAACGATACCCGGAAACGCAATTATACCTAATAAAACCCCCATATACCCCACCTTATTTCTAAATAATGATAAACTAAAATAATTTTAAACCTTTTCTTAATAGACATTATAGCTATTAAATTAAAATATTACAACTGTATTTTACAGCAATAAAATCAACTGATTGAAACATAAATCATTTTAATTATTTCAGATATATTATTAGTTTTATGGAATAATATCATCAATGGTCCATTCCCGTTTTGGTTTCTCCATGCCTAAAAACTGTTTATGACAAGTCCAAAGATCAAGTAGCTGACCCAATGGCATCAGCCAGACCTGATCCTCAGAACGGTTTAAATGGACGGTGCCATAATATAAAAGTCGAGTAAATAATGTTTCATCATCTACTCGACTTTCACGTTTTTTAGGGGTTCACCCTCAGCGGTATTATCCTCACTTTCCACATGGCGCTTAGTACCGTTGACCATCGCCTCGGTAATGGCATTTTTATAATCAGCCAGCTCCATCGGGGTGGTTAGCAGCTCGACCGCTTCTTCGGTGAGTAGGGGTTTCTGTTCTTCATTCTGAAGATTATGAATCAGGATGCTTTGGTTGGCCAGCAGGGCAATCAGCCAGGTCACCTCATCCAGAGCCATTTCAAAGTTTTCATTCTTCATTAGGGTTTCACCCAGGTTGGCAAGCCCGCCATAGCGCTTGGCAATTTCCTTGGTGGCTTTGGTGGTAAAAATCAGCGGATATTCCACACCACCGATTTTTACCTTTGCCATTCGATCAGTATCCGTCATCATGGTGTACCTCCAATACTGGCCATGGTATTAAGCCAGGTCTTTGCTTCAGCTTCGGTCGGAAAAGTCGCTTCTTCTTTCCAGACATCCAGCACATCGGTTAGGATGGTGCCTTCAATGGTAGGGGTCTGAAAATTTATGGATTCCCCTCGTGTTTCCATACTCTCTGATGGAACCCCGAATTTTACCTTGGTGAGCCAGATCGCTCGAAAACCACGGATGTTATTTTTAATACTGGTGGCATAAAAGCCGACCCCCACAAAGGCGCCATCGTCAGAGCCTTTGGCGGTCATTTTTTTATTGGTACCACTTTCAATGGTCGTCAGGGTATGCCCTAAGATAAGCGCCCGGGTTTCATAATCGAGATGATCGCCGTTGAGGGTGAGCTTACCTGATTTAAACTCTTTGACATTTTCGATGATCCGGTCATCGCCCCGCAGCACCCCTTCATTGACTTCGATATTCATATCGGCTTTAATGGCATAAGCCATGATTCGGCCTTCAGCGTAGCTGGTATCGGTTTCGGTTTCTGTCAGTTTTGAACAGATGAGATATTTAAGTCCTATTTGTGCCATTATTCTTCCTCCACTTCATAGTCTTTTGCCACATCGATGGCATAATGGTAATAGCCGGTGTCATCCTCATGACCGACATAGCGCCGATCGGTAATGACAAACCCGGCTTTAATCAGGGCAGTCGTGAGTCGATTTTTTAAAGCGATGTAATTATTCTTACAAAAGATCGAAATCCGCACCTCCTCAACGTTGCGGAGGGGCAGATCGTCGCCGTAGAGTGCAAAGGTATCGGTTAGCGGTGTCACCACCATATACTCATAGGCTGGTTCTTCAGAGAATTTCCCGGTTTCTACCGAAATGTTCAGAGCACTAATGATCTGATTGAGTTCGATTAAACTGTTCATAAGCTTTCAATCTCACTTTCCAGTTTATTTTTCATCGCTTCAACACAAGCCTTACGAGACTTTGCTTTTGCTGGTTTTAGAAAAGGTTTCGGCAGTTGGCCGCTTTTTCCGTATTCCAGAATATTGGCGATCTTGGCATTGCTTTCGCCACCGGAGCGGGGTTCGGAAAAGCCGACTTTAAGATTGTAATTACCAGCACTGTCTTTTTTCACCGGGGATATCCCCAGGGCCGCTTCCAGCTCGCCGGTGGAGCGACTCTTAAGTTTCGTTTCACTGCCAATGACCGCGCTGAGATTGCTTTTGACTTTTTCAAGCACCACGTCACCGCCTGCTTCCAAAACTCTGGGAATGATTTCATCGGATTTTTCTGCCAGTTGTGAGATCTTAAGCAGAAAATCGTCCGGCATTTTAATCGTAATTTTAGCCACTGGTTTCCATCCTTTCACAGAGCACTTCGGTGTACATCCCGCGGCCTTTCACATCCTCAACAGAGACGATGTTATACCGCCCGATATCACAGACGATTACCATACTGGTTTTAACGACAATGCCGGGAATGGCTCTAAATCTGAAAAGCGCTGAAGCATTGGTAAAGATGGCACGGTTTTTCCAGCTTTCATTACCATGGCGATCTTCTTTATAAGCTCTGATTGAAGCAATAATGGTATCGCCTTTGTTTGCAAACCCTTCCGCATCTTTGATCGGTTGGGTGGTGATCAGATCGATCAAAGTATTCATTTTCCCAAAACTCATCTTATACCTGCCAATCCTTGTTCATGCTAAGCAGTCCATTGACCACCGTCCAGACCTGGCTGCTGGCCTGAACGTTATCAGCAAAAAAGCCCCCGGTGCTGCCATCCCGGCTTTCATAGAAATGAGAGGACAGCATAATCACTGCCTGTTCAGTGGTGGGGTGCATGTCATGCTTTGAATAATAGCCATCTTCCTTTTTTTGATAGCTTTCGGCATATGCGGTGGCAGTAAAGATTAGATTTTGTAGGAGCTCATCATCCTCGTTGTGCTGTAGAATCAGATTGGCTTTGACTTTTTCCAGGAGTGTCTGCATCACTGCCACCTCATTTCATTATTCGTTTTTCATTAAACCAGCTGCTTTAAGCTTTGCAAGCAGGGCATTAAAATCCGTCACCAGTCCCGCAATGGTCGTCGCGGTACTATCGGCTTGATAGGCGGCTTGGGGTAAACCCAATAAAACAGCACCCTCTTTAATTTGGAGGGTGCCGCCAATCACGGTTTTATCGCCGCCATCAGTTGTGTAGTTCTTTGTCGTATAACTCATGATCCACCTATGCCTTTTGTTTCAGGGTTTTAATGGCTTCTGGTAAGATCAGCTTGCCATCGACCCGCTGGGTGGCCATAAAGCCCACCTGGCCAGTGGTGGCATAAAGTTCATTGAGCCGTTTAAAAGACCGGCCTTGACGGTCCGCCACCCAGTAATAGCTAAAGTCACCAAAGGCGATGGTCTTAGCGCCAGCTGCGATGTTTGGCACATAAGCTGATGTTTTAACGGGACGGTTGAGAATCGTATCTGGGGTTCCAGCGGTAATCGATGGCTGCCAGATATAATTGCCATTGCCATCTTTGAGTTTCCGGATGGCTTTGACGGTGGCATCATTGAGAATAAAGGTGGCGCTTTTTCGATAAGGAGATTTAAGGGCGTAAAACAGATCCATGATCTCATCCACCGTAATAGCGGTGGCACTGGCTGCGGTGATCCCGTCCTGGGCACCGCCGGTGGCATTGAAGATCCCGGTTGGTTTACCGTTGCCATCACCAATAAAGAAGGATTCTTCCTCTTTGGCACCGATCCGACGGGCGAATTCTTTGGCGATATAGGCTTCCAGGTTAAAGATCGAATCATTGAGCAGTTCTTCGGACACTTTTAACATCGTTCCCAGCTTATAGGCACTGATGGAAACCTGTCCAAAGGAGTCATCACTCTCAGGGACAGCCCCTTCTTCATCAATCCAGGAAGCCGTCCCCTTAGTGGCCACTACGGGGATTTTGCGATCGCCGCTGGCGGTGGTGATGACCTTGGCCAGGGTTCTGAAGATATTTTCTTCTTCGAGACCTTCCACCAGGGTGCGTTCAAACTCATCGGGGACCAGATAACCGCCTTCACTGTCGCTACCAATTTGTAGGGCATTGGTGATGTCAAAGCTCAAGGATTTGTTTCTCATGGCATTCCAGAAGGAAGTCGCATACTCATCGCTGCCACGACCGGTTTTAGGTTCTGCCATGCCGGTGGGTTTTCCGGTGATCGGGGTATTGATCGGTTTTGAAAACTCCAGATCCAGGGTCTGCTGACGCTCGAGGCGATCGATTTCCTTGCCGAGGTTCACCACATCAGCTTCCATTTTTTCATAGACTTCAATATCAGTAGCCGCTAAGATTCCATCTTGCCCCCGTTTCTGATCCAGAAAGGCTTTCGCATCATCCCAGATTTTGGCTCGTTTTTCACGTAATTCTAAAATTCTTTTCATAGTTGTTTCCTCCACTTATTTAATCAAATTTAATCGTGTTTCAAACACGTCGACCGGTATTCCTACTGCTTTGGGTAGTTGGGGTATTAGTTTATCCAGCAGGGAGCTGGTCACTGCCTGCCGGGAAAAACTGTAATTCATCACGTCATCCTGAGTCTCATTTTTCTCAAAGAGCATTTCATCGGCAAAGCCAAGCTCTAAAGCTTTATTGGCATTGAGCCAGGTTTCACCATCCATCAACTTTGACAGCTTCGCCCGGGGTTGGCCGGTTTTAAGCTCATAGGCGTTAATAATACTTTCCTTCACTTCATCCAGCATCTGAATGGCTTTTTTCATTTCAGCACTATCGCCAATCGCCACCGTCAAGGGGTTGTGAATCATCATCAGGCTGGTGGGTGAGACCTTAACCGTTGTTCCCGCCATGGCGATCACCGATGCGGCGCTGGCGGCAATCCCATCAATCTTGATGGTAACGTTGCCTTTATAGTCCATCAGCATGTTGTAGATTTGACTGGCGGCAATGCAATCGCCACCAGGGCTGTTAATCCAGATATCGATGTCGCCTTCACCAGAAACCAGTTCTGATTTAAACTGCTTGGGGGTTATTTCGTCACCGAACCAGCTTTCTTCCGCAATGGCTCCGTTGAGGTACAGGGTCCGTGAACCATCTTCATTCTTAATCCAATTCCAGAACTTCTTCATTCGTTTCCTCACTTTCATTTGTATTTGCAAAGGCACCAGCATCCTCCAGTTTTGTCATGGCACCGTTAATCAGGTAAAGATCGCCGCCCAATGCTTCTGGGATGCGATTGAGGTTTTCCAGCTCTCTAATATCGTTGGTGGACAGCCAGCCGTTTTGCCTGCCAGTGGCATAGCCGGCCATGCGGGAAGCGTAGTCACCACGCAGAAGGCCATCCACCGAGAAGCGGATAAAGTATTGGCTTTTTTCGCTGTCACTCAGCAGCGCTTTTTGCATCGATTGTTCCCAGCGAATGACCCAGGGATCCAGGGTATATTTGACAAACTCCAATGACTGTTGCTCGATGTTTGAAAAACTGGACTTCTCCAAGTCTCCAATCATATGGGGTGGAATCCTGAAAATCCGAGCGATTTCATTGATCTGAAACTTTCGGGTTTCCAGAAATTGGGCCTGTTCCGGGGGTATGCCAATGGAAGTAAACCGCATTCCTTCTTCAAGGACTGCAATCCGATGAGCGTTGCTGCTGCCCTGATAAACAGCGTTCCAGCTTTCCCGGACCCGTTTGGGATCTTTGACTACACCAGGATGCTCAAGCACACCCCCGGGATTTGCGCCATTGGAAAAAAACTTAGAGCCATACTCTTCGGTGGCAATGGCCATCCCAATGGCGTTTTTGGCCATGGCTATCGGTGAATAACCGATTAAACCATCAAAACCAAGGCCAGGAATATGCAGAACCATTTCTTTGCGCATCACCACTTCGCCCTTATCACTCTGATATTTGTAAAAAAGCTCACCATTGGCGGCTCGATCAACCGTTATTTTGTCTGGCATTAAGGGATACAGCGCCAACACCTGTCCCCTTCCATCCCGAATAATCTGAGCATAAGCATTGCCCCAAAGCAAAAGATGACTCATCAGTGTTTCTCGAAACACGAAAGAAGTCATCTCCGGATTTGGTTCATGCTGGAGGAGCTGGTATAAGCAGTGCCCCTCGGCTTTTTCTTTGCCATTGTCAGTGTAATGATAGGTATGAAGCGGTAAGCTGGCGATGGTTTCGGCCAGGATCCGCACACAGGAATAGACGGCTGTGGTCTGCATCGCCGTTCGTTCATTGACCGTTTTTCCGGCGGTGGTGCCACCGAAGAAAAAACTGAAGGGGTTATTATCAAGATAGTTTTTGGGTTTGTCGCGGGAATGGAATAGGTCTCTTAATCGACTCATGAGTTCCTCCTTAAAAATGGGCGTAAAAAAAGCACCTCGGTTGAGATGCGTTATTATTTTTTTTTAGTCTATATTAGGTCATCAATAACTGCTTGAATACTATTGAGATTTCCATGGCCTAATGCGTTATAATATTTCACGTGCTCAGTAACCGCACGTATGGCATTTTTGAAAACCGCTTCACCATAATCTTTTTTGATACTCTCAAGATAGAATCTTGTGGCAAAAGTGTTAAGAGTCCTTGTGTACTTTTGACCATCGATCATTGCCATGAAGTTGGTAATAAAATCGCCAGCTGATCCCTCATTCATGCCAGTTTTTTGTGCGATCTCCAGTTTCCCTTCGGTTCTGCCAATTTTCCCTTCATAAACCTTCTTTGCAATTTCATAAGAACTTATTACCATCTCATCTGTGATAGTTTTTCTCATGCTATCCTCCTCTACAGAATTTAAAAACTCATATCGATAACGATCAACGCTTTCATAAACTTCACTCCAAATTTCAACGATATCACCATTAGTAATAAAGACTTTTCCGTGTGAGTTACTTGAATCAGTCTTCATTTGAGCAAAATTACCTCTAAAGTCTGTGACAAAAGTTCCTGGGTAATCGACTTTGTTAGAACACCTCTTGACCAACTCATCTAGAAGCACAACCCCTTTTTCGCTTTCAATCTGCAAAAAAGCTTTGATGATTCGATGATTGTTTTGCTTTGGACGATGTACCCAAGCTGGAATCTTTCGATTCGCTTTGGCATAATTTTGGTCGTAATGTATAACAGGGGTTACGGGTTTAGGAGTGTTATTAACTGAGAGATTTTTAGCTGCTTGCATAAAGCTATCACTCACATATGCAGCAATAATCTGTTCACCTACTTCATCCAAACTATTTTTGTTTAGGGTAAGAGCAATCTGAAATTGTTCATATAAACTATCGGGGATAATCAGTTCAAGTTTTGCCATATCGTAAATCCTCCTTTTGGATTTATTATACGACACATATTATTATTTGTAAATACATATTTGCAAATTTGTATTTTGCATTATTTAGAAATAACTAAAGAACTAATATCCCTCGCTCATCATAAACACTCCCTCCCATATTGCCACCACAGCGAATTGCCCGATCCAGCGCCATAATAGTGGCCACGGCCCCATCAATCCGCTCGGTGGATTTCTCCTTATCCGGTTTGATATTTCCAGCCGGGTCAGTCCGGACAAAAATGTTGTCCATCATCCACCTGAGCACCGGATGCCCGCCATGGGCGATCTTCTCTTCCAGGGTCAGCTTCATCAGCTCTTTGGTTGGGGGCGACATATCCTTAAACCCCTGTCCGAAGGGAACCACGGTAAATCCTAAACCTTCGAGGTTTTGTACCATCTGAACTGCTCCCCAGCGGTCAAAGGCGATTTCTCGGATATTATACTTGGTACCCAGTTCATCAATGAAGCTCTCAATAAAGCCGTAATGGACCACATTTCCTTCGGTGGTCTGCATGTGGTTTTGCTTTTCCCAAACGTCATAAGGTACATGATCCCTCCGGACTCGCTGTTCGATGTTTTCCTCTGGAATCCAGAAAAAAGGCATAATGACATACTTTTCATCATCATACTTGGGTGGAAAGACCAAGACGAAAGCCGTGATGTCAATCGAACTTGAGAGGTCAAGGCCGCCATAGCATTCTCTACCGAGAAGATCGTCTGGATCAATTGTCTCTCTGCATTTATCCCACTTTTCCATCGGCATCCACCTGACGGATTGTTTGACCCACTGATTGAGCCGCAGCTGTCGAAAGAGGTTCTCTTCAGCTGGGTTTTCTTTAGCGTTTTCGCAGGCGACCTCGATCTTTTCGATGTCAACGGTGATGCCCATGGAAGGATTGGCTTTTTGCCATACCTTGGGATCCGTCCAATCTTCATTTTCTCCGGCACCATAGATAACCGGATAAAAGGTCTGGTCAATCTTTCTTCCAGCCAAGATATCCTCGGCTTTCTGATGAACCTCCCAACAGATGGAGTGGCGATCGGTTCCAGCGGTGGTGATTAAAAAATACAGCGGTTGCTTTCTAGCATCACCGGAGCCATGGAGCATGACGTCATAGAGGTTTCGATTGGGTTGGGCATGCAGCTCATCAAAGACCACGCCATGAACGTTCAGACCATGCTTGGTGTATGCTTCAGCCGATAAAACCTGGTAGAAGCTACCCAGCGGTTTATAAATCAATCGCTTTTGAGAAAGAACCGGCTTAATTCGTGATTTAAGGGCTGGGCATTGGTCTACCATATCCACCGCCACATCAAAAACAATCGAAGCTTGCTGACGATCCGAGGCACAGCCGTAAATCTCACCGCCATGTTCATAGTCACCACAAGTTAAGAGCAGTGCCACTGCGGCAGCCAGCTCACTCTTACCTTGTTTCTTGCTGATTTCTACATATGCAGTATTAAACTGTCGGGCCTGGTTTGGTTTTAGAATCCCGAAAACATCCCGGATGATCTGCTCCTGCCAGTCGATCAGTTCAAAGGGCTGACCATGCCATTGGCCTTTGGTGTGCTTGAGGCAATTGATAAATGAAACCGCCAGATCGGCACGGTTTTGATCAAAGATGGATGTCTTTTGTTTAAACGGGGTTGGTTGATAATTGTCCAGATAACGCATGGCCGACCGCTCCTTTCTGAGAACTGGTGCTGTTTTTAACTGTTAAAATAGGCCAGGATTCCTTCCAGAATGCCCTGGGCTTCCAGTTCAGCGCCGCCATTATTAAAGAAATGACAGTCGCTGGGTGATGAGGCAAACAGCCCTTCGGTGATAATGGCGGGCATGTTGGAATAGGTGACGTCGGAATCATCACGCTGGATAATGCCCCGGTTGGCTAAACCCATGCGATTGCACAGCCCATTGAGCACCAGCTGTGCCAATCTTAAGCCGTTGGTACTCCCGGGATAACAGATGACCAGGGTACCGCTGGATTCCGGACTGGCGGAACCATTGTGATGGATGCTGACAAAAATATCGGCATTGCTTTCATTGGCAATGGCCGGACGGTCACTTAAAGCCATCCAACTATCATCGGTCCGGGTATAAACAACGCTGAAATCGCGCTCCTTAAGCAATTGCCCCAGTCTCAGGCTCACCACCAAGTTCATATCCTTTTCCTGCAGGTTGCCGCAGGCACCGGGATCAGAGCCGCCGTGACCGGGGTTGATGCAGACCAGCTGGCCGTTTCCCGTGCCATTAGGGGGAGTGGTAGGTGTTGGTTTTGATATGGGTGTGGTCGTTTCGGTCTGGTTTGCCGCCGATGGTATTTCAATTCCCAGTGCCTTCAGCGTTTCGTTCCCAACAATCCCATCGACGGTTAGACCTTTTGATTTTTGAAAATCTGTGATGGCTGCCAGGGTCTCCGAACCAACAGCGCCATCGATTGCGAGGTGGTAGCCATTCTTTATGAGTGCTTCCTGAATCACCCGGATTTCTCCCATTAAGGCAGCATCGGATTGGTCTCCGTAAATGCCATCCGGCTCCAAACCGTGGTAGGTTTGTAGGGCCAGTACGGCTTCCTGGGTTTGGCTTCCAAAGTCGCCATCAATCGTTCCGGCGTCATAAGCACAGAAATTTAAATCCCGCTGTAATTGGGCCACAGCGGTACCCATGGTTCCTATTTCAAGATTCATGTTTTTCCTTTCCTTGTTGCCGGTAAAAACAGACAACAAAAAAGCACCCCGCAAGAGATGCTTAAAAATTTGATATGTTGTTAAACGATACTATCCAATTGCAGCTTCGGTTGAATCACTGACCGCCTGCCGCAGGATGCCAACATCAAACCCGGCGGTCTTGTAGCCTTCTAGAATAACGCTGTAGTAATAACAGCTTGGCAGCCCCAAGGGCCGGTTCTCGTTCATCAGGTAAACCATGGCTTTTGTCAGCCGTTTGCCGATGCGAACGGTGATGGTTTCTTTTCGATATAGAATCGGCCAGCCTTCGTAATGGTCCAGGGCGGATTCATCTTCCGGGGTGATTTCCCAGACCAGCACTGGCACCCGGCTGCCTTGTTGGGGTTTGATGGTGGCCACCGCGCCATCGTGGGGGCCTTTAAAGAGCAGTTGATAGCCGTCAAGGGTGAGCGTGTCAACCACCCGGGCAGTGGGGCAGCGTTTGCCCATTTGGGCTAGATTTAAGTTTGAGCCATAGGCCAGATACAATTTAGTCTTCATGTCTTTTTCCTCCTTTTGAACCGGGGGCAGCTCATGCCACCCCATACCGCCATGCTGCCGACCCGGTGAGGGCTGCGGTTAAGTGCTCGCGGCAGTTGGCAAACTCGCTGCCAATGAAGCCGATGCGGTTTAAGTAGGTTCGCATGGCAAACTTTTCATTTTCAACCTGGGGCTTTTTTGAAGAAGCACACTTTTGGGTTAAGGCCTGGTTGTTGATGGCCAGGGCTAAAACAATGTAGCTTCTGATTTTTCCGGCGTGGAGGATGCTGTTGAAGCCCCGTAACTCGACCGTGTGGTGGCCGGTAAAAAAGCTGTGCAGGTTCAGGAAATGGTAGCGGCTGTTATGGTAGTGAATCCGGCGGCTTTCGTTGTAGCCGTCGTACCAGATATCCTCAATTTCTGCCATGGTGGTGGGCTTTTGTTTTTTCAGCTTTTCAATCAGGATGCCGTCCATCTTTTTGCAGTAGCTCATCCGCTGGGGGGCAATCTCCAGAGCTTTGTAAAAAAGGTCGTTCTTGCTGGCAATGATGTTGATGAAGTTTCGGATGCTGCGGGGTGAGTGGTCTTTACCATCCAGATGGATGTGGATGCCGCAGGAGCTGTTGGTAAAGGCCCCGGCGCGTCTGAGCAGCCGTACCAACTCCTGCAGGGTCTTAATGTCCTCCCCGTAGGAAAGGATCGGGCTGACCAGCTCAACGCTGTAGTCTCTACCAGCGGCGACCCTGCGACCCTGTGATTTGCGCTGGCAGTTGATGCTGCCGTCGCTCATGAACTTCCACACCCGACCATCCGGGGCGGTGACCTTTTTGGTGTCGTAGTAGGTCCCGCCTTCTGCGTAGGTTCCGTTTAGGAAGCTGGCGGCAATCGCAGCGGCCTTTTCTCTGTTAATCCCGGTGAACTCAATTTCAATTCCGAATTTTGCTGTTAACATCGTTTCGTACTCCTTTAAAATGCATTTGTTCCGTTTGTATGTACATATATCACTCTAAACGACATTAATAGCAAGTCAATTCGGAAGAAACACAAAAGAATTACTCAGCATTTGCTTTTTTACCGCTTTTAAAAGCCGCACTGCCTGACAGCTTTGAAAGCAGAATCTTGCGGGTGGTTTTGTAGTCGTTCCCGATAAACCCCAATCGCAGCAGGAAGCAGCGGAAGGCGTACTTTTCATTATCGACGGCCTTGGCTGTAGCTGAGATGCGCTTTTGCGTTTTGGCCATCTCACAAATGGCGGCAATGAATTGGGTATAGGCCTGGACGGCTTCTGGTTCAGCATTCGCTTTGAACCAGGGGAAGGAAATGCTATTCTCGGACATCTCAACCGGTAGGGTTTCAATGCCAAGGGCTTTTTTAATCAACTCACCTTTGCCTTTGATCAGGTTTTCAAGGTTGGTCATGGCTTCATCGGTGAAGCCTTCCTTGGGCATTTCAATGGTAAGGACTTCATCGCTTTCGGTATCAGTTTGGATTTGGTTCTCAATTTCAGTTTGGTTTTCGGTTTGAATTTCTTCTTTTTCATAAGTGAATCCTCTTAGCCGCAGGTCTTCCAGTAAGGTATCAACCTCCGTATCGGTAGTCGTTTCAGCAATAATCAGGGTTCCTTGCTTATCCACCTCAAAGCCCCCAATGATGTAGGCAAAGGATGGTACCCCTTGGTAGACGGGCTGAATCTGGAGGATTTCACCAATGGCTGCTACTAAGATTTTTCGATCGCAGTCGTTAAATTGGTATTGCATCGTCATGGTCTTTCACCTTGCTTTTCATTTTCGCTGCTGTTTTCAATCATCACCCAGCGATCTACCCCGGGGATTAACCCGAGGCGACTCCCTGAGTCCCATATAACGTGGATGGTTCCAATGTCGTCGATGCAATCGACAGTGCCAGTCGCCCCTTCGCCAGGATCCGAGTAGGGGTCATTCATGTAAATCAGCCGAACCCGATCGCCTTTTTTGACATTTGTTAAGTTTCGAAGTTTCATTTTTTTCCGCCGCTTTTCTTTTTACCGTCGAGAACCAGCTCAAAGTGCTTTTCATCTATCAGCCCTTGCAGTTCTGTGGGTCCGTAGATTAACACTTCATCACCATTTTCGCTCGTGTCCGCAAGAACAATGTCTTTTCCGAAGCGGCCGACCACCTCGTAGACTTTCTTTCCGTTTCCAATTGTAAATAATGTACCTTTTTTCATGATTTTTTCTCCTTTAAATGTAGTTTTGTTGTGTCCATATATCACTCAAAAGGTGCTAATAAGCAAGTCGTATTTGACAAAGTTGATGGGTTTATTCGACTGGTAAAAGTTCGGAATAAGGAATCATCTTACCATTTCGGATGACTGAGATTCCATCATCGTAACCAATGGTTTCAGCATAGCGCTTAACAATCACATCGCAGTATTTGGGATCCAATTCCGAGGTATAACAAACCCGGCCCATCTGCTCGCAGGCGATCAGGGTACTGCCGCTGCCACCAAAAGAGTCCAGGACAATGTCGCCTTCTTTACTGGAGTTGCCGATAAAGTAGCCACAGAGACCGACGGGCTTCATGGTGGGGTGCTCCCCGTTTCGCAGGGGTTTGTCAAACCGCACCAGGGTGGTTTGCTTTCGATCGCCATACCAGGCGTGGCCAGCGCCATCCTTCCAGCCGTAAAGAACCGGTTCGTGCTGCCATTGGTAATCCTGCCGGCCCATCACCAGGGAGTTCTTCACCCAGACCAGGCATTGCCGCAGCACATAGCCGGCTTCTTTAAAGGCGGTTCTGAAATTGTAGCCTTCACTATCGGCGTGGAAAACATAAATCGGGGCACCTTTTTTCGACTGTTCAAACATTCGTTCAAAGGCAGCTGTTAAAAACTCCAGGAAGGCTGCATCGCCAAGCTTGTCATTTTGAATCTTGAGCTTCTCTTTGGTGCCACCTTGATAGTCGACGTTATACGGGGGGTCCGTTAGAATGAGGTCAGCCAGCTGGCCATCCATCAGGGTATCCATATCTTCCTTAACTGTGGAATCCCCACAGATCAACCGGTGTTTTCCCAGGTGCCAAACATCACCGGTTTGGGTCATCGGGGTGGTGATCTCATCCAAAGCCTGATCGGGATCAAAGTCATCCTCCTGGGCATCGGGTTCGCCAAAGAGTTCATTGATCTCGGCCAGATCAAAACCAGTCAGTGAAAGATCAAAGCCGCTATCATCAAGATCTTTTAGTAGATCTGTTAACAGCGGCATATCCCAATCTCCGGAAACCTTATTCAGGGCAACATTTAAAGCCTTTTCTTTTTCATCATCCATATCCACAACCACACAATCCACTTCTTTTTCGCCCAGCTGGGTTAACACCTTAAAGCGCTGGTGGCCCCCGACGATGTTACCAGTGCGCTGGTTCCAGATGACAGGTTCGACGTAGCCGAATTCCTTAATGGAGCGCTTGAGTTTTTCATACTCCGCATCACCGGGTTTAAGATTTTTCCGGGGATTATATTTTGCATGTTTTATTTTCTTAATAGGTATTTTTTGTAGTTCCAATAGGATCCTCCTAATTCTATTCGCCACGTCGGGCCGTCAGCAGCCGTTCCATCACATCATCGTGAGGGTTACTGCCTTTAAATTCTTGGGCACAGTTTTCTTTTACCACCTGATAGATTTGATACCAGAGGTTGTTTGACAATTTCATAAAGCTTTGCGACATGGCTACGAAAGGAGATGGAATCGCATTGCCGGTGGTGGGGTGCTTGGCCAGAAAGCCAAACTCAGTAATTGATTCTTCACACTGAATCCAACGGGACACCGCCATGGCATACTGCTCGATTAATTGCGCTGAAACGTGTTGGGCGCAGCCCCGTTCGGCCAGCCATTGCCAGGTAATTTCATAAATGTCAGCCGCCATCAGCGGCTTGCCATTTTTCTGGGTGGCGCTGAGATATTCTTTAGGTGGCGGCATGTCCTGGCCTTCCAGCATGGCGGTGTCAGAAAATTCCAATACCGTCAGTTTACGTTTACCAGGGTTACCGTCCATCAGTTTATCCACTAATGCTTTCTTCTTTTTTCCGGCTCCAACTCGGGAACCGCCGTGACCGTTGGCCATCTGAATACACCGTCCTTTCTTTGCTTTTTCCTATATGGCCTCTTGAAATTGCGACTTTTCGCACGTGCCCCCCTACCCGTTGCATTTGCAACACGTTTTAGCGATTTGACTACCCCCACCGGCCACCTTCTCGAGCCGTGATGGTAGAGTGACAGCTGCTGCACAACGCCATCAGGTTCTTTTCATCGTGGGTACCACCCTTAGACAACGGTTTGATATGATGAACTTCCTGGGCTGGGGTCAGCCTTCCTTTTTTCAAACACATCTCACAAAGGGAATTGTTTCTAATGTAACGATCGCGGATGCGTTTCCAGGACCAGCCATAGCGTTTCCGGGTCTCTGGGTCACGCTGATATTTATTGTAATGTTGTTCCGATAATTTCTGGTGTTCCTCGCAGAACCGGCCATTGGTTAGTTCTTTACAACCGGGGTAGCTGCAGGGACGCTTAGGTTTTCTCGGCATAATGTTCACCTCGTTTTGGGCATAAGAAAAGCCACCATGAGATTTCTCCCGTGGTGGCCTGTGCCTACTTTTTTCACAATACCATTATACCACATTGGGTATTAACATCAACTCTCATTTACTCTCCACTTTCGTTGACGACGATTTTCTTTAAAGCTCGATCACGCATTCGATAGGTGTGCTGGATGCTAAAGCCCATCTTGATGGCTATTTCCTCCCAGGTACAACCGCAAAGGAATCGAAGCTCAAGCAAAGTCTGAAATTCCTTATTGTCCACAGCTTTAATGCTGGCAACAATCCGCCGCTTGATGTCGATCAACTGATGAATGTCCCGGTCAATTTCTATTTGAAGGTCAACGATCTTTGCAACGGTATCCGCCATCGAAGAAATGCTCTGGTTGGGGCTGCGGGGCATATCGCTGATGGTAGCGGTGCATTTTGTCGCCAGTTCATTTAAAGAATTAATCTGTTCCAGTTTACTGTCGATGCGAAGATCCAACCGGTAAGCTTGGCTTAAAAAATCCAAAGCGGTCATCTCAGCCCTCCTCCATTTCACAAACCTTTTTTAACAGAACCTCGCCATCCAGGGAGGAGAGCATCTCAAACCATCCAGACCGAAAGAAGCGCTCAGCAGCATCTCGTTCATTCTCATTTTTGATAACTTTATCTCGCAGCGTATTTTGTTGAGGATCGTTATCAAGCTCTGGTGTGTGGGGATGATGCTTCAAAAATCGAATTGCTTTTCGGTAGTCTTTAACTGCCTGAATAATAAGCGCATTGACTAAACTTTGATAGGGTTCCATAATCGTACCTCCGAATAATAGTTTCCTCGGATTGTCATTGATTGTCTCAGATTTTCAGATCAGCTTTCACTGCATCAATCAGTGATTGCTGTGTCAGGTTCTTTTCAGATAGGGCTTTTAAGATCTGCTCGTCAATGGTGCCTTTTGTGATAAGGTGTAGGATGATCACGGTTTTGCTGCTTTGACCCTGACGCCATAGGCGGGCGTTGGTCTGCTGATACAGTTCAAGAGACCAGGTCAGTCCGAACCAGATCAGGGTTGATCCACCAGACTGCAGATTCAGGCCATGCCCAGCCGAAGCCGGATGGATCACGGCGATCGGAATTTTTCCGGCGTTCCAATCAGCGATGTCCTGGCTGGATTTGATCTCCCTGACGGTAAATCGTTTTTTGATGCGGTTAAGGTCATGCTTAAACCAGTAGGCCACCAGTACCGGCTTTTCATTGGCTGCTTCGATTAAATCCTCCAAAGCGTCCAGCTTCCTGTCGTGGAATTTGATGGTATCGCCATTATCAGAATAAATGGCTCCATTGGCCAGCTGGCAAAGCTTCCCGGTAAGAGAAGCGGCATTTGCTGCAGTCACATCGCCATCTGGGAGCTGCAATATCAAATCCCGTTTTAGTTCATCGTATCGGATCCGCTCGTCATCAGAGAGCTGCACTTCATATTGGGATGAGACCAGTTCTGGCATTTGCAAGTGATCCGTCGATTTCATAGAAATTGTAATATCGGCGATTCTGGAATAGATCGCTTCTTCGGCATCGGGTAATGGTTTATAGGAAAAAATGACCTGGCCATTACGCTTGTCTGGCTTAAAATAGCTGGAGCGGTACTGGCCAATGAACCTGCCGAGACGTTCGCCTAAGTCAAGCAGTCTAAATTCGGCGAATAAATCCATCAGACCGTTAGCACTTGGTGTACCAGTTAGACCGATGATACGTTTCACCTTGGGTCTGGCTTTCAAAAGTGCACGGAAGCGTTTTGATTGGTGATTTTTGAATGATGATAATTCATCTATGACAAGCAAATCGAATGTAAAGGGAACACCACTTTTTTCAATTAGCCACTGCACATTTTCACGGTTAATGATATAAATGTCAGCTTTTCTACTTAATGCAGCCAGTCTCTCTGGTTCCGTGCCGATTGCAATCGAATACTGCAGTTTCTGCAGATGCTCCCAGCGATGTATTTCATTTGCCCAGACGCTTCCTACTCGTAACGGGCATACCACCAACACACGCTGCACCTCAAAAGAATCAAACAGTAACTCGTTGATTGCCGTGAGGGAGGTAACGGTCTTTCCAAGTCCGCAATCCAAAAAAATGGCTGCTACTGGATGTTCAATAATAAATTGGGCACTGAATTTTTGATATCTATGCAAATCATTCTTTTTTAACAAAGCTTCCAAGACGATCCTTCTCTTTCTGCGTTTTCTTTTCCAAGACGCATTATGCAAAAATGATTTCTGGTATGGATATTTTTGCTGTCCCTATGAAATTCTTTTCCGCACCAATCACACTTAATCGATAATTTCATCAAGCATCTCTCCAATTTTTCCCACATCATCCAGAACATAAACTGCAAAGCCCAGACGTTTTAACATCTCATGCCTTACCATTTGCAATGGCTGTGGTTTTTTACCGGGAGCCTTCACTTCGACAAATGCCAGTCTCCCACCGGGTAAAAGCACCAACCGATCCGGCATTCCATCTAAACCCGGAGATACAAACTTCGGGCAGATACCGCCCATCTTTTTTACAGTTACTGCCAATTTTCGTTCGATTGTTTTTTCTCTCATACATTCCATCCTTCTTTTTTCAGCAACAAGCAACAACTGGCAACACCATTTCCTATAATTTCTACGCGGGCGTATACAGGCACAACAAACCTATTCCCTATTATTTAAAGCCGATAACTAATATAAGGGATATAGTTGTTACAGTTGTTGCTTATCACCGTCAAACCCGCTATTTATCAGCGTTTTCCAACTGACAACAACTTCTTTCATAAAGGCGCTGCTTGCCGTAGATGGGTCGCTTTCTGACTTTTCCGGTTTTTACCCAGCCTTCCACCTTTGCCATCAGCGCCGCTATCGCATAAGAATCGGAGGGCTTCAAATCGGAAAGACCCCGCCCGAAGCATTCGCACCAAATTTCGGCATTGCTGACAGTCGTTCGTTCCACCGTTCCTAACGGGCTTGTTGGTGAATTCGTTTCGGCCAGATAATTTCTGCGGGCATACGCATCCATGCTTTCCCAGCTTTCTGGCAGCAGCGTGTCGAGGTATTCCTCCACCATACCTTGGCGCTCGTCCACTTCCATTGCATCACGCTGGGCTTCTTCAGAAGCACGAAGCATCTCGCCCTCAAGAAACAGTTTCTCGCCGCCTTGATAATAGTGCTTTGCCTCAGACCAGATCTGGTCCCGTTCGACTTCTGAGAAATTCCAGGTCTTGATCTGCTCTTTACGGTTGCACTTCACCACCCAGAAACGGCGATTACCGGTAATATCGCGCAGATAACCACGCTCTCCGTTGACGGATGCGATAATAATACACTGCCTTGGATGGCTCTCCACGGTTCTACCATAGCTGGGCCGATACTTGTCATCGGTTGTCGAAAGGAACGCTTTGACTCTTTCAATGTCTGCTTTTTTCATCCCGGCCAGTTCGCCAATTTCGACAATCCAGAAGCCCTGCAGTTTTTCTGCGCCGGATTTATCATTCATATCGGTGAGTGACAGCGTATCCGAATAATATTCTTCGCCCACCAGATCTTTAAAGAAGGTGCTTTTGCCGATCCCCTGGTCGCCGTCGAGGACAGGAATGCAGTCAAATTTTGTGCCTGGTTTATAGATTCTCGCCACCGCCCCTGCAAATGTTTTACGGGTAACTGCCCGGATATATGGGGTGTCTGCTGCATCAAAATATCGGATCAGCAGATTCTCCAATCGTTTAGTTCCATCCCATTCCGGGAGTTTATCAAGATAGTCACGGATGGGGTGAAAATGGCGATCATCGGCAACCTTCACAAAACTGACATCGTGGTTTCTGCTTGAAAACGAAACATAGCGTACATCAATTAAAGCTTTTAGCTGCGCTGTATCTGCATCCCTCCAGAATGGATTTCCGCTTGGTCGATCCCATGGAACAGTTCCGGTAATCTGGATCCTATTGGCCATTTCATTAAATGCAAAATTTGAAAAATCAGGGTCATTATTGAGAATCAGCACTTCATTCCAGACGCTATTATCCAACACACTGCTTTTGGGCTGGTATTTTAATCGGGTTGTCCAGTCATCCGTGTCAGCAAAATCTTCCTCAAGCAACGCTTCCCGCGCTTTTGAAAGTTCCGATTTCACTGCGTCATCGGCCACCGCAAACTCAGCCATTAAACTAAAGGACTTCTTTTCATCGACATCACTGAATTTATGAACACGCACCAGATCAAAGGCATTGAGTTCCTTTTCACTGGCAGGATCAGTGCTGTGGTGGGAGTAAGCAAATTTGTCATCGTACACCACCACCCCGGCACTGCTGTCAGCTGGGATATAATCATACCGGCCCGGCACCGCTGACGCTTCATAGACATCACCAAGAAATGTCTCAATGGCCTCCTGGATGCTATAAGCCCGGCAGAAGGCTCCGACCACACCGGCTTTTTCAAGCGGATCCTGCTGGCGACGCTGCTTGTGATCGGAGGCCCTGCTTTCCCGTGAAGAGGTTGGCAGTAGCGAACAGTCACGCCAGTTGGGGTGGGCGCTGAGATATCTGTCCGGATCAAGCCACTCCCCGTCGATACGTTTAAAAATATATTCTCCGTTTGACGGGGTGGTGGGCCAATACATCAGCTGATGGGGACGATATGAACATTCATCAAAACAGTCCATGTTCCACTCTTCGGCAAAATATCTGGCAATGGCCGTGTATTCATCCGGCGTCACATCCCGGGTCATGGGAATAATTATCCGGATTCTTGGTGCTTCCGGGGTATGACCATGGGTGGTATAAAGACAGGCGGTATATTTGCACAACATCTCAAAGCGCTCAATAAAGTCTTTATCTGCATGGTCGGCATCATGGGTCAGCATCGACCGACAAGCTACCGAATCCCGTTTACGGCTGCCGTTTTTAAGGCTGCCGCCGACAAAGCCGCCCTTGTCCTTGGTCCTATCCCGTTCAGTCTTGGGGAGTTTCGGGTATTCTTCCACCGTTTCCGAGGTACGCACGGTATGCTCCAATCTTTGGCATAAATCATCAAAGGGTATTTTCTTGTTTGACCATTTTTTCGCATAGCAGCTGTTGCCGTATGCGATTGGCAACTCACGCATTCTGCTGTCCTCCCTTCGCTTTCCGCCCAAACCATCTGATTTTCTGGTTGCGTTTTGTAGCCACCGCAATCTCCTGTTCCATCCCCTTTGTGACCTGACTGCTAAACACCCATAATTCATCACACTTGCCCAGCAGCACGTAATTCATAAACATTGCCATATCCCGCTCCACCGGGTTATCATCATCCATAAACTGTGGAAACAACAGATGTGGTGCCAGGGGAATGCAGTTCTGCTCCAAGGCAAATCGGCAAAACGCTCTGGCATTCTTGACATTTTGATCCACATCGCCAGAGTACGGCGAACAGACATAAACCAGTGGTTTAAAATCGGCTCTCTTTTTAGCCTTTTCTGATTTCATTACGCTGGTTAATGCATCATAAGCAGTCGGATCATAATAGCCCTCGCCATTTTTCTTACTGATGCTCATTACATTCACCTCCGAATTTTTCTGCCATCACAAGTGCCATTAAAAACTCAACTGAAAAAATGCCCAACTCATCAGTTTCAAGCCACAGCTTGCCATTCTCATCGACAAAACCTCTGACCATCGTCGCTTCAAGCTCTGCCGATTGCGTCAGCTTTAACGGTAACAACCAATCAAGCAATTCGCTTAGATCAGCCGCACTATTCGTTCCCGCCTGATTAACTGATTCTTTATTCATAAACTTCCTCCATTTCCAGCTCAATTAGAGGGATGATGCCGTCTACTTTTAACAGATCATAAATGAATAATCGTCCCTTTTGGGTCCAATAGGTGTGGGGTTTGATGTGCTGTTCTCCATCCGACCCGGCATAATTGTGCGTTTTCGTGCTGGTGTAGCCTTTTTCAGCATATTTCTGATACAACAACCAGATCTCGCCTTGTTTAAACTGAATTTTTTTGTCGTGAAGATAGCGGTTCATCCATCTGGCAGACTTACCGAAGTCTTTGGCAATGACTGATATTGTGATAAGATCTTTGCAGTTTAACACCACATCATAGTAGCTGACCTTCGGCTTCATCTCGGTAATCTGCTGATTCTGGATGGCTACGGTATCTGCCAGCTCAGTATTTTTAGATCGCATCAGCGCCAGCTGGGAATCGGCAAACTGCAATGCTCTTGCCATAATAGCTTCCGGACTATTCCAGGCTTTTTCCAGCTCCAGGAAATACTGGCGACATTTCCTGCCGATTGCACTGCGTTGAATCATACAGATTTCTTTGGCCATATCCAGTGTCAGCTGATGGTTATAATGCTGCTGTGGCATTTTTGTACCATCCACACGGATAACATTTTTGTGAACCGTCACAAAATCACTGTTTTCACTGAAACCATACTCTTTCATGCGTTCAAACCACTGGGTGTAGGGTGTTTTGACCTGTAGGGTCTCACATAAATCCCGACCGTTTACTGTGGGGCGCTCACTGTCAAAATTGATTCTGACTAATTCGTTCATCCGAATTACCTCCTAAAATAAAATAGACAGAGGTATCATCACCTCTGCCTATAAGCGAAGAATCCGCATCAATCGAACCCCCAAGATTAAGAAAGATTAATCTTTTTTATAAAAACTGCATTCATAACCCTCGGCATGAAGCAGCAGTCCCTTAGCCCAGAACGGTGTTTTTGCCATTTGCTTACAGATGGCTAAAAGAGACATACGCATATCCGCCTCAATAATAATTTCATCATGGACATGGGCCACAATAAAACAATATCGGAGTCTTGTCATCGCTTCGGCCAAAATATCCCGGCTGATTGCCTGGACGATATTCTCAACAAACTTTGGCCCATAACTCTCAATCCGCTCCCATTTCTTTGTGCCACCCACCCCTTCATAGGTCACCGACTCACCGCCAAAGCGATTCTCACCGATACGGGGTTTTACATATGCCAGTTTTCTGCCGGAAGGAAGGGTGATAAATAAAAACCCACTCTGATAAGAAAAGTAAATACCATGGGTCTCGGTTGGGATTTTTTGTTTGATGCATATTTTTACCGCACGATCCACCGCCCACCAGAAACGGACGATGTTGGGATTGGCCTGACGCCAGGCATCAACCAGCGGCTTTAATTCTTCCTCTTTCATACCGAGCTCAAGAGCACCCATTGCTTTTAGTGCGCCGACTGATCCGCCATACCCGCAGTTGTGGACGAGTTTTCCCGATACGGTAAAACGGTGATGTGATCCGGCATTTCGTATGTCATAAAGTCGAGCCTTGCGCTGATCAATTTCCAATTTTTTCTTTTTTCGAATACTGCTGTTTCGGCTCCCTGGATTATTTCGTCCCTGCTTAATCCGACCGATAATTTGCGAACGACCACATTTCTTACATAAGGCCAATATTCCTGAGAAAAATGGCTGAGCACCGTACACCTTTTGTTTTGGTTGTTTTCCAAATGTGTCACAAAACGAAGATTGCCTGGTGCATAATCCAGATCGTTGTTGATCCGGTCGATTTCTAGCTCTTTTGGTGGCAAGCCAAATGTTTTTATTAAATAAAGACCGGCTTCGGTAACACTTGTAAAAGCGAATTTTATTCCTCTCGCACCGTAATTGTGATAACCTCCATCGTTTGGATTTTCGCATCGTTGTTTTGCTGCCGCAAGTCTTCGATCCAACCAGAACGGAATCTGCCTTGGCTGAGAACAACTTTGACATCCTTTCGATTTCCCGCTTTTTAAATTGCAATACAACTGCCACTGAATGCTTCCGCAGCCGGTACACTGGGTCAGCACATAACAATGATTCATTTTTTTGTTCCATCGTTTCTCGGATGAAATAATCTTCACCCAACCGAATTGCTGTCCCACAATCTCCGGTTTGTATGAGATGTGCGCCGCTGGCGGCGGCGATTCCAAATTGTATCGGCTGCGATTGCCCCTCAACCCACACAAGGTGGTCTGCGGTTGCTGTAAGACCGTCATAGGTTATGACCTCTCTTTCTCCTTTGAAAACTACTCCTTCATGACTCACCCATTTTTCACCATCCCAAAGTTTATGATCGATTAAAATCTTTTCGATCGGCACCAGACCATCATTCGTTAAGACAAGTTGCCCTTCTGCAATACAGGCTAACTCGGCTTGCTTCCCTTTCTGACGGAGTTCACTATTTTCGCCATGTTTGACCACGTTGCAGTGAAACATCTTTGATGCGGTCGCACAATAGATGTCCCCGTTATCTGCAAAAACATCCATCCGCCAACTTTCACCCGCCAGCCAGGATAGAACTCTTGCTTCAATCGCTGAGAAATCGGCAACAATAAACTTCATGCCATCTCGTGGAATAAAGGCCGTCCGAATCAGTTCTGATAGTACTTCCGGCACTGAATGATAAAGCATTGAAAGTGCATCCTCATTTCCGCTTCGAACCAGGGCGCGCGCCTGTTCCAGGTCTGGGATGTGGTTCTGGGGAAGGTTTTGCAGCTGGATCAGGCGACCCGCCCATCGTCCCGTCCGGTTAGCGCCGCAGAATTGAAAAGTTCCCCGGACCCGGCTATCCTCGCAAACCGCATGGTGCATGGCCTGGTATTTTTTCACCGAGGATTTAGCCAGTTGCTGACGCAGCGAAAGCACTTCTGCCAACTGATCCGGAGCCGTTTTTAGCATCTCAGTGACCGCTTTTTTCCCAAGTGTATCGGTTTCCAGCCCCTTATCCGCCAGCCAACTTTTCATCTGCTGGACTGAATTGGGGTTATCCAGATTGGTGAGTGCCTGCATCTGTATTGTCAGCTTTTCTCGAGATAGCTGATCAATCGCAATCGCCTGTTTGACAAAGGTCATATCAAGGGCAATACCCCGGTCATTGATTTCCTGATCAAGATGATACTCATCCCAGACAAAATCAGGCACAGGGGTCTTAGTCAGTTTTTTCTGAATGGCTATCTCTACCTCAACGTCACGCCGATTATAGTTCGAAAATCGTTTCCATTTTTCTTGATCATGTTCCGGTAAATTGCGAGTACGACCGCTATTTGCTTTGGTACTTTTACATGGCATACAGAAATACCGGATCAGATCTTTTCCTTCCTTCAGCTTCTGATCTTCCAGACCCAGCACTGCACCAACCCTTTCCAGCGACAGTGGCAACCCCATGTAGGCAGACCAGACCATCGTACATCGCCATGCCGACGGATCCAGATAACCCCTGACTGTATCGGCTGCAATACTGTAGCTGCAAAAATCCTGGGGATAATTCCGTCTCAGCCATACCGACAGGCAGACCCGCTCAAACTGACTATTGAAGGCCCATTTAATCACGGTATCATCCACCAGTGCGGCAATCACTTCTGGGGGTATTTCTTCACCACTGGCCAGATCAACCACCTGGACCTCGCCGCCATCCATCGCATATCCGAAAAGCAGAATGTCAAAATTTGGTGACTCTGAATATTTGTATACACCACCTTTTGACAAGTCCACATCAGAGAACGACTCAATATCAATTGATAAATTTTTCATTTCCAAATCTCCGTCCTTTTATAAACAAAGGCGGCTGGGATTAATCCCATTGCCGCCCGGTGATGTTTTTTGCTACTGGTTTTGCTGTTCTCTTTTCTTTTTGCGTTCGGAACGGATATCGTCACGAATGAAGGTTAAAAACATATAGGCGCTACCACTCATATAAATAATGGCGAGTCCCACCAAAAAAATTGTTAAAATTTGATTGACCATCGATTTACCTGCTTTCTATATTTGTCTTTGTTGACCAATTTCCACCATTCTGATTATTTGTCCGTATTAAGCCAGGAAGTCATCATCGTCTTGGGTTGCGAAATCGTCCTCAGCTCGTGATTTCCCGCCAAGATTTTCCCCATCTTTAATCTTCTGCAGATTATTCAAGTTACAGGCAATGCCTTTATTACCGTTGGTATTGAATGCATAAAAGTTTATACTCGCCCGACCATAAACGCCACTATAGACTTCAGAACGGTCGATGATTTCCTGGCGATCAGCATCCACGATGCCGGGAGCAGTGGTACTGTTAGCATTCAGGAAATAGCAGTTTTCATAGGCGGGATCATCGGGTCTTTCAGTATCGCCGTCTCTAAGTGGTGTCTTTAGAACTGATAACGCCGGAACGCTTCTCCCCGTTCCCTTCAGTTTAGATTCACCTTCCTTGTAAGCTGCTTCAATCGCGACTTTAATTTTTGTCACGGTTTTTGTGTCTGACTTCGGAATAATGACGCTGACACTGTACTTCGGTGTGCCGCCATTAATGCTCTTTGGCTCCCAGACGTTCGCATAACTCCAACGGGTGTCGGGTCCGGTAATTACTTTCATGGGATTTACATTTTTTACATTTGACATAATATTTTTCTCCTATTCTTCTATAAAATCATTTTTGGCTGTATTCATTGCCGGTCGCTTGTCACTCTCCGGCGCGAGTGTTGGTTTACCCTGGGGCCGGCAGACGAGCTGACCGAGGACTTCTTCAAATTGCTTCTTACCAAGTGCAGATGTCATGGCGGTTATACCAAGTAGTTTCTGTTCATAGGGGTTAACCCCAGCTGCAACAACCGCATCCGCAACTACCGTTTCATCGATATATTTGCGGTTGGCTCGGCCTTCGACCAGTTTCCAGCCTGCCCATTCTTTACCAGAAATTGCAGCTTGTAGTGCAAATGCCTTGATGTCCGATGCCCAGGACACCAGATCATCCACTTTGAGAAGAATGGCTTCAATTTCTTCATCTTCCAGGGTGGCAGGCTTCTCAAAATCATAACGGGCCAGTTCCATATTGTTTTCGGCACGTTTTCTGCAGGTCGCTTTTGCCTTACAGAAATAGCAGTGTTCTCCAGATTCAAATTCACCGTCGCCTTTATTGGCCAGTCGGGCGGCTGGAGCAAGAACATCGTCGGCCCACTGTAGCAGTTCAGCTTTCGACAACGTATCGATGCTGATGTTTTCCCGTCTCGGCTGGTAAATTATAGTGTTGATGGTGTCAAAATCAAAAATACCATCAAATAACTCGACTGCCCCAAGTGAATAACAGAGCATTTGTGGGTTGTTCTCGGCTTCCACTAGGATTCCTTTTCCGTGCTTATAGTCAATTACGGATAATGTACCGTCTGCGATAATGACACAGTCGCCAGTGCCGAAGCCTGACTCGACCCACCTGCTAAAATCCAGTCGATGTTCAATTAATACCACCGGATCGGAGCAGGTTTCTTTGGCTTTGGCCACCTGTTCCATCACATAGAGGGCATAATTTTCGGCACAGTTTTCCATTTCCTCATCGTAAAAAGAAAGATCTGCCGTTGGATCTGTTGTTTTCATGCCAAGCATCGACTCCAGTTTAAACTGGCAAAGGCTGTGGGCTTCACTTCCCTGTTTTGCGTAGTCACTGCCCTTATCTTCGAAATTTTCACAGAGTCTGGCCGATGGCGGACATCGGATCCATCGATGGCTTGATGATGCCGATAATAAGGCATGACCTGGCTCTGCAGGCTGTGTGCTTCTGTCATTGATTACTTTTTGCTTTTTCATTAGAGCAACTCCGCATCTTTTAGCAGCGCCGGATATTTTTCTGGATCGATCTCCGACAGCTTGGATGCCCCGTACTTCGTCAGTAGTTCTCTTACGGATGCAGTATGGCCCATGCGGGATTTGTCAGCGAGCACCGCTCTCACATCTTCCATTTTGATTTCTGCCGGTTCTTCGAAATTCTCAACGATCGGTTCTTCCGCAGGAACAGCTTGACTTGCCACTTCAACTGGCTCATTTTCCAGCATCGCATCAACAACCGCCTGTAAGCTGTCTGCTAGGGATCGGACATCGGAAATAACGTCAAGCAGTAGTCTTGTTCGACTCATGGCCTTTACCTCCTCCTATCTGATGGATTTCCACCGTTTCAACCGAATCTCCGGGCGTGAGTACCAGCACGTTTACTTTTTCGCCAAACAAAAATTTTAACAATTTGTTGCGAATCTGCATTGACCCACTTTTAATAACGGAAGATGTTCTACCGTCAGGTTGTGCAATACTAATTGACACCTTATGTTTCAGACTCATTTTTTGTCGCTCCTTTCCGGGAATGTTAATCATTCCTCTGTCCATATGCGAAAATCTGGGGGGATTCGAACCCCCCTTTTTCAGATTTTTTTGCGTAGATTGTTAAATATCTTTTTCAGTCTATTTCTTATTGCTGCTTCAGTGACACCTTCCTCGGCTGCAATATCCACGTAGGTGCGTCCTTCATAAAACACTTTTTGAATTAAAGCCTTTTGCTGTGGCTGCAGGGTTTCAATCGCTGATCTTAATTTTGCCAACCGTTCTTCGTGCTCATTTGCGTCAATTGACTGAATGAGACTCTCCATCGGGTTGGGTTCTGGGTCAATTAGATAGGGATTTCGGTCGGCGGTGTCTTCATCACTCGCATCTTGGTAAGATTCGAGATGCACCGGAGCATGGTAATCTTCTCTGCGACTAGCATCAACGGCTCTATCATCTTCGCCATGCAAAATTGCAATCCAGGTGCTGTCCACATCGTCCGGTGAAAGAACATACTTTTTGTTCTCTGCAGTGTAATAAACATAGTTAGTCCGATTCTTTTCTGGGGTTTTAAACTTTCTCATAAAGTTCCTTGCCTTTCCCCTGGATGGTTTGGGCAGCAAGGATACAAAAAGAGCCGATGCACTGGTACGCACCGACTCCGATACCTAAAAATGGCATAGTAAAGCACGGTGGGTACATCAGTAGCTTGTCCACAGCTAAGCTGTGTTCAAGACTCTTGATGTATCCCGCCGCCCTAATGCGCATCTCAGGCTTTGAGATAATTTTTTATGAGAAGATTCAACCTCCGGATTTTTTCGTTCAAGACAAAAATTAACATGTCAAAACGCTGATTAGATTATCGCGTGTAAATTTTTGATGTTTCGTATGTTTTCAC
>Ga0180017_100105_pt1 | contig 34156 bp, 35 predicted proteins | sample KR46_S_MetaG_FD_129674 | JGI IMG/M metagenome (GOLD analysis project Ga0180017, IMG submission 129674) | Groundwater microbial communities from the Olkiluoto Island deep subsurface site, Finland - KR46_S_MetaG | ecosystem: Environmental > Aquatic > Deep subsurface > Groundwater | place: Finland...
ATAGCGGAGGGGGTACACCCGTTCCCATCCCGAACACGGCAGTTAAGCCCTCCAGCGCCGATGGTACTGGGTTTTCCCGGGAGAGTAGGTCGCCGCCGGAATAATTTTAACAAAGACCCCTGGGTTCAGATGAACCAGGGGTCTTTGCTGTGTGTCACGGTTCACCAAGAGAATTTAAAAGAATTAAAGCCCCGACCCCAAATGGTGACCTCAATTGTATAACAATTGTACAAATATTTACGAAGTAGCACTATTGTGTTAGTATGAAAATGTGAATAGTGCGCATCTGGGAGGTCGTCAGATAGGATGCAGCAGGTTACAGCTGCGTTAACGAAATGGCTGGAGGAGAAGACTATTGGGGCGGGTGCCAAAGGTCTGGTCATTGGTCTGAGCGGCGGGATCGACTCTTCGGTTGCGGCGGCGCTTTCGGTCAGGGCCTTCCCTGGTAACACTCTTGGGGTGATTATGCCCTGTTTCAGCAATCCTCAGGACGCAGCAGACGCTACGTTGCTGGCGGAGTCCCAGAACATCCCCACGGTTACGGTGTCGTTAGACGAGCCGTTCCTGGCGATGTTACGTGAGATAACCGGTAGCGTTGACTATGACCCACGCAGTTGCGACCTAAAGGTGGCTAACATCAAACCCCGCCTCAGGATGAGCACTCTCTACTATTTTGCTGCCAGCCGAGAATCATTGGTTGTGGGCACCCTAAACAGAACTGAAATAATCGTCGGCTACTACACCAAGTATGGAGACGGTGGTGCCGATCTGTCCCCTTTATCTAACCTCCTTAAGAAAGATGTGCGTGAACTGGCCAGCTATCTAAAGGTGCCTCAGGGGATTATTGACAAGGCTCCCTCTGCTGGATTGTGGTACGGCCACTGTGATGAGACGGAGATGGGGGTAACCTATGAGGAGCTGGATGAGTACCTGAGCAACGGCAAGGGTCACCAAAGGGTCAGGCGCATTATCGAAGAGTTGATTAGGAAACACCAACATAAGCGTGAAATGCCCTTAATCCCGCCGGTATAGCAGGCGGGATTTTACTGTAGAGGTGGCAAGATGGCCGGACACTCAAAATGGGCTCAGATTAAACGAAAAAAGGCTAAGACGGACGCGCAGCGTGGGAAACTCTTCACAAAGCTGGGCCGCGAGATCATTGTAGCGGCACGGGAAGGCGGGGGCGACCCTGATGGTAACGCCCGGTTAAAAGCGGCTGTTCAGCGCGCCAAGGAAGCGAACATGCCTAATGAGAACATCGCCCGCGCTATCCAGAAGGGCGCCGGGAACCTGGACGGGAACGCCTATGAAGAGTTGTTTTACGAGGGATACGGACCGGGTGGGGTGGCGGTACTGGTACGAGGCCTAACGGATAATCGTAACCGAACCTCTGCCGACGTGCGGCATCTGTTTTCAAAGTATGGGGGGAACCTGGGTGAGGCCGGCTGCGTCGCCTGGCAGTTTCAGCCTCAAGGGGTAATAATCGTGGATCGTGTTGCCGCAGAGGTTTCCGAGGACGAAATGACGTTGCTTGTCCTTGATGCCGGTGCGGACGACATGGTAACGACCGAAGAGGCTTTCGAGTTGACCACAGCCCCGGAAGAACTGAATTCGGTTCGGGAAAGCCTGTCCAATCAGGGCATTGAAGTGGCGGAAGCGGAGATTACAATGGTTCCGCAGACCCTGATCAGCGTCGGTGACGAGGATGCAGAGAGGTTAACAGAACTGGTGGAAATGCTTGAGGAGCACGACGACGTTCAAGAGGTTTACACTAACCTTGATTCCGGGGAATAGAAGCGTAATGTGCTCCGAGGAGCACTCACTTAGGATACGGACTGCTGACGACATGCCGTCAGCAGTTTTTGCGTGGAATGCTCGGGAACCCTAGTTAAGGTGCAGTTCGACAATATCCTTATCAGCCAGGACATAGTCTCTTGGGACGGTCTGACCCTCGAATTTGCCTGATCCCCAGATCCGGGCAAGCTTCAGGCGGTCTCTGAACTCCCGGTGAATCTGATGGGCCAGATCCAGCACGGTCCCCCCTGATTTGAGATAGAATGGGGCGGTCAGTTCCGCTGGCTTGCCGGGTGTCTTGCCGAAGACCCTGATTACCCCCAGGCTTAGGAAAATAGTGCGGCGCAATTCCTCGAGGCCGTGGCCCCTTTCGGCGGAGATCTGGTGCAGATCCAGCTTCGGCCTGAGTTCTCTGATGACGGATACATTGGCCGGGGCCTCAGGGTGGTCAAGCTTATTAGCGATCAGGAGGTATGGCTTGGTCAGCTTCTTCGCGGTGAGAAAATCGAGACACGCCTCCACCTGATCCAGGCATTCCCCGGAAGCGGCGTCGATGACTACCAGGTACCTGTCGGCGCTCCTCAGGGTTTGCATCATGCCTGGCACAATACCGTCCGCAGTGAGCGGGGGAGTGTCGACCAATTGGACGAATGCTTCCTCGAACGGCATCATCCCCGCCAGTGGGATGGCGGTGGTGAAAGGGTAATCGCCGACTTTGGCTTTGGCCCGCGTCAGTGAGCTGATCAGAGCGGACTTGCCAGCATTGGGGAAACCGAAGAGTACAACCTGGCCAGCACCCTGCCGCTCTATGAAGAACGGATCCACACTGCTGGTCTTACTCTTCCTCTTTTGTTCCTGTTCGTCACGCAACTTTGAAAGGCGACGTTTCAAGTCGGCCTGGAGTTTCTCCGTCCCCTTGTGTTTCGGGATCACGGCCATCATTTCTTGCAGCGCCACGATCTTGTCCTCAACGTTGGTCGCCGTCTTGAAGGCTTCTTCCGCCTCGTAGTACTGGGGGGTTAGGTTTGCCGGCATAAAGTCACCTCACAAGCAGGAACCCGGTCAGTGCAAAAAGGGGACTACCTGCCCGTGTCCTACGTGTATTGAGAACATTTTAACCGTTTTGGGGAGCGGATGCATCCCCCACAAGGTATTTCACCACCCTTTAGATGGAAATAAATAGAACAACAAGGAGGTGGTGAGACATGCGGATACGCAAAATTCGCCTTGCTGGCGTTCTAGTTGCACTATCGGTCGTACTTTTAGCAGCCGGTGCGTACAGCGTTTCTAACGGTACGCTCCCATTTAAGCTGTACTCGGAGGTGGCGGCCGGAACGGGTATGGTCGAGCGGGTGGCCTATCCCTGCGGAGTGTTCGAAACAATCTATATGGGTCCGGTGCCTTCCGAATTGGAGGGTTTAGACCTGCAGACCATTGGCGAGCGCTATCGTGCGGAGGAGGGCTGGGCGGTATCTTATGATGTTGCCTCCGGTCTGGTGCTGACGCGGAACAGCGACGAGTTGTGTCCCAAACATGCCGCATATCGTCATCTTGGGATCCATGATGGGCTGGTTGCCGTATTCGAAGGCCCGTTAGGACATAACGAAAAGGTACTTTGGATTGAACAGATCAGGGTGAAAAACCTTGGACATGCCTATCTTCAGAGGTTGGAACAGGCTATGGAGTTCGAGTCTCAGTCCGCAGAAATCCAGGCCGAGTTGCGCACGGAGTTGGAGTTCCCGAATGAGGATGCCCTGCATGCAGCTCTGGAAAATCTGGATGAACTGAAGGAATGATTTGCCTCCCGTCGAAAAATAGGTTAGGGGGAGGCAAATAAATGCATGTCGTCGGTATTGATCCCGGTATTGCGCGGACCGGCTACGGAGTATTGGCCCTCAGTGGCAACAGCTACCGGGCACTGGCTTATGACTGCATCTTTACCCCGGCCGGTACCCCGCACACGGAGAGGCTACGGCTCCTTTTTCATCAGTTGACTGACGTATTTCGGACTTACCAAGTACAGGAAGCAGCTGTGGAGCAGCTGTTTTTCAACCGCAATGTGTCCACCGCTCTCGTAGTGGGTCAGGCCCGGGGTGTAGCCCTCCTGGCGGCGGCCGAGGTCGGTGCTACAGTTTTCGAGTACACCCCGCTGCAGGTGAAGCAGGCCACGACCGGACAGGGCCGGGCCTCCAAGAAGCAGGTTCAGTTTATGGTTCGGGCTATTCTTGGACTGACTGAGGTGCCTAAGCCGGACGATGTTGCCGATGCCCTGGCGGTAGCTCTTTGTCACTGTCATAACCGGAGAGGAGTAAGCCCGATTTGATCGCTCACGTCAATGGAACACTGGCGGATGTCTTCAAGGATGCTGTAATCGTTGAAGTCGGAGGGATAGGCCTGCATGTCCAGGTTCCTACCAACGTTCTGTCCCATTTACCCTCACCGGGGCAGAAGGTGAGACTCTATACGCACCTAGCTGTCCGTGAGGACGGAATGGAACTCTTCGGCTTTCGGGAGGAGACGGACCGGGTGGCCTTTCTCCAACTGCTGGCGGTCGGCGGGATCGGGCCGAAGACGGCCCTGGCGGCAATCAGCCAGGTGGGTACCGGGCGACTGTGGTCGGCGATCCTACAAGAGGATGCCGCCCTGCTCAGTACGGTGCCCGGTATCGGGAAAAAGATCGCGCAGCGGGTGATCGTGGAACTAAAGGATCGTATTCAGAAGCAGCACCTGGTGGAAACGGAGTTGGGGACTGTGACCTCCGCATCCGGTGAGGCCCTAGCCGCACTGGTGGCCCTCGGGTGCAACGAGCGCGAAGCGGTTGAGGCCATCCGCCTGGCGGGCCCCCAAGCACAGGATGACACCGCAGAGTTGGTGCGGGCCGCACTAAGGAACCTAGGGAAGTAGTAGGAAAGCAAAAGGGGACTGTCCCCCTTCAACGGTAGCGAAGCAACTTCCATAATCGAGAGAGCGAGAAAAAGTAGCCTGTCCCCCTATGTGGATATGTCCCCCATTGTGGATAAGGAGTAGTGGATGGAAGATAGAATTGTGGCGCCGCAGTATTTCAGTGATGATGCGGATGAGGCTGGGCTTCGGCCTAAGCGGCTGGATGAGTTTATTGGGCAGGATCGGGTCAAGGAGACGCTGGCGCTCTTCATTCAGGCGGCCCGGAATCGGGGAGAGGTGTTGGATCACGTCCTGCTATTTGGCCCCCCCGGTTTGGGCAAGACCACTCTGGCTCAGATTGTAGCGCGGGAGATGGACGGCAGCATTCGGATTACCTCGGGCCCGGCGATTGAGCGACCTGGTGATCTGGCCGCGATACTGACCAACCTCACCCAGGGGGACGTCCTGTTTATTGATGAAGTGCACCGGCTTTCCCGAACGGTGGAGGAAATCTTGTACCCGGCGATGGAAGACTTCGCACTCGATATCGTGATTGGGAAGGGACCGGGAGCGCGTTCACTGCGTCTGAACCTGACTAACTTCACTCTGATCGGAGCCACCACCAGAGCCGGTCTGCTGACATCTCCGTTGCGTGACCGGTTCGGGGTCATACTGCGGCTAGAGTTCTACGGCGTCAGCGAACTCCAGGACATCATTAAGCGGGGTGCCGGTATCCTAGGTGTCCAGATTGAAGCCGATGGCGCGGTGGAGATCGCCCGACGTTCTCGCGGCACGCCCAGAGTGGCAAATCGAATCCTGAAGAGGGTGCGCGACTACGCGGAGGTACGGGCTGACGGGCGGATCACCGCTCAGGTAGCCCGCGAGGCGCTGGATTTCCTTGGTGTCGACAGGCTGGGTCTGGACGTGACGGATCGCCGACTGCTCCTGACCCTGATCGATTTGTTCGGCGGCGGTCCCGTGGGTCTGGACACTCTGGCGGCCGCGACCAGTGAGGAAGCGGTGACGCTGGAGGACGTGTGCGAACCCTACCTGTTACAAGTCGGGCTGCTGGCCCGAACCCCGCGCGGGCGGGTAGCCACTCCGCTGGCCTACCAGCACCTGGGTAAGCCAGCACCCGCCACAGACCAGACCAGCCTTTGGTAAAGATATCCCTACGCGCTTGAGTCCTGGTCGATCAAGTGCTAAAATAGGTGTGACAGTCTGAGGTAGTAAACCCTTGGTATTTTTCGGGAGGCGTTTAGGATCAAGCTGTTACTGCACACCTGTTGCGCACCGTGTTCCATTTACCCGCTCGATGCCCTGCGCGACGAGGGGCACACGGTCTACGGTTACTTCAATAATCCCAATATCCATCCATACTCTGAGTACCGCAGGCGGGAAGAGGCCCTGGCGTTCTATGCCCAGACGCAGAACTGGAAGGTGATCTTCGCTTCGGATTATCCATTGGATGACTACTTCCGCAACGTTGTTTACCGCGAAGGGGAGCGTTGTCGTTTCTGCTATTTGTTGCGCCAAAGGGAGGCCGCCCGAATGGCCCGGAAGGGGAAATTTGATGCCTTTTCCACTACCCTCTTGGTGAGCCCTTACCAGAAGCATGAGTTGATCCGGGAGGTCGGGGAGGCTGCCGCCAGGGAATATGATGTTCCGTTTCTGTATCGGGACTTCCGGGAAGGATATGGGGAGGCCACCCGGCGCTCCCGTGAGTTGGAGATGTACCGGCAGCAATACTGCGGCTGTGTTTTCAGCGAGAAGGAGCGATTCTACCGGAGGGCCATTAAGGAGGGAACCCCTAGTGGAGTTGTTCACAGGCTTGGGCAGAATCATCCTGATTCTCGGGGCCGCATTAGTGGTGCTTGGCGGAATAATGCTCTTGGCGGGTAAGATCCCCGGCGTGGGGCGCCTGCCCGGCGATATCCTGGTCCAGAGAGGCAACTTCACCTTCTATTTTCCGATTGTAACCATGCTCGTCCTGAGCCTGCTCTTGACCCTCATCTTAAACGTCGTGTTTCGTCGCTAATCGCACCTGGGACGGAGTGAATAGTTTATGGCCAAGGTCCTGACCGTTAAGCATATGAACCGCTGCATTGCCTGCTATTCGTGCATGCTCGCCTGCTCTCGGGTCGTCTTCGGCCGCTTTTCGGCGGCTAAAAGCGCCATCCAGATCCGCACCAGGGGTGGACTGCAGAGCAAACTCGCGGCCAACATTTGCATCGGCTGCCTGGAGCCCTCCTGCGCGGAGGCCTGCCCGGAAGAAGCCTTGGTCGGCAGGAAGGGCGGTGGTGTTCGGTTTAAGACGGAGAAGTGTACCGGTTGTCAGGTTTGTGTGGCCGCCTGTATTGCCGACGTGATTGAGTTCGATGAAGCGGACGGTAAGCCGATCGTGTGTATCCAGTGCGGCAGTTGCGCCCGGTTTTGCCCGCACGGGGTGTTGGAGATGGCCGAAAGACCGGTGGAGGCACGGTAATGCTGAACGAAAATCGGATACGGATATTGTACATAGACCTTACGGACAAGGCTTTCCGCGTAGAAGAACGGGGTGACCTGTTTGACTGGCTCGGAGGGATCGGGATTGCCACCAAGTTGTTTTCCGAACTGGTGCAGTCTGGAGCTGACCCGTTTGATCCCGGGCAGCCGATCATCTTTGCAATCGGTCCCCTGACTACGATCTTTCCCTTAGTTACCAAAACGGTGGCTGTTTTCCGCTCGCCGCTTACCGGGCACTGGGGGGAAAGCTATGCCGGAATGCGCCTGGCCTATGCCCTGCGTTTTGCCGGATACGATGCCGTGGTGGTTACCGGAGCGGCCGGTCGGTTGGCCTATGCAGTCATTACCCCTGAAGGAGTCGAGTTTAAGGACGCCCGCAGGCTGAGAGGGCTTTCCACAGAAGAGACGGGGCGTATCCTCCGCGAGGCCGAACCCGGACGGGGGCACCGCAGCACGATCCGCATCGGGCCGTCCGGGGAGCGAAGAGTCTGCTTTGCCGGGGTGAATGTGGATACCTATCGGCACTTCGGTCGCATGGGTCTTGGTGCGGTGATGGGGGCCAAGAACCTCAAGGCCCTGGTGGTTAGCGGAGCAGGAAGCTATCCGATAACCGATCCGAAGGCCTACCGTAAGGCATACGAAGAAATCTACAACCGGGCGGTCAAGACGGAGATTATGGACAAGTATCACGGTTTGGGCACTCCCGCGAATGTAGTCCCCCTGAACGAACTGGGGGCTTTGCCGACGCGCAACCTGCAGAGCAACCGTTTTGAAAAGGCTGAAGCGGTCAGCGGGGAGGCCTTTGCCCGGGAGAACCTGGTTCGGAAACTGGCCTGTACCGGCTGTCCCGTCGGGTGTATTCACGTCGGCCTTTTTCGGCGTGAGTTTGCAGAGGACTATGAATATGAGACGGTCACCCTGGCCTATGACCACGAATTGATCTTCGCCCTTGGCACATTCCTGGGGATCGGCACGAGGGAAGGCATTTTCTCGTTGATTGAGAAGGTGGAATTGCTGGGTCTGGACGCCATTTCCAGCGGTGTAATCCTGGGATGGATGACCGAAGCCCTGGAGAAGGGGCTGATCACTGAGGAACAGGTCGGTGCCCACCTGGCTTTTGGTGCGGTTGAACCATACCTGGAGGCGCTGGACCGGCTTGTGGAGCAGCCCAATGAACTGTACGCGACATTGGCCAAGGGTCTTTCGGTAGCGGTGGAGAGGTTCGGAGGAAGCGACTTCGCCTGCCTGCTCGGAGGGCACGAAATGGCGGGTTACCATACGGGATACGGGTTTGTCTTGGGCCAGACTGTGGGCGGACGGCACTCTCACCTCTGCAACGCCGGCTACGCTCTCGATCAGGAGCATGGTATCCTTGCGGATCCGGATGGGATGATGCGGCGTTTAGTCTCTGAGGAAAAGTGGCGGCAGGTGCTGAACAGCCTGTGTCTGTGCCTCTTCGCCCGGAACATCTATGACGAGCCGACCACGGAGATGGCGCTACAGTCGGTGGGTATTGAGGTGAGTGAGGAGCGGCTCAAGGAACTGGGAGACCGGATCTTCAATCTGAAGCTGGAAACTAAGAAGCGGCTCGGGTTCAAGCCCACACAGGTGCAGTTTCCCAAACGGTATCTGGAGACACCGACTTTTCAGGGTCAGCTCAAAGAAGAAGTGCTGAGGGATCTTCACCAACGCTATCTCCGGGAAATTGGAGAGTACTAATTTAACTCTAATCCCGTATAATGGATTTTATTCTAACGGACGGCAGGAGCCCGTCCTTTTTTGTCGAATACAATCCCTGGTAGATTCTGACGGTATTGGATGAAGACAGCCAACAGCAAGGGTCTTGATGAGGGGGAGTACCTTGGCTTTATTCTTTCGCTCCCGATGGAGGACGGTTATCAGTCTATTAGTGGCGATTCCGTTATTCGTGACTATGCTTATGCATTCCGGAGATGCGATGGCGCAACCGTCTTCGGAACCCCGTATCCGGGTCATGCTTGTCGAAAATGCCGCGTCGGTAACCTTCAAAACCCTTGGAGATTACGAACTGCTCAACGAGTACACCGGAGCGGCCATTGCCAGCCCCCGGGCGGGTGAGGTCTGGACGATCAGCCGACAGGGGTCACAAGTCCAGGTGGTGCGCGGCACTGATGTCCTGGGTGCGTTTCGGGGACCGTTGTTGCTGCAGGAAGCCACAGGGGCGCTTTCCCTGATGGGGGCCGGGAATACAGTTTCCGAACGGACCATCCGTGAAGGTGTCTCCGTAATCAGCGCGGGCGGGCAAGTGTCCGTTCTCCCGACCGATTCCCGTCAGTTGGCGGTCGCCGACAAACGCGGAACCTCCAGCGTGACCGTTGCTCAAGCAGGAGACGGCGTCTTCTCTCTGGAGGTAAACGGCACATTTAAGCGCTACCGGGGTGAGTTGCGGATCATCTCTAACGGTGGCGGCCTGCTGGCCGTAAACACCCTGCCGATGGAACATTATCTTTACAGTGTGGTACCCAGCGAGGTGCTCTACGGCTGGCCGGAGGAAACCTACAAAGCCCAGGCGGTCGCGGCGCGCAGTTTTGCCCTGTACAACATGCGTAACCGTGAGTTTTACGACGTGTGTCCCACCGATTGGTCACAGGTTTATCACGGATACGACCAGGAACGTGCGGCCACCACCCGGGCTGTGGAAGCAACCCGTGGCGAGATACTGGCGTATGGCGGTAAACCGATCGAGGCCTATTTCCACGCCAGTAGCGGAGGCTATACGGAGTTCGCTGAAGAGGTCTGGCGCTACCCGGTGCCCTATCTGCGCCCCGTGATCGATCCCTATGACGTAAACAACCTTTACTATAACTGGCAGGTAACCTACTCCGCCGACCAGTTGAAAGATCAGCTTGCTCGCCTAAACTATTCCTTTTCTACCGTTGCCGACCTGGATGTGATGGCAATGACCTCGTCCGGACACCGAGTTAAGCGGCTGCTTGTAGAAGGGACGGGATTGCAGGGCGAATCGCAGCGGATGGTTATTGAGAACGCCGATCAGGTGCGGAGAGCCCTAGGGCTCCGGAGTTCACTCTTCACCATGCAGAAGGAAACCGACCCAGCGGGACGGTTGCAGCAGGTCACCTTCCACGGAAACGGATGGGGACACGGCCTGGGGATGGCCCAGTGGGGTGCCTACGGCATGGCCAAGCAGGGCTGGTGCTACCGGGATATCTTGCATCACTACTACAAAGGCGTTACCCTGGAAGGGAACTACGGGCGTAATTAGTTGAAGGGGAGCGACCGTCTCGTAGGGGCAACAGGTAGCCGTTGCATAGACAGGACAGTCGCCCATTAAGGGTCGTGGATCGGCAAGTCTTCCGACTGTTTGTCCCGGCAAGCCCCTCAGTATGTAACGGCTCCAACCTTTCTGGTGCGTTCAGTACCAAGTCTTACGGTAATAACTCCGGGCAACCGGGTTTTCTTGTGTTCGGGTTTTGGATAGAATTAAGAATGGTTCGATGTGGAAGCGAGGACGGATGCACATTGCGGGTGGCGGACTTTGACTACGAATTACCAAAAGCATTAATCGCCCAGGAACCGCTTCCTTTTCGGGATGAATCCCGCCTGCTCGTCATTAGGCGGAACGAGACGGGATTGGCGCACCGGCACTTCCGGGATATTGTAGATTATTTGCGACCGGGTGACTTGTTGGCGGTTAATGAGACCCGGGTCTTGCCTGTCCGGCTGCTTGGCCACAAGACGACGGGCGGGCGGGTGGAAGTCCTGCTCCTGCAGCCGGCTGGCGAAGACCGCTGGGAGGCGCTGGTGCGTCCCGGGCGACGCCTTAATGAGGGTACCCTTATTGATTTCGGGCCGGAACTGCAGGGACAAGTCCTGTCCCGCACAGATGCCGGGGGCCGAGTCATTGAGTTTAAATACGTGGGTGGGTTTGATGAGATCATCGAGCGGATCGGACACGTGCCTTTACCCCCGTACATCAAGCGTGACCTCCCCGCTGAAGAACGGGACAGATACCAGACAGTCTATGCGAAACAGTCCGGTTCCGCAGCCGCCCCCACGGCGGGACTCCATTTCACTCCTGAGCTTCTGGACAAGGTGAAGAAGATCGGAGTTGCGGTGGTGCCCGTAGTCTTGCATATTGGACTGGACACCTTCCGGCCAGTGAAGGTGGAGAACGTGGATGAGCACCGGATGCACTCGGAATGGTACTCGGTTCCCGAGAAAACGAGTCAGGCTATCGCTAATACGAAGAGTGCCGGGGGCCGGGTGATCGCAGTGGGAACCACGGTAACCCGTTGCCTGGAGGCCGCTGCGGAGGAGGACGGTACCGTCCGTCCAGGTGCGAATACGACCGATATCTTCATTTACCCGGGATATGAGTTTAAAGTGATCGACGGGCTGGTGACCAACTTTCACCTACCGCGATCCACGCTGCTGATGCTGGTGAGCGCGCTGGTAGGCCGCGAGCAGCTGCTCGCCGCCTACCGGGATGCCGTGCACCAGCGCTACCGGTTCTTCAGCTTCGGCGACGCAATGCTAATCATCTAGAGTGGGAATCGGGGACAGGCTGCTTTTTCACGGATAAGGACTCACAGTTCCTCTTAATGCAATGTTCCATAAAGGGATTGTTTAAGGAATCTCGGTAGAGAAAAAGATGCCTGTCCCCGTTTCCCGCCCCTGAGCAGATTCCTCTGTCACGTACGTGTTTGTGGAGGCAATCCCTCAGCGCGCACAGCACCACACAACAATTTTCAAATAGGGTCGTTGGACCGGAATGGGCGACTGTCCCCTTTTAAGGAGGATTATCTGTGGCGATCAGTTTTGAATTAATTAAGACCGATCCGGAGACCGGGGCGCGGCTGGGACGTTTGACGACCCCCCACGGTGTGGTCGATACACCGGTGTTTATGCCCGTTGGCACACAGGGGACCGTGAAAACGATGACCCCGGAGGAAGTGTACGATCTCGGCGGCCGGATCATCCTCTCAAATACCTACCATTTGTATCTGCGTCCAGGCCACGAGCTGATCCGGGAAGCGGGTGGACTGCACCGGTTTATGCACTGGGACGGCCCGATACTGACCGACAGCGGCGGGTTCCAGGTCTTCAGCCTGGCCGCCTTGCGCAAGATCAGCGATGAAGGCGTGATGTTCCAGTCCCACATTGACGGTTCAAAGCACCTCTTCACTCCGGAAAAGGTAGCGGACATCGAGGCCGCTATCGGTTCAGATATCGCTATGGTCTTCGACGAGTGTGCGCCTTACCCCTGTTCACACGAAGACGCGGTGAAGGCCCACGAGCGGACTATCCAATGGGCTCGGCGCACACGGGAGTACTTGGATAAGATCGGCAGTGACCAGGCCTTCTTCGCTATAGTCCAGGGTTCGGTGGTCCGGGAACTGCGGGAAGCCAGCGCCCGGGCGCTGGTCGATCTTGATTTTCCAGGGTACGGAGTCGGGGGTCTCTCGGTGGGTGAGCCCACACCGCTGATGTACGACGCCCTGGATTGGACCGTGCCCCTGCTGCCGGCGGAGAAGCCCCGTTACCTGATGGGAGTCGGTTCACCCGACTGTGTCATGGAGGCGGTGTCTCGGGGAGTGGACATGTTCGATTGTGTTCTGCCGACGCGTATGGCGCGCCACGGGGCGGTTTTCACGACTGCCGGGCGTCTGAACCTGCGTAACGCCAAGAATGCCAGGGACTTCGGCCCTCTGGATGTGGGGTGTGACTGCTACACCTGCCGCCACTATAGCCGGGCGTATCTGCACCATCTGTTTAAGACCGGGGAGATCCTCGGTCTGCGGCTGGCCACCACACACAACCTCCGGTTTGTGTTGGAATTAACGGAGCGGATCAGGGAGGCACTGGTAGAGAATAGATTTGCTTCCTTAAAGAAACAATATATGGGAGTCTATTTGACAGGGAACTAAATTTGTAGTAAAACTACACATGGTTTAGAGGATAATGCCCGTTGAAAAAGAATACCTACCTAAAATTATGAAAGGGGGTAGAATAACTTGAGTCCGGAAGTAATCTCAATTCTTTACATTGTTGGTTTGTTTGCCCTTCTGTATTTTCTGTTGATTAGACCGCAACAGATTAGACAGAAAAAGCATATGGAGTTGATTAAGAACCTTAAGTTGCACGATACGGTGGTCACGGCCGGTGGGATCTATGGAACCATCGTCAAGCTTGACGAGGACACCGTGATGCTGAAGATCGCTGAGAACACTAAGATTAAGGTACTGCGCGCTTCAATCGCCCAGATTGAAGGCTAGGTGGTGTAGGGGGGCGCGGGCTTGATCACACTGGCTGACGTCAAGGCAAACCCGGTCCTGGACAGCTTCATCCGCAACGGCAACAAGTTTCTCGGTGCCATGGGTTACACCGAACACAGTTACCGCCACGTCAACCTGGTGTCGAGTATCGCGCGCAACATCCTGGAACGATTGGGTTATCCCAAACGGGATGCGGAACTGGCGGCCATTGCTGGCTATCTCCATGATGTGGGGAACGTGGTCAGCCGGGCGAACCACGGCAATTCCGGGGCGATTATCGCCTTCACGGCACTGCACGAGATGGGCATGCCTCCGGACGAAATCGCCACGGTGATTTCGGCCATCGCCAATCACGAGGAAGAGTACGGCCAGCCGGTGAACACTGTGGCTGCGGCCCTGATTATGGCCGACAAATCCGATGTGCACCGTTCACGTGTACGGAACCCGGATCTGGCAACATTCGACATCCACGACCGGGTAAACTACGCAGCGGAGCACTCTTTTTTGTGGGTCAATGAGGATCGGCGGTCTATCACTCTGGAACTAACTATTGATACCGAAATTTGTCCGGTGATGGAATACTTTGAGATCTTCCTGTTACGAATGGCACTTTGCCGGCGTGCGGCAGTGTTTCTGAAGTCTAATTTTGAATTAGTCATTAATGGGGCTAAATTGTTGTAAGGGGAGTAGTTAAACAGTGAGATGGGACAACCTGATCAAGATGACCGCCGTCCTTTTGGTGGTCGGCTTCGTGGGTCTCTTGACCGCCTGGTCTCCGTTTACGGGCGTGCCCTGGTTACCGTTTTCCAAGGATATCAACCTCGGGCTTGACCTGCAGGGTGGTGTACACGTGGTGCTCCAGGCCATACCCACCGAAGAAGATAAGGTCACGCCGGATGCCGTCAGAAGGTCGATTGCGATCCTGGAAAACCGTGTCAACCAGTTCGGTGTAACCGAACCGATCATCCAGCAGCAAGGTGCGGACCGCATTATTGTGGAGATCGCCGGAGTAGATGACCCTGATGAGGTTGTGCGAACGCTGATTATGCCGGCCTATCTCGAGTTTAAGACTCAGGACGGGCAGACGGTGCTGACCGGTGCCAACCTGAAGGATGCGCAGGAAGCATTGGTTCCCGGCACCAGTCAGGCTGAAGTGAACTTTGAACTGGATCGGGATGGCTCTCAGCGATTTGCTGAGGTGACCACGGCGAACGTCGGTCGTCCCTTGGCAATCGTGCTGGACGGAAACATTCTTCAGAATCCGACCATCACGACGCCGATTACTGAGGGTAGGGGCCGGATCACCGGCTATGCCAGCCTTGAAGAAGCCAACCGGATTGCGGTTCTCCTGCGGTCGGGTGCTCTGCCGGTGAAGCTGGATATTATGGAGAAGCGCACCGTGGGACCGACCTTGGGTGCTGATTCCCTGGAGCGGTCCAAGACAGCTGGGGCGATCGGTCTGGGGGCGATCCTGGTCTTTATGTTGGCCTACTACCGCGTTCCGGGCCTAGTGGCCTCCTTTTCACTGATTACCTACGCGATCCTGGTGTTCTTAATCTTTGCCGCGATCAAGGTGACCATGACCCTGCCGGGCATCGCCGGCTTCCTGCTGTCGATGGGTATCGCCATCGATGCCAACATTGTCATTTTTGAGCGCATAAAAGAGGAATTACGAACGGGCCGAACGTTGCGTTCGGCGATCGACGCCGGTTTCCGGCGGGCCTTTGCGGCCATTGTCGATGCCAACGTGACCACGATCCTGGCGGCTATCGTTCTGTACATTTTTGCACCGACAATGATCAAGGGTTTTGCACTCACCCTGGGAATCGGTATCGTGGTCAGTATGTTCACCGCGCTGACGATGACGAGGTGGCTTTTGCATCAGACCGTTGCTTCCGGGTTGGCCAGAAACCCCAAACTATACGGAGCATAAGGAGGGAGATTGACGGTGTTTCACTTTATCCGACTACGAAGATACTGGTACATCTTTTCGCTGATCATCCTGATTCCCGGCATCATCTCCCTCGGGGTACGCGGCCTGAATCTGGGCATCGACTTCACCGGCGGCAACCTGGTGGAACTGGGGTTCGAGCAGGTCGTCAGCGTGCCGGACGTGCGTTCGTCGCTGACGGAGATCAATCTTGGAAGAAGTGTCATTCAGCAGGCTGACGAGGATCAGATCATTATCCGTACGGGTTTGCTCTCTGAAGAGGAGATTGAAGCCCTGGTCAAGCATCTGGACGAGAAGTACGGAATCGAGGAGGTCCTCCGGAATGAGAAGGTAGGTCCAACCATTGGGCGGGAACTTGCCCAGAAGGCGGTGCTGGCAGTGATTGCGGCCTCATTGCTGATGGTGGCCTACATTTCCTGGCGGTTTGAGTTCAAGCAGGGGCTGGCCGCGATTGCCGCCCTGTTGCACGACGCCTTGTTAACTCTGGGAATCTTCTCGCTCTTATACATCGAGATCAACAGCGCCTTTGTAGCGGCCATCCTGACCATCCTGGGTTACTCGATCAACGCCACGATCATCATTTTCGACCGGGTGCGTGAGAACCTCAAGGACGCCAAGAAGGGTGACAAACTGGAGGACGTGGTCAACACCAGTCTCTGGCAGACGTTGGCCCGTTCCATTAACACCACGCTGACCGTGATGTTTATGCTGCTGGCCCTGTACTTCTTGGGCGGTGCCACCCTGAAGACCTTCATTCTGGCAATGATCATCGGTGTGACCAGCGGTACCTATTCGTCCGTGTTCTTTGCCAGCTCCGTCTGGATTGATCTGAAGCGTCGTTTCCCCGGCGGAGGCACCCGCAGACGCCGTACGGCGGATGCCCAGGTTTAAACGCTAGAGTTCAGATATGATGCCCGTCCACCGCCCTGGGCGGGGACGGGCATCATTTATGTTTCCGACTATAACTGGCTGAGGTGGGTACATTATGTTAAGTTCGAACCGGATTATCGTCAGCGTTCTGGGCGAGGATCGCGTAGGTCTGATTGCCAGCGTTACCGGGGTACTGGCCGAGAACGGGGTCAACATCCTGGACATCAGCCAGACGGTTCTACAGGAGTTCCTGGCGATGATCATTATTGCGGATATGACCGGTGCCTCAGTCGACCTGATCACGTTAAAGGAACGACTGGACGCCAAGGGCGCTGAACTGGGCGGCGTTCGCATCGGTGCTCAGCACGAGGACGCCTTCCTCTACATGCACCGGATCTAGCACTGTTAAGAAAAGAAAGGGGCCAGGACACTTTCTTAACAGTTGGGTTACAATGCTCAATAGTATAGGTGCCTGGCACTATGTTGCCGACACCAGGAGGGTGAACAATGCTCAGTGTTGAGGAGATCCTAGAGACGATTAATATGATTCAGGAGGAGAATCTGGATATCCGTACGATCACTATGGGGATCAGTCTGCGGGACTGTAACGACCGGGACAGTGATGAACTCTGTGATCGGGTGTACCGGAAGATCACCGGATTAGCCGGTCGGCTGGTGGAGGTCGGGGAGCAGCTGGAGCGGGAGTTCGGCATTCCGATCGTGAACAAGCGGATTGCGGTGACTCCGGTGGCCTTGTTGGTCGATGGTCGTAGCCGGGAGGACTGCATTTACCTCGCCCGTACCCTGGATCGGGCGGCAGCCGAGGTTGGGGTAAACTTTATCGGTGGGTACTCCGCGCTGGTCCATAAAGGGTTTACCTCAGGGGACCGCCGACTGATCGATACCATCCCGATCGTACTCGCCGAAACTGAGCGGGTATGCAGCTCGGTCAACGTGGCGACCACAGCGGCAGGCATTAATATGGACGCGGTGGCCCTGATGGGGAAAATCATTAAGGAGACGGCCCTGCGTACCGCCGACCGTGATGCCATCGGTTGTGCCAAGCTGGTCGTGTTTGCTAACGCCCCCGAGGACAATCCCTTCATGGCCGGAGCCTTCCACGGAATCGGTGAGCCGGAATGTGTGATCAATGTCGGGGTTAGCGGTCCGGGAGTGGTGAAGAACGCTGTCGCGAAGCTGCCGGACGCCGATCTGGGTGCTCTGGCCGAACTGATAAAGAAGATGTCTTTCAAGATCACCAGGATGGGTGAGTTGATCGGACGCCGGGCGGCTGAGCGGCTGGGCGTTCCGTTTGGAATCGTGGACCTGTCCCTGGCACCCACCCCGGCGGTCGGGGATAGCGTGGCGGAGATTATTGAGGCGATGGGGATTGAACGGTGTGGTGCGCCGGGAACTACTGCCGCTCTGGCCTTGCTGAACGACGCTGTGAAGAAGGGTGGGGCGATGGCATCATCCTACGTTGGTGGCTTGTCCGGTGCCTTTATTCCGGTTAGCGAGGACAGCGGCATGATTCGGGCGGTGGAATGTGGCGCGCTTAATCTAGAGAAGCTGGAAGCGATGACTGCGGTGTGCTCGGTGGGAATGGACATGATTGTGGTACCGGGGGATACCTCTGCGGAAACGTTATCGGCCTTAATCGCGGATGGGATCGCGATCGGGGTCATTAATCGGAAGACGACTGCCGTCCGGGTGATTCCGGTTCCCGGTAAAAAGGTAGGGGATTACGTGGAGTTCGGCGGTCTGTTGGGGCGGTCGCCGGTGATGTCGATCAGCCGCTTCTCATCTGCGGAGTTTGTGCGGCGGGGAGGACGGATCCCGGCACCGATTCAGAGTCTTACCAATTAGTCTCGATTAAATAAGAAGGTTTCTATGAAAAACGGGGAGTACCCCGTTTTTTTGTTTCTGTACCGGTTTCACATCTCCTTACAGGACATTAATAAGGCCCTGACGGTAAATAATGTTATCAGGTTAGAACGGGAGGGTCTGGATGCTTAGATCAAGGCCCAGACAGACGGCAGTATTAGAGAGCCTCAAGGAAAAGGTTGAAGAACTGGCCATTGCCATGGAGAAAATGAAGCTGGCGGAGTACGTATATCTGCTTAAACGTCCCTATCGGCTGATGTACATCAATTTCCTCGCTGGCATCGCTAGGGGGCTCGGTATGGCTATCGGCTTCACAATCCTGGGGGCGCTCCTACTGTTGGTCCTACAGCGCATTGTGTTGCTTAACCTGCCCGGGATCAGCCAATTCATTGCCACCATTGTGCGGCTGGTCCAGTTGAACCTGGGACCCTAATCGACTACACAACAGGAAGGTGGAAGGTACCACGTGGAAGCCAAGCAGCTGGAATACTTCGCGCATCGCCTGATAGATCTGAAACAGGTGGTGGAAGAAAGAAAGGAGAGCGTCGGATCGACATTGAACGTCGCCCAGGAAGACTCAATGTCCGAACTGTCCATGTATGATAACCATCCCGCCGACGTGGCCAGTGAAACCTTTGAGCGGAGTAAGGATCTGGCCCTGTGGGGGGACGCCCGTCTGGTGCTGGGAGCGATTGACGACGCCTTGGACAAGGTTGAACAGGGGCGGTACGGCCTATGCGACCACTGCGGCGATGCCATAGACATCAAGCGACTCGACGCCATCCCCTATACCACAATGTGCATGGCCTGCAAGGCGGGTGAGGAAATCAGGGATAAAACCGGGAGCCGTCGTCCGCTGGAAGAAGAAGTGCTTCCAAGGCCCTATCGCCATGCGAATGACGACAGCAGTGTCGTCTACGACCGGGAAGACGTTTGGCAGGATCTGGCGCAGCACGGTCTATCGACGGAAATAGAAGAGGTTGAAGACGAGGATCGCGGCGAGGTTCAAGACATTGACGCCATTCCTTATGAGGAGGAAGACGGATTCTTTTACGAATCTACCAAGTGAAGGGCAGGCCAGTGAGTGGTTTCGGCATTCCTCAGTGTCGACATTGGTTGGATTTCCCGGTTTGGGCAGGAGAATTCGGGCAGTCCAGCGAAGTAACGGACTTGTGTTTGTCACTATTTGGGCGGAAAGGCAATCGGTGAATGCTGCCATTTTTTAAATTGATCAGTGCGGACCTGGAAGCGGTAGAGATCGAACTGGGTAGGGTGCTGATCGGTGAAGATGACCTCCTGAACCAGACGGCAACCCATCTCTTGAGGGCCGGCGGCAAGCGTTTACGACCGGCCTTTGCGCTATTATCCGCTAAGGTATACACGGACGACGTCAGTGGGGTTTGGCCACTGGCGGCGGCCTTGGAACTGATTCACATGGCCACTCTGGTGCACGACGATGTGGTCGACGAGGCCGATGCCAGGCGTGGGAAGCCCACGGTCAGAGCCCTCTGGGGGAACGAAGTCTCGACCCACACCGGCGACTACGTACTTGCCAAGGCCCTGATCCAGGTTTCCGGGTATGATCGTCCGTTAATCTCCCGTGTCCTTTCCGGCACCTGCGTAAAGATGTGCGAGGGCGAAATCATCCAAATGCACGGTATTTATCAGGCCAACCTGCGCAACTATCTGCATCGCATCCAATGTAAGACCGCCTGTTTGATTGAATCCAGTTGCAAGCTCGGAGCGGTTGCAGCCGGGGCTCCGGATGCGATACACCATCCACTGGGCCGTTTCGGACACTATTTAGGCATAGCCTTTCAGGTGACGGATGACATCCTGGATATGGTGGCTGATGAGTCGCGTCTGGGGAAACGGGTCGGGGGAGATCTGCGTCAGGGAATAGTAACGATTCCGGTAATCTACGCTTTAAACCGTGGAGGTTCCGCTGCGGAGCGCTTACGTGAGATCGTTGAAAACCGGTCAAAAACTGAGACTGAGGTCGAAGAAGCGATTGAGTTGACCCGCGAACTGGGCGGCATCGACTACGGTCGGCATATCGCCGGAGCCTATTTGGAAAAATCAATTCAACAACTAAAGCGTCTACCGGATGTTCCGGCTCGCGAAAGTCTGCGGCAGATCGCAGAGTTCATCCAGATACGAGCTTACTAGCAGTAGCACCAACACCTGGAAAGCGCACAGCACCACACAACAACTTTCATCATTAGTGGTTCCGGTCGTTAGAGGAATGGGCGGCTGCCCCCTTTTAGAGTAGAGGTGAGGTAATGCAGAGAATTTACCCGGTGGCCTTAATACTGGACGGTCAGTTAAGTGTTGTAGTGGGCGGGGGATCAGTGGCGTATCGCAAAGTCTGCTCGCTTCTGGATGCAGGTGCGCGGGTACGGGTGATCAGCCCGGTCTTAGCCGGGGAGCTTCAGGAAATGCAGGAGCAGAACCGAATCGAGGTGGATCTGCGGCCGTACCGTTCCGGAGACGTCGATGGGGCATTCCTGGTAATCAGCGCCACCAACGATTCTACTGTTAACCAGGAGGTGGCCGCGGATTGCGCTGCGCGCCAAATACTGATTAACTCTGTTGATGATCCGGAGCACTGTACGTTCTATGTGCCCGCAGTGGTGCGGCGGGGGGACTTGGTGATCTCCATCTCCACCGGGGGGAAAAGCCCGATGTTGGCCCGCAAGATCAGGCAGCAACTAGAGAGTCATTACGGACCGGTCTACGGGCGCTACCTTGAACTTATCGGTGAAATGCGCCATAATATTGTTCGGAGTGTCCAAGACGCTACAGAAAAAGAAGCCCTGCTCGAAGCGCTTTCCACACCCCAGATCCTGGATGCACTTGAGCAGGGAGACAGCGCAATGCTGGAGGAGCTGGTTGCCCGTGTTGTTCGCGGTACTGGGTTTGAATCACCGCACGGCCCCGCTTGAAGTTAGGGAAAAGCTCTCTTTTCCCGACCATTCGTTAAGAGAAACGATCAGCACACTGCACGCCTATGAAGGCGTGGAGAGCTGCGTGATAGTATCCACATGCAACCGTACCGAGATCTATGCCGTGCTCCAGGAGGAGCGTGGCGTGGACAGCCTCTGGCAGTTTCTCTCCGGGTACTGCGGCTACTCAGCCGTAGAAATGCGGCCCTACACCTATCTCCTAACCTCGGAAGACGCTTTAGGTCACCTGTTCCGGGTGGCCTCAGGGCTTGACTCCATGGTCCTGGGGGAAACCCAGATACTGGGGCAGGTGAAACAGGCCTATCTGGCGGGACTGGAAGTCGATACGGTGAGTTCGCTGATGAATGTGGTGTTCCAGCACGCCCTGGCACTGGGCAAGCGGGTGCGCCATGAGACGGGGATCGATAAAAACCCGGTTTCCATCAGCTATGCCGCCGTTGAACTGGCGCGTCAGACGCTGGGCAGCTTGGAAGGACGCTCAGTGCTAATTGTGGGCGCGGGCAAGATGAGTGAATTGACGGTCAAGCACCTGCTGGCCAATGGAGTATCCGGTGTGATTGTTTCAAACCGCTCCTATGACCGAGCGGTGGAGTTGGCCCAGCAGTTCGGTGGACGGGCAGTACGCTTTGACTTGCTGTACGAGTCGATGCTGGATGCCGATATCGTGATCAGTTGCACAGCCGCCTCTCACTACGTGATTAGGGCGGAGCAAATGGTGTCGGTATTAGTTGATCGTGGTCATTCGAACATGTTTATGATTGACATCGCCGTGCCCCGGGACATCGACCCGGCAGTGGGGCACCTGGAGGGCGTAGCCCTCTATGACATTGACAGTCTGCAGAGCGTGGTGGATTCCAATCTAGCCGTACGGAAACGAGCGGCGGCGCTCGCGGAAGAGATTATTAAGCAACGACTTGATGAGTTCACCTGTGCTCTCGGTACCAAGTTCGTGGTGCCCACTGTGGCTGCCTTAAAGAAGCGGGGCGATGAGATCAAGGAGAGGGAGTTGCAGCGGGCGATTAACCGCCTCGGTGAACTGTCGGAGCGGGAAATCAAGGTGATCGGTTCTCTAGCCAACTCCATCGTAAATCAGCTCCTGCACGAGCCGATTACCCGTCTCAAGGATTACGCCCAGACCCCGGAAGGCTATCATTTTGCCGAGGCACTGCAGAAGCTGTTTGACCTGGATACTGGGGATAATAAGAAGAGTGAAAAACGCCCGGCGGTCTATAGACGTAAGTCGGGACGCTAGGACGGGTTTGTAGAATGGGAAGAATTATAACCATCGGTTCACGGGGAAGCGCACTGGCTCTGGAGCAGACCAGACAGGTTGCGGCACGCCTGAAAAAGCTTTTTCCGGAGCTGTCCTTCCGGGTGGAGAAGATTCAAACCACCGGTGACAACATTCTGAATGTGGCCCTGGCCAAGATTGGTGACAAGGGTCTCTTCACCAAGGAAATTGAAAAGGCGTTGCTCGACCGTCAGATCGACATCGCCGTACACAGTATGAAAGATCTGCCGACGAAACTGCCGGAGGGGTTGGCCATCGGAGCCATCCTGAAGCGGGAGGACGCGGGAGATGTCTTGATCTCACGGCACGGTAAGCAATTGGAAGAGTTTGAGCCGGGGGCCCGGATCGGCACGAGCAGTCTGCGGCGTACGGCTCAGATTAATGCCTTTCGCTCGGACTTGGAGATCGTGTCCATCCGCGGGAATGTGCAAACCAGGCTGCGCAAGCTAGAAGAGGGTAAAGTAGATGCCATCATTCTGGCCTGGGCCGGTGTTGCCCGACTGGGCCTGGCGGAGCGAGTCACGCAGCGCCTATCCTTTGCGGTTTGTCTGCCGGCGGTGGGACAGGGTGCCTTGGGTGTGGAAGTCCGGGAAGACGACACCGATATGCTGGAGAAGCTGAAGCTGATCGACCACGCCGACACACGGGCGGCCGTGCTCGCTGAGCGTTCGATGTTAAGGTGCCTGGAGGGGGGCTGCCAGATTCCGATCGGCGCCTTCGCCCGGGTATGGGATGGAGACTTGGTGCTGGAGGGCCTGGTGGCTTCGCTGGATGGAAAGAAGATTGCACGGGCGATCGATGCCTTGCCGCTGGATATGCCGGATCAGCTGGGCAGGCGGCTGGCTGAAAAGCTGCTGAGCCTGGGAGCGAAGGAGATACTGCAGAAACTGCGAGAGGGAGGCGGAGCCGGTGTCTAGAGGAATCGCCTATCTGGTCGGTGCCGGTCCGGGCGATCCCGGGCTTTTGACCATTCGCGGGCAACAGTGTATCGCGGAAGCGGATGTTGTGATCTTCGACCGCCTGGTGAACCTGCGCCTGCTCAGTCATACCGGACCCAATACCGAGCTGATTTACGCCGGTAAGTCGCCGGACGGCCACACGCTCACCCAGGATCAGATCAACGAGGTTCTGGTGGCCAGGGTCAGGGAGGGCAAGACCGTCGCCCGGGTTAAGGGCGGTGACCCCTTCATTTTCGGACGTGGGGGCGAGGAAGCTGAGGCCCTGGCCGAGAACGACTTAGATTTCGAGATCGTACCCGGGGTTACGTCTGCGATCGCGGCTCCGGCCTATGCCGGAATTCCGCTGACGCACCGTGACTTTACGACTTCTGTGGCCATCATAACCGGTAATGAGGATCCGACGAAAGACGAGAGCACCATTGCCTGGGACAAACTGAGCACCGGAGCCGGAACCCTGGTCTTCCTGATGGGAATGGCCAATCTGCCCAAAATTGTAGAGCGGCTCAAGCGCCATGGACGCCCGGGAGACACCCCGTCTTCGGTGATCCGTTGGGGTACCTGGCCGGAACAGGTCACAGTGGTGGGTATGCTTGACGATATTGTGGAGAAGGTGCAGGCAGCGGGTCTGAAGAACCCGGCGGTGATTGTGGTCGGGGAGGTCTGTAAGCTGCGCGACCGGCTGAAATGGATCGAGCGAAGACCCCTTTTCGGCCGGCGGATTCTGGTTACACGTTCGAGGGAACAGGCCAGTGTGCTGTCCAACACCATCGCCCGACTGGGCGGGGAGGCTCTTGAGTTCCCGACCATCGCGATTGAAGAGCCGCTTGACTGGACTCCCCTGGACAGGGCTATTCAGGAAATCGGCGCATACAACTGGGTGGTCTTTACGAGTGTAAACGGGGTGCGCTATTTCTTTGCCCGACTGCGTGCTCTGGGCCGGGATGTCAGGGGGCTGGCCGGGGTGCGCATCTGCGCCATCGGGCCGGTGACGAAAGCGGCACTGGAAGAACGCGGGCTGTTGGTTGAGTATGTACCGGTGGAGTTCCAGGCGGCGGAGATAGCGCGCGGGATGCAGGCGATCATTGAGCCGGGTGACCGCATTCTCTTGCCCCGCGCTGACATTGCACCCAAAATGCTGGCGGAAGCCCTGGAGCGGATGGGTGCCCGCGTCGATGATGTGACCACTTACCGCACGGTGCCCGGGACTGGCGACGTCGAGGCGGTTCGGGAGATGTTCGAAACGGGGCGGATGGATATGGTGACCTTCACCAGTTCATCGACCGTCCGTAATTTTGTGAGTACCCTTGGTGCCGACCGTATTGACGGTCTACTCAAAGGGGTGGCCGTGGCCTGCATCGGACCGGTCACCGCAGACACTGCGGTAGAGTATGGCCTGAAGGTCGATGCTGTGGCGGATGAGCATACGATAGATGGATTGGTCGCAGCAATTAGAGGTTATTTTGGCGGGAGTGGTAGTTAGTGCTTAGTATTTCAAAAATTATTTCAGGACAGAACGAAACCGGAGATCACCTGCGTTATCGGCGCCGTGAGGGGCCCGTGCGTCCCGTGGTGGTTTGGAATTCCACCCGTGCCTGCAACCTTAGGTGTAAGCATTGCTATGCCAGCGCTCGTCTGAAACCAGGTGAGGGTGAGCTTTCTACTACGGAAGCCAAACAATTAATCGATGACCTGGCTGCCTACCGGGTACCGGTGATCCTGTTCTCGGGCGGCGAGCCCCTGATGCGCCCTGACTTCTTTGAACTGGCGAACCTGGCGCGGGAAAAGGGGATTCGCCCCACTGTATCGACAAACGGCACCCTGATCACGCGTGAGGTGGCCTGGCGTCTAAAGGAAACCGGGGTCGGCTATGCCGGTATCAGCATCGATGGGATGCGGGACACCAACGACCGGATGCGCGGCTACGACGGCGCTTTTGATGCCGCTATCGAGGGCGTACGCCACTGCGTGGCTGTGGGGCAGCGGGTCGGCCTGCGCTTTACGATTACCAGAGACAACTACCGCGAGGTGGATCAGATTTTCGACCTCGTAGAGTCTGAGAGCATTGACCGGGTCTGCTTCTACCACCTGGTCTATTCAGGGCGGGGCAGTCAGCTGATCGAACAGGATCTGAATTCTGTGGAGAAGCGCGCTGTGGTGGATCGGATTTATGAACGCACTGCCGACTTATGCCGGCGGGGTCTAAATAAAGAGATTCTGACCGTGGACAACCACGCCGACGTCGTCTATTCCTTCCTGAAACTGAAGGACAGCGCACCGGTGAAGGCTGAAGAGGTCTGGCAGTGGCTGCAGAACGCGGGCGGTAATCGCAGCGGCATTGCCATTGGGTGTGTGGACTGGCACGGCGATGTCCACCCGGATCAGTTTACTATGAACCACACTTTGGGCAACGTCCGGGAACGCAAGTTCGGTGACATTTGGGAAGACGACTCTCATCCGATTATGGCCGGGTTAAAGGAACGCAAACCGCTGCTGCATGGGCGCTGTGCGGCCTGCCGGTGGCTCTCGATCTGTAACGGTAACTTCCGCCCGCGAGCGGAGGCGGTGAGCGGTGACTTCTGGGCACCGGATCCGGCCTGTTATCTGACGGACGAGGAGATTGGGATATAGGTAAGAGGGTGTGAACAGATGGGCTTTCCGCAAACCAGACTGCGCCGGTTAAGGAACAGCGCCGCCATCCGGCGGATGGTGCTCGAGACGCGCCTTAGCACGGATAATTTGATGTACCCGGTTTTTGTGACCGGGGGTATGGGTATCCGTCAACCGGTCGAGTCGATGTCCGGAGTGTACCGCTATTCCGTGGATACACTGGGGGCCGAGATCGATGAGGTGGTGTCGCTCGGTATCCCTGGGATTATCGTGTTCGGAGTGCCCGACCCGGCCCACAAGGACGAAAAGGCCAGCGCCGCCTATGCCGAGGACGGAATCGTACAGTCTGCCGTGCGGCAGATCAAGGCCGCACACAAGGAGTTGCTCGTGGCCACTGATGTCTGTCTGTGCGGCTATACCAGCCACGGGCACTGTGGGGTGGTCTGTCCGACAACTGGAAACATCCTGAATGACCCGTCGCTTAACCTTCTGGCCCGAACCGGTCTATCGCACGCCCGGGCCGGAGCGGATATGGTAGCACCCTCAGATATGATGGACGGGCGGGTTAGAGCGATCCGGGAACTGTTGGATCGCGAGGGACTGGAAGATGTTTCGATCATGTCCTACGCTGCCAAGTATGCTTCGGCCTTCTACGGACCCTTCCGTGAAGCCGCCGATTCCGCACCGCAGTTCGGAGACCGCCGGTCTTATCAGATGGATCCGGCGAACAGCACGGAAGCCTTACGCGAGGTGGCTGAGGACATCGAGGAAGGGGCGGACATCGTGATGGTGAAACCGGCCCTGTCTTACCTGGATATCATCCGGAAGGTCAAGGATGAATTTCGGATGCCGGTTGCGGCTTATAACGTCAGCGGGGAGTATGCGATGGTCCGTGCCGCGGCCCAAAAGGGCTGGGTGGACGAACGCAGTCTGGTTCTGGAGATGCTGACCAGTATGCGGCGGGCCGGAGCCGATATCATTTTGACCTATTTTGCTAAGGACGTAGCGCGCTGGATGAGGGAGGGCTAATCTTGCTAGTATCGTGGAACACCACCAATGCTTGCAACCTGGCGTGTGCCCACTGTTACCGCGATGCCGGGGCGCGGGCCAAGGATGAGCTGGATACGCGTGAGGGAAAGGCCCTGATCGACGAGATCGCCAAGGCCGGATTTAAGATAATGATCTTCTCCGGCGGTGAACCCCTGATGCGTCCAGATATCTATGAACTGATCGCCTATGCCTCGGAGAAGGGCCTAAGGCCCGTACTCGGGTCGAATGGTACTCTGATTACGCCCGAGGTTGGGCGGAAGCTGGTGGAGGCCGGAGCCCGGGCGATCGGGATCAGCATTGACAGTGTCGACCCCGAAGCACACGACCGTTTCCGGGCTATGCCCGGTTCCTGGCAGGCTGCGGTGGACGGGATGAAGAACTGTCAGGCTGTGGGGCTCCCGTTCCAGATACACACCACGGTGATGGACTGGAACTATGAGGAAACGGAGGCCTTGACAGATCTGGCGGTGGGGCTGGGAGCGATGGCGCATCACGTTTTCTTCCTAGTGCCCACCGGGCGTGGGAAGGATATTGAAAATACTACACTGCGTGAGGTGGAATATGAGAAGCTGCTTCGACGCATCCTCAATAAACAGAAGCAGGTGGCAATTGAGTTAAAGCCGACCTGTGCACCGCAGTTTATGCGTGTAGCGGATCAGGTGGGGGTTGAGACCCGGTTCAAGCGGGGCTGTCTGGCCGGACTGTCCTACTGCCTGATCAATCCGGTCGGTGAGGTTCAGCCTTGTGCTTACATGCAGGCCAAGATCGGCAATGTCCGCGAAACCCCGTTCAGTGAACTCTGGAGAAACGCCGAGGTGTTTAAGCGGTTGCGCACCCGGGCCTACAGCGGGCGTTGCGGCAGCTGCGACTACGGCGACCGCTGCGGCGGTTGCCGGGCAAGGGCCGAGTATTACCACGGCGACTATATGGCGGAGGAGCCCTGGTGTCTGTACCACCGGGGTGGAAAGGCAGCAAATGCAACTGGATAGTATTGACCGACAGCTCCTAAACCTGATTCAGAAACAGATCCCGGTGTCGTCCAGGCCCTACGCCGATATCGGAGCGGAACTCGGCCTCACCGAGGCGGAGGTGATCAGCCGGATCGAACGGCTGAAAAAATCCCACATTATCAGGAGAATGGGCGGCTTTTTTGATTCGCGTAAAATGGGCTATGCGGGCACGCTCTGCGCCATGCGCGTTCCGGAGGCGAGGATTGAGGAAGTCGCGGGCATTATCAACGGGTACTATCAAGTGACCCACAACTACATCCGGGACTACGAGTACAATATGTGGTTTACGGTACTGGCCCCGACCCCCGAACAGCGTAACCGGATCATTGAGGAGATCAAAAACCGGACCGGAATCGGAGATCTGATGAGCCTGCCGGCTAAGCGGCTGTTTAAGATATCCGTTAAATTTGACGTTTCCGAGGTGGGCCATGCTAACCGCGAGTGAGAAAAGGATCATCAGGGAGATTCAAAACGACCTGCCGCTCTCTGAGCGACCGTTTGCGGAGATCGCGGATCGGACGGGAGTGACGGAGGAAGAGGTTCTGCAAACCGTGGACAGCCTCCTCCAAAGAGGTCTGATGCGCCGGTTCGGGGCTGCGCTGCGGCATACCCGGGTTGGGTATAAGGCCAATGCCCTAGTGGTTTGGCGGGCTCCAGAGGATCGGGTGGAGGAGATCGGGACGCGGGTCGCTTCCTACCGTGAGGTTACCCATTGCTATCAGCGGGAACCGCTACCCGGATGGCCCTACAACCTGTACGCGATGGTCCATAAGCATACTCAGGCGGAGTGCCTGGAAGTAATCCGCTCCATCAGCAAAGAGATTGAGATTGACGACTATTTAATGCTGTTCAGTACCCGCGAGTTGAAGCGGGCGAGCATGTTGTATTTTGTGGAGGATTGATCCGTAGAGGAGGCGATAGTCTTTGACTAGAAAAACAGAACGTTCGGAAGCCCTATTCGCCGATGCCCGGCGTTACATCCCCGGTGGGGTGAACAGCCCGGTGCGGGCCTTCGGTGCCGTGGGCGGCAACCCGGTCTACGTGGCATGGGCGGCCGGCGCGCGTATCCGTGATGCTGACAACAACCAGTACATCGATTATGTGGGTTCCTGGGGACCGCTGATTTTGGGTCACGCCCCTCCGCGCGTGGTGACCGCGCTCAGGGAAGCCGCCGGACGCGGGACGAGCTTCGGTGCTCCCACCGAGGCTGAGACCACACTAGCCCGGATGCTGGTGGAGGCGCTACCGAGCGTCGACATGGTGCGGCTGGTAAACTCGGGCACGGAGGCGACCATGAGTGCCTTGCGTTTGGCTCGTGCCTACACCGGACGCAACAAGATTATCAAGTTTGAGGGCTGCTACCATGGGCACGCGGATGCCCTGCTGGTCAAGGCCGGTTCCGGTGCACTGACTCTTGGAGTGCCGACCAGTCCGGGTGTTCCGGCGGACACGGCTCAATCGACGATTGTCGCCGGGTACAACGATCTGGAAGGCGTAGAGAGCATCTTCCGGGAACAAGGCGAGGAGATCGCAGCGATAATCGTGGAACCGGTGGCCGGAAATATGGGACTAGTCCTACCGACCCCGGGGTTCCTTGAAGGACTGCGCGAACTGACGGACCGCTACGGCAGCCTGCTGATCTTCGACGAGGTGATCACCGGGTTCAGGCTGACCTATGGTGGTGCCCAAAATCTGTTTGGGGTAATGCCCGACCTGACCTGCCTCGGCAAGATCATCGGCGGCGGTCTTCCCGTTGGCGCTTATGGCGGGAAACGCGAGATCATGGAGATGATTGCTCCGGCGGGGCCGGTTTATCAGGCCGGCACCCTTTCCGGCAATCCGCTGGCGATGGCGGCCGGCATCACCACACTGAGTGTGCTGGCCCGTCCGGGGGTTTACACCGAACTGGAGAGAATCAGTACGCTCCTGGCGGAGGGCATCGCGGATGCCGCTAAGCGCACCGGTGCCCCCGTGTCCTTCAACCGGATCGGTTCAATGATGTGTACGTTTTTCACACCGGATCCAGTAGTTGATTTCAAGTCCGCCGTAAAGAGCGACACAGAGCAGTACGGCAAGTTTTTTCACCGACTGCTGGATGAGGGGATATATATTGCACCGGCTCAATTTGAGGCGATGTTTGTGTCTACGGCGCATAGCGAGGAGGACATTGAGGTTACGGTAGAGGCCATTGAACGCGCCCTAACAGGTTGACTCAACTCCCGCACGGAAAGACAGAAATGATTGGATAAGTGTCCTTTTTAAGGGCGCTTATGTTTGTGATAGTGTTATCATTCGCAAAAATTTCAGAAAATTGATGAATAGTCCAGCAGGAAGGTCGGGATTTTTGTCTAATAGTCTCCTTAAGGGGAGTTTTCATATTAGAGAGAGGAAAGAGAAAAGGGGGACGGGAATAACAATGTCGTGTTGTCAGGACCACCAACATTACGATCGTGAAGTCCTTGCCGGCTTCATCGAGGGCTATCGCGGGCAGCCCAGCGGGCTGATCCAGGTACTCTCCAAAATCCAGCAGACCACCGGTTTTTTGCCTAAAGATTTGATGGCAACAACTGCGGAACGGCTGGATCTGTCACTTACCGAGGTCTATGGGACAGCATCCTTTTACGCTTTCTTTACCTTCCGCCCACGGGGCCGCCATGGCATCACACTGTGTAACGGAACGGCGTGCTACGTTAAGGGTGCGGGACAGGTGCTGGACAGCCTGGAGAAGGAACTAAACATCCGGGCCGGGGATACCACCGGGGATCGAAAGTACTCGCTGGACGTGGTGCGCTGCATCGGCTGTTGCGCATTAGCACCGGTGATTACCATCGATGAGGACGTTTATGCCGGCGTGGATCCGGAAAAGGTTCCCGAAATACTGGAGAAATACGAGTAAGGCGGGAAGTGAAGAGATGAATATTGAACAACTGACTGTATTACGTACCGCTGCCCGCGAGAAGCTGCTGGTACGCGACGGAGAGAAGTCGAAGGACGGGTATGAATACCACGTCCTGGTATGTGGAGGAACGGGTTGTGTGTCGTCCGGATGCAAATCCGTTAGGGACACGCTGATTGATGAGATTAAAAACCGCGGTCTGGAAGAAAAGGTGCGGGTGATCGTCACCGGCTGCCTCGGACCGTGCAACATGGGTCCGATCGTGACGATCTATCCCGATGGCACTTTTTACCAGCGCGTAAAGGCTGACGATGCGGTGTACATTGTCCGGGAACACCTGGAGCAAGGTCGTCACATTGAAGGGTTGATGTATCGCAGCCCGGAAACCGGCAAGCTTCAGGACCGCTGGCAAGACATCGACTATTTCCGCAATCAGAAGCGTCTGGTGCTGCGCAACTGCGGGTTTATTGACCCGCTGTCACTTGAAGAGTACATCGCCCGGGACGGGTACGCGGCTCTGGCTGCGGTGTTGGAGGCGGACTCTCCCGAGAAGGTGATTGACGAGATTACCATATCGGGTTTGCGTGGACGGGGCGGAGCGGGCTTCCCGACCGGACTCAAATGGGGGTTTGTACGGAAGGCTCCAGGCACCCCGAAATACGTGGTGTGCAACGGTGACGAGGGCGATCCGGGTGCCTTTATGGACCGGAGCGTGCTGGAAGGCGACCCGCACTCTGTGCTTGAAGGGATGGTTATCGGAGCGTATGCCGTCGGTGCCTCGCAGGGTTACGCCTACATCCGGGCCGAGTATCCCCTGGCGATCAAGAACTTTACCTACGCGATTGAACTGGCCCGGGCGAACGGACTCCTGGGCAAAAACATATTGGGTATGGGTTTTGACTTTGATGTCGAGGTACGCGTCGGTGCCGGTGCTTTTGTCTGCGGTGAGGAAACCGCCTTACTGGAGTCTATTATGGGACGCCGCGGGGAACCGCGCCCGAGGCCGCCGTTCCCGGCGCAGGAGGGACTGTTCGGTAAGCCGACGACGATTAATAACGTGGAGACGTGGGCCAACGTACCTTTGATCATCCATCGCGGCGGAGAGTATTACGCATCTATTGGAACCGAGAAGAGCAAAGGTACCAAAGTCTTTGCCCTAGCCGGTAAGGTAAACAACACTGGTTTGGTGGAGGTTCCCCTGGGAACCACGCTGCGTCAGGTGATCTATGATATCGGTGGCGGAGTGCCCAACGGCAAGGCGCTTAAGGCCGTACAGACCGGCGGGCCGTCCGGTGGCGCGATTCCGGCCAAGTTCGTGGATGTGCCGATTAGCTACGAGTCACTGGCGGAGCTGGGGTCGATCATGGGTTCAGGCGGGATGATCGTGCTGGACGAGGACAGCTGTATGGTGGATCTGGCCCGGTTCTTCATGGATTTTGTCCAGGAAGAGTCCTGCGGCAAGTGCACTCCCTGTCGCATCGGCACCCGTCGGATGTCGGAGATCTTAACCAAAATGACACAGGGAAGGGGTACTCCCGAAGACTTGGAACTGCTGATTGAGCTGGCCAATGTGGTTAAGAATTCCGCGCTCTGCGGTTTGGGCCAGACTGCTCCGAATCCGGTGTTGAGCACAACTTCAAACTATCGCGACGAGTACGACACACACGTCAAGGAGCAGAAATGCCCCACAGGGGTTTGTCCGATGCGTGTAGCGCCAAGCCGTGTGCGTAAGTAAGGGGAGGAGGCGAGAACTGTGGCAAAGGTGAAACTGACGATAGATAACAACACGGTTGAAGTCGAACAGGGAACGTCCGTTCTGGAAGCGGCGCGCCAGATCGGCATCAAGATTCCGACTCTATGCTACCTGAAAGAGATCAATGTGATCGGTGCCTGCCGCCTCTGCATTGTAAAGGTACAGGGCGCTCGCTCCTATATGGCCTCCTGCACCCTGCCGGCCGCTGAGGGAATGGTCATCTGGACACACACACCCGGGCTCCGTCAGGCGCGGCGGATGATCATGGAACTGATTCTCTCCGACCATCCGATGGAGTGTCTGACCTGTATGCGGCACGGTCGGTGTGAACTGCAGACCATGGCCGAATCATTGGGCGTAAGGGACATCCGCTTCCAGAGGGTATCAAAGACCATGTATGAGAAGGACGAGTCCAGCCCGTCCATTATCCGGGAGCCGAAAAAGTGCATTTACTGCCGCCGTTGTGTCAGCGTGTGCAATAGCGTTCAGACGGTACACGCGATCGGACCCCAACTGCGCGGATTCAATACCGTGATTGCACCGCCGTATAACCTGCCCCTCGACAAGTCGGTGTGCGTAAACTGCGGGCAGTGTTCCCTGGTTTGTCCGGTGGGTGCCATTTACGAAAAGGACGATACCGACCGGGCCTGGGCGGCCCTGGCCGACCCGAGCAAACACGTGGTCGTACAGACCGCTCCGGCGACACGGGTGACGATGGGTGAGGCGTTCGGTCTGCCCCCGGGCACCCCGGTAACCGGCAGGATGGTGGCGGCTCTCAGACGGCTCGGTTTTGACCGGGTGTTTGACACCGACTTTACGGCCGACCTGACCATTATCGAAGAAGGGAACGAATTGCTGCACCGGGTTAAGAACGGCGGGGTGCTGCCGCAGATTACGTCCTGCAGCCCCGGCTGGATTAAATTCATCGAGCACTTCTATCCCGAACTATTGGATCACCTGTCAAGCGCCAAGTCACCGCAGCAGATGTTCGGTAGTTTGGCCAAGACCTTTTACGCTCAGAAGGCCGGGATTGATCCGAAAGACATCGTGGTGGTCTCGATAATGCCCTGTACGGCCAAGAAGTACGAGGCGCTGCGACCGGAGATGGAGGACAGCGGCTACCGCGATGTGGACATCGTGCTGACCTCCCGGGAATTGGGCCGGATGCTCAAGGAGGCCTGCATCGATCTGGCGAACCTGCCCGATGAGGAATACGACGATCCGCTTGGTCTGTCGACCGGAGCTGCTGCCATCTTCGGTGCCACCGGCGGCGTGATGGAGGCCGCCCTGCGTACCGTTTATGAAGTGGTTACCGGAGAGACTTTGGGGAACATCGACCTGGTTCAGGTGCGGGGTCTGGAGGGCATTAAGGAAGCCACGATCGATCTTAAGGGGCTTCCGGTGAAGGTGCTCGTAGCCCACGGACTGAAACATGCGCGGGCTCTGATGGACAGGCTTAAGG
>Ga0180017_100106_pt1 | contig 34119 bp, 41 predicted proteins | sample KR46_S_MetaG_FD_129674 | JGI IMG/M metagenome (GOLD analysis project Ga0180017, IMG submission 129674) | Groundwater microbial communities from the Olkiluoto Island deep subsurface site, Finland - KR46_S_MetaG | ecosystem: Environmental > Aquatic > Deep subsurface > Groundwater | place: Finland...
AAAAAGGTTCTAAATAGAACCATAACTGGAATAATCTCCAAACGGCCCAGCCACATATTAAATATTAAAAATATCTTGGGAATATTAGGCATTTCTGCAGTAGTTATTCCCATACTAAGTCCCACATTTCCTTGGGCTGAAACTACCTCAAATAAAGCATTCAGGGTATCATAACCATAACTGGAAAGTAAAAGCCAGCTAATAAAAAGGAATATGAAATAAATGGAGGTATAAGCACTGGCTTCCCTAATTTCCACATCACTTACGGACTTTCCAGAAATTTTTCTGGGAATTACCGATCCTTCTGGTGTTATGATTCTCATTATTTCCCAGTAAATTCCTTTAAATATGGTAACTAAACGGATAAGTTTTATGGCACCAGTGGTGGAACCAGCAGCACCCCCTATAACCATAGCCATAATTATAATAATTTTAACATAACCTGCCCAACCCTGCATCTCAGACAGGGTTTGTATGTTAGATCCAGTACAGGTTAGAGCAGAAACAACATGGAAAACAGAATCTATAGGTAATAAATATCTATTTATTATAATCAGCGCCGAAAAAAGAATAATGATTATTAACATGGCTATGAATTGTATGTCTTTAAAAACACGGCTGAATTTCCCTTTAAAAACTTTGTAATGTACTAAGAAGCTGGTACCTCCCACTATCATTAAAAAAATAGTGATGTAATATATTAAATCACTACCATAGGATCCAATATTATCATTCTTGATGGACATTCCACCAGTGGATAGATTGGTCATGGTGTTATTAATGGCATCAAATAAGGGCATACCGGCCAGACCATAGAGTATCACTCCCAGAACGGTATAAAAGAGGTAAATCCACCATATAGTTTTCACCGTATTGCTGATACTGGGTTTGATCCGTTCTTCCCGAGCTTCAGATTTATAAAGACGGGATGCGGCAGTCCCGGGACGGATGAGTATGCCTATTACTACAATAACCACTCCTAATCCACCAATCCACTGTTTCAAACTCCTTAAAAATAATATGGATTTAGGCAAAATCTCCACATTGGAGAAAATGGTCAGACCACTACCGGTCCAGGCAGATATGCTCTCAAAATAGGCATTAATAAAATCAATATCAATAACCAGCATCATAACCATACTACCAATAAGGGCCGCCCACAGCCAGGCTAATCCTGCCACCATCATTCCGTGTTTAAGCCTTACTGACCCGGAACTAGAAATAAATTTTTTAAGAAGGGTCCCCGTGGTAATGGAAATGGAGGATGGAATCAAAAAACCAATGTAATTTCCTTCGCCATATATTAAAGCTACAAATATGGGCAGTAATACTACAAAACCAATGACCTGCATTATTATGCCTAAATGTTCCAGGATAACTTTTAAATCTCTTTTTCCAACATATCTCATTAATACCGTATAAAAGATAATCAGCCGTACATAAATATTTTGGCTTTTCAGAGGAAGAAATAATATTATTTTAATGGAAGTCTAAAGTATCTAATAATCTGGTTTTAACTTAATTTTCAAAATAATCCACAATTATTTAAAAATTATCTTAATTTAATCCAATAACTGCAAAAAATCATTCAAAGCATTAATCATATAAAATTAAAAATAACAAATTTTACCAGTTTTGGTTAGTATAATAACGGAATAAATAGATATATGATAATGGGTTTTGGTGATTGTAAACACATAATGAATTTAGTCTACGGGAAGTGGTTATAATGATAGGCATCATGTCTGATTCCCATGATAACCTGAATGCAATAAAAAAGGCTGTAAAAATATTCAATAAAAATCAAGTAGATCTGGTAATTCATGCCGGTGACTTGATTTCTCCTTTCACTGCTGGTGAATTTTTAAAACTTCAAGCTCCTCTAGAGGCCATTTATGGAAATAATGATGGGGAAAGAGAAGGCCTTAAAATAGCTTTTTCAGATTTATGTTTATTGGAGGATTTTAAGGATATTTCATTTGCCTCCAGAAGAATAGCAGTAATACATGGTAATATACCGCCTCTGGTGGAATCTTTAGTCCAGTGCAGGAAGTATGATATTGTAATCAGGGGACATAGTCATCAATTTGGGATTTCTACTGGCAAAACCATGCTTATAAACCCGGGAGAATGCTGTGGTTATTTAACTGGTAAAAAATCCCTGGTTTTACTTGATCCCGGTGACCTTAGCTATGAAATGGTTGAATTTTAACTGATAATAGTAAAAAAGATACTAATTTATTACTGGAAATAAAATAATATTAGATATACTAGTGCAAGAAGCTAGAAAAAGACCAGTTCCCATTGCACTTGATTATATTTGAGGTAATTAGTACCTATTTAGAGGAATTTAAATGCAGGAAGATTATTATCCAGAAGACAATCATTCTATTTTCAAAAATTTGCCCAAAAAAGAGCGATTATTGAAATTAGATGAAATTCGCGAGGAAATTAGAAATTCATCCTTGGCACTAAATATTATTCTGGACCAGCTCCCCTTACCCATTTATATTTATGATTTTAAAGGAAACCTCATTGAGTGCAATAATTCTTTTGAAGAACTTTTAGGTTATAAAAAGGAAGATTTACTGGGTAAAAATTGGTTGGGACTTAAAATAATGCCTCTTATCCAAAGATCCCGGGCAAAGATTATTTTGGGAAAGAATGTCCAGGGTATTTCCAGTGGCCCGGATGAATATGAATTCATTACCAGTGAAGGAAAATTGGTTCATGTGGAGGTAAAAACTTCTGTATTAAATACAGACAATTATAAATTGATTTTAGCATCTGTTAATGATTATGAAAGACACATAGCCCGTGAAAAGGTTCTGAAAGATAAACAAGAATCCACTGAAGCTTTGATTGGAGTAATTTATCGCCAGATAGAAAAAAATTTACAGATTGTAAGCAGTCTCATGAACCTCCAAAAATCTTACATGGAAAATAATAAAGATGCAGAACTCCTCCAGGATACACATAACCGGGTAAAATCTATTCGCAAGGCTTATGAAAAATTACATCACTCCCATAAGTTAACCAGTATCAATTTTTCTGAATATGTTAAGAGCATAATTTCCGGCTTACTAAGTACTTACTATCCTGAACCGGGCAACATAGCCCTGAATTTAGAATTAGATGATGTTTTAATGGAAATGGATACAGCTATCCCCATGGGTATGATTATCAGTGAATTAGTATCCAATAGTTTCCGCCACGCATTTGTACCCGGGGTGCCAGGAGAAATTAAAGTTATATTCCATGATACCCCTGAAAAATACGTACTTAAAGTGTCAGATAATGGTAAAGGTTTTCCCAAAGGTTCAAAATTTGATGATATTCAATCTTTAGGTCTGCAACTGGTCAAAAGTCTGGTAAATCAGATGGATGCTACCATTCAAACCAACCTTTCTTCTGGAACCAATATTTTAATCGAGGTCCCCCGAAAATAAACACATAATAAACATTTGGATTAATTTTTTAATAATTATCTTAAGTTCAACCACTTTTACAGTCCCTAATTTTAAAAGTTTATCAAATTTTTTTTTAAGATTTAATCAGTTCTATAGTCCTTAAATTGTTCAAAATATTTGTTTTATTTAATTTATAATTCCTAAAGGTATTAAAAATTAATATTTAAACTACAATTAATGCTTTTCTAGATTATCTGGTTTTTCAGGAGATTATTAGGTGATGAGTTAAATAGAAAACTATATAAAAATACTTGGCCTACTTATGATTCGGTGATAATAAATGGAAATAAATGGTGTTGAAATTGAAGATACTTTTGCAGAAGCTTTTGGCATACAGGTTTCTCGTGTACTGGTAACAGCAGCAACTAAAAAACTGGCTAAAATAGCAGCAACTGAAGCTACAGGTTACGGAACATCTGTTATTGGTTGTCCAGCTGAAGCAGGGATAGATGGTTATGTTCCTCCACAGGATACTCCTGATGGTAGACCTGGATACAATATAATGATTTGTAATCCCACCCAGAAAAAACTGGACCACGAACTTCTGGAAAGAATTGGTATGGGAATTTTAACTGCCCCTACCACCGCAGTTTTCGATGCACTTGATGATGCTGATGAAAAATTAAAAATAGGATTCAAACTCAAGTTCTTTGGGGACGGATTTGAAAAAGAGGTAGAAGTAGGAGGAAGAATGGTAAATTCCATCCCTATCATGTCTGGAGATTTCCTGATTGACAGCGAATTTGGAATTAAAAAGGGTGTAGCTGGAGGGAATTTCTTCATATTGGGAGATAGTCCTGCTTCAGCATTAATAGCAGCTGAAGCAGCTGTTGATGCTATAATGTCGGTTGAAGGAACAATAACTCCTTTCCCGGGCGGTATGGTTGCTTCTGGATCTAAAGTTGGGTCCAACAAGTACAAGTTTTTAAATGCATCCACCAATGAAAAGATGTGTGTAACCCTTAAAGATGAAGTAGAAGACACTGAAATCCCAGCAGACGTTAATGGTATTTATGAAATAGTTATTGATGGTGTAACGGAAGAAGCTGTCAAAGAAGCCATGAAAGAAGGAATAAAAGCGGCCTGTACAGTTACAGGAATCAAAAAAATCAGTGCAGGTAATTATGGCGGCAGCCTGGGTGCCTATCAAATCAAATTACAGGAATTATTTTAATATTTAATTCCTTTTTTCTTCTTTTTTAATTTTTAAATATAATCTGGGATATTTTCTATTTTTCAATACAGAATTTTTTAACATTCTCCTTTTCAACAATATTCCACTTTTCATCCTCAGTTAAGTTAACTCCTAGCAACACTCCTTTTTGATATAATTTATCCTCTATTTGTTTAATTTTTTTCTCTTCAGATGCAGCTATGGTATGGGAATGAATATGCCTGGATATTTCATAGAGTGCAGTTAAAGACCTTTTAGCATCTTCCTTTTCCAGTTCTTTTTCACAATTTTTCAGGTCTTCTTTGGTTTTAATATTCAAATTCCGGGTAACCACCTGTTTTACTCCTGGTAAATAATGCTTGGAATCCAGTATACGGCCTCCCATTTCAATAATAATGCGTTTATCATCAATTTCCCCTACCTGATGTTTAACCAGCATCTCCACCACCCGACCAGATCTTTCTATTATCTCCTTTATTTCCGCTTTAGATAGATTAACCCCCAATAAAAATCCGCTTTTTTCAAGATCTTTTTCTATTTGGGATAAAATTTTAGTATCTGGACCAGATACCCGGTGTGAATGTATTCCTCCTCCAGATAATGTATAAATTCTATCCAGGGCATCTTTACGAGTTGAATTTTTCTTCAGATTATCTAAAAAATGACTTACATCATCCATATCTGAGGAATCAATTTTACGCTGCAATGGTTCTCCAAATCCCGGCAGATAATATTCTATATCTTCCAGCTTACCCCCGGCATTGAATATTATCTCTGCTTCCTGGGCGATATCATCTACGCCATGATTTTCCACAATCAGCATTTCTGGTTTAATAACCACTTCCACCAGGCGGCCATATTTCCGGGCAATTTTTTTTATTTCCTGATCCTCTAAATTAACTCCTAAAAGTAAACCTTCTTTATCCAGTTCATTTACTACTTTTTCCAGGCTTTTTTTATCTGGCCCTGTAATCCAGTGGGAATGGATACCACTCACTGATTCATATATCTTTTCCAGGGAATTTTTACGATTAACATCCTGTTTCAAACTATCCATAAACTGGTTTAGTTGTTCTATTTGTGATACACCTATTTTTCGGGATAGGGGAGCTTTAAATTCAGGTAAATGATATTCGACGTCTTCCAGGGTACACCCATATTTTAGAATGATTTTAGCTTCTTTTTTAATGCTTCCCACATCGTGTTTAACTGTGATTTTCATCATGGTGGGTTCAATTGCTGCAAAATAAATGTCTTCTCCCCCACTTATCTCGGGAGAGATAACCCGATCTGCCCCTGATTTATAAAGACGCTTTATATTTTCTTTTTTACTGGCACGAGTCACAATCCATATTTCCGATTGTATTTCACGGGAAGCCAGGGTAATGAATAGATTATCCACATCGTCTCCGGTGGTTATAATTACTCCTTTGGCCCTTTCAATTCCAGCATACCTCAGTACATTCTCATCAGTAGCATCTCCGGGTATGGCCAGAATATGGGGATCTTCCCATAACTCTTTTTCCACCAGACACCTGCTTTTTTCAACAATAATCACTTTTTGATTACGTTCTTTTAATTCTTCAAAAACTGCAGCCCCTACTCGACCATAACCACATAATACAAAATGATTTTCTGTAGATGACAGCATTTTCCTTATTTTTGAACCAGAAGTTATTTCCTGAAAGGTCATGGTTACCACCGATATACTCATACTGAAAACATAAGCAACGAGCCCCACTCCACCTATGGCCAGAGTCATTGAAAAAATTTTTTGAAAAACCCCCACAGGAGTTATATCTCCATATCCTACTGTGGCCACGGTAATTATGGCAAAATAAATGGCATTAATGGGATCCAGTTTCATTATGAATATGGAACCTATCCAACCATAAAATATAAGTCCCATTAAGGCCAGGATTGCATAATAAAATATAGATAAGGGAGCTTCAGTTAAATTTTTAGAAGGAGGAAGTTTTGGAATGCGGGAAGGGGCCATTAAAAACACCTGCATTGATGCATTAATATTTTAAGGGGGTTTCCTTTTTAGTTATAATTAAATATCTTGTACTGTATATTTATAACTAGTGATAGTATGAATCCACTGGACATGATGGTCACCGACCTTAATGCAGAATATATGGGACTTTCCAGATTATCTTTAATGGAAAATGCAGGTGGCTGTCTGGCACGTCACATATCCTCTATTGCAGGGACCTTAAATCCCTCACCAGAAAGATTAATTATTTTTACGGGCTCTGGAGGCAATGGGGGAGATGGTTTGGTTGCGGGAAGACACCTCCTAAATTATGGGCATGGGGTAGAAATTTTTTTATTAAATCATCCCCGTAATTTCAGTTCTTCACAAAGTCAATCTAACTATTTAATACTGGAAAATATGTCTGCATATGCTCCTGGTTTAAAAATTAATCATATTAATGATTCAAGGGATTTAGATGAGTTTAAAATAAAAGATCTTGATAATTCGGTGGTTGTGGATTCTATTCTGGGCACGGGAATTGAAGGAAAACTTAAAGAACCTTCAAGGTCGGCCATCAAATTAATTAATAAAATATCCGGTACTAAAATAGCTGTTGATGTTCCCAGTGGATTAAATCCTTTAAATGGAAAAATAGAAGACTTAGCAGTCAAAGCCCACTATACCATTACTTTTCATAAAGCTAAAACTGGTTTGCACTTAAATTCAGAATATACGGGCAAAATCAGGGTATGTGATATTGGAATACCAGAACAGGCAGAATTATTTTTAGGTAAAGGGGATTTTTTACGCATTAAAAAAAGAAATCCAGATGATCATAAAGGGGCAAATGGCAGGATTCTGGTTTTAGGGGGGAGCAAAGATTATACTGGTGCTCCAGCATTAGCCGGACTTTCTGCATTAAATACCGGGGCGGATCTGGTATATGTGGTATGTCCTGAAATTGCTGCTCTACCTTTAAAATCCTACTCTCCAGATTTAATAGTAAGGGGTCTGGAAGGGGAGGTTATTAATGAGGGGATGGTGGATGATATCCTGGAAATGGCCCACAAGGTAGATTGCGTTTTAATGGGCTGCGGTGCTTCTCAGGATAAAAAAACAAAAAAAGCCTTTAATTCCATTCTTGAAAAAATAAATAAACCCCTGGTAATGGATGCTGATGCTTTAAATCTGGTAAAAAAGGACATAGTTAAAGATTATGAAGATTTGATTATAACTCCTCATTCATCGGAGTTTAATGCATTTTTCAGGGAAGATGTTGATTTCAAGGTTGATCTGGAAGAAAAAATAAAGGTTTTAAAAACTATCACACCCACCATTAAAGGAGCGGTACTGTTAAAAGGGAAAGTGGATCTAATTATGCAGCAGGGTGAATTCAGATTAAATAAAACAGGAAGCCCTGGAATGACTGTAGGTGGAACAGGAGATTGCCTGGCAGGAATAGTGGCTACCCTGAGGGCACAGGGCATTCCCATTTTCGATGCAGGATGTTTAGGGGCATTTATTAATGGTCTAGCTGGTGAAATGGCTGAAAAAAGATATGGGCCTAATTTTACAGCTTCAATGATGATCCAGTTTTTAGCTGAAGCCATGCAGTACTGATATTCTTACATTCATTATAATTAATTAAAAAAATCCTAAAACCTGGGCAAATATTAAAAGACCCACTCCCATTATACCTCCAAAACCAGCCACTGCTATGGTGAGAATGTTGATAGGTATATTGATAAAGGGCAATAGATTCGCTAAAAAAAGTACGGCAAACCCCAGTAACATATTAAACACTATTCCACTAACTGTTTTTCCAATTTTAAACAGTATTTTTATTCCAACTATTCCTAAAAGAACCAGGAATAGTCCAATAACCAGAAGATTTATGAATGATACAATGTCCATTTTATCTCCACAAAATCTTTATAATTTTCGAAAGATTATTTTAATAAAAAAAGATAAGGAGGATTTTCCTATTTTTTAAACACTTTATGGTATATGGCGGCTTGCATGGCATAATTCTTGACCATACCAGTCATTTCGCACTGATCCAGTGTTTTATCTTCAAAGGACACGGTTTCTTGATTGTAAAGGCTATTAGGAGATTTCCTGCCCACCACCCGTAAACTTCCTTTATGTAACTTTAAGCGAACAATTCCACTTACCCTTTCCTGCATACGGTTTAATAGGTGATCCAGATCTTCTCGTAATGGTTCGTGCCACATACCATCATAAATTAATTCGGAATAAGCATTGCTAACAATTTCTGCAAATTTAAGCTCATTTCTGGTTAGTGTCATCTGTTCCAGGGCTTTATGTGCGGCTAAAATTAAGAAAGCACCCGGGGTTTCATATATCTCACGGCTTTTAAGCCCTATAATTCTATCTTCAATTATATCAACCCTACCAATACCATGCATCCCTGCCAGATCATTACATTTACCAATTAAATCCAGAGGGTTGAGTTTATCCCCATTTATGGCAGTGGGAACACCATTTTTAAATTCCATTTCTATGGCCTGGCTTTCTTCAGGGGCATCTGCACTGGAGCGGGTCCAGCTGAATACATCTTCAGGGGGTTCAACCATGGGGTCTTCTAATATGTCCCCTTCAATTGCTCTTCCCCATAAATTTTCATCTATACTGTATAATTTGTCTGAAGGGAGAGGTATACCACAGGAACGGGCATAATCCATTTCCTCAGTCCGGGTTAAATTCAATTCCCTTATTGGTGCGATTATTCTACAATCAGATAAAGAACGTATAATGGCCTCAAATCGGAACTGGTCATTTCCTTTACCAGTGCATCCATGAGCAATAGCATCTGCCTCTTCTTTATGGGCCAGTTCTACAATTTTCATGGCAATAAGTGGCCTTGCCAGGGCCGTACTCAAGGGATACCCTTCATATAATGCATTTGCTTTAATAGCAGGAAATATAAAATCCGAAGCAAATTCCTCTCGGGCGTCAATGGTATAATGTTTATAATTTCCAATATCCATGGCTACAGATGCGGGACGCTCAATTTCTTCCCGGGGTTGCCCTACATCCACACAAGCAGTCACTACTTCCATGTCGTATTTTTCTTCAAGTAATTTAATGCAAACTGATGTATCAAGACCACCACTGAATGCCAGAACCACTTTATCCATTTTATCACCTAATGAGTTTTATTTTAATAAATTTTAGAGTTATAATTACTTATTTATCTAATCAGATTCATTTAAAAATATCCATTTGACCTAACTGATTTATAAAATTTTTTAGTAAAATGCCATTATAACTTCATGGAATGTACTTGTAGAATAGTTATTGTAAAAATCAAATAGAAAATTTATTTAATTATTTATTAAATTAAATATAGTATTTATGTTTGGCCCAGCTTAATCTAATAAATACATATTCGGATTTTCCATTTACTAAAAATGAAGCATATAATGGAAGTCAGTATTAGAAGTTATAAATCACTTAAATGAATTTTATTACTAAAGATTTCAATAACCATATATTGGATATTTAATGGGATTTAAATGAGTTTTAATAGTAATGATATCATTTCAGAGGGAAAAATTTCTATATTATCTCCCCATGCTGGAGGCAATATTCAGGATAATCATTACTTAAAAAAGAATATTTTTCCAGTTAATGAGTTTGATTCCATTATTAAATCTGCCCAAATGGGCACTCCTCTTATTGAATTAGGTAATGGTAGGCCCAAGGTAATGGTAGTAGCAGGAGTGCATGGAAACGAACTTCCTCCTCAAATAGCTGCCTTAAATCTTATTGAATATATGAAAAATGTTCCGGTGTGGGGTACCGTCTATTTAATACCTTTTGCTGCACCCGGTGCGACTATGGAAAATACTAGATGGTTTAAAGGATCAGACCTCAATAGAGCCTCTTCCAGTGAGGGATCCATAACAAATATAATCTTAAAATTTATTCAAATGCTTAATTTAGATGCAGTGGCTGACTTTCACTCTACTAAACCTAAAAGCAATCCTGGAAGGGAGAGTGTTTTTTGCACGAAAAAACCCTGCATAAACAGTTTCAATATTGCCAGATACATTACTCAAAAAACTTCTTCTGAATTGATTTGCTATGATGAAGCAGGCTCCATGTACAAGGGAGCGCTGGAAGATGAATGTAACTTGAGGAATATACCATCGGTAACATGTGAAGTAGTTTCCGAAAATGGAAAAGTTAATCCGGGAAGTATAGAACGCTCTTTTTTACAAATGAAGGTGTTTTTAAAACATTTTAAAATCCTTCGTTGAATTAAATAATCTATTTTATTAACATTTATATGATGGAAGGGAATATACAAAATTTTTAGCCTAGGAATTACCTGCCCTGAAGATTAACTTATATAGAAACCTCAAGTAGACCGGGAGATAAAAATGTCCTCTTATAAAAAACACGCAATTTTTGCTCTGATATTCATCCTGCCCTTTTATTTTAACATTTTTTCCCTTGCTCTAGCAGTTATAGGTGCATCTTTACCTGACTTTGATCACGAACTTAAGAAAAAAAATATTTCTATTCTATTTTTAACCGGGTTCCTGCTAACGGTGATTACCTATCTGCTGGGCTTACCTTACACCATAGGTATAATCTTAATGGACATGGCATTGATTTTTTATCTATCCCGACACAGAGGTTTCACTCACTCGCTTATAGGAATAATCATTCTATCTCTTTTTCTGACCATTCTGGTGATTTCCACCTACTTTTTCCTCAGTACATGGGGGCTGGATAAAGAGGCCATTTTTGCCATAATAGTTTTATTTTTAGGAGTTTTAGCAGTCAACAAGCGTATAATAATTCCTTTTTTATTCATATCTCTTTTAGGAATTTTTTTAATACCCCTGCCCGCCTATAATTTTTTAAATCTGTATAATGTATTTGGGCCGATATTTTTAGGCTTCTTAAGCCATAGTATACTTGACATGTTCAATCCCAGTGGTGTAGAGTTATTAAGGCCATTTGTGACTACCAAGTTTAAGAAACCATTAGGATTTTTTTCCATTGCCATCTGGTTAGTTTTATCCTTCTATTCTTTATCCTACCTATTTTAATAGGGGATGGTGCAGGAAATCTAAAATATATACTAATTAATTCTTATTTTAGTTAAAAAATATTAACCTGAAACTTAGCTTTCTCTTAGCAATGATTCCATGGTTTCTTTTTTGATGTAGTTTCTAACCAGTATGAGCGCTATAATACTTAAAACGACTAATACTACGTCCAGAGAACTTTCACTTGCCAGGAGTATTTTTCTAACCATGGCAAATATTAAAAGCTCAATTACATTAACAAAACTGTGTTTTATAAGAGTTAGTGCTATTTCAAGCCCTATTATAAATAGTAAAGCATTTTGCAGGAATTGGTTGGTTAACTGGAATAACAAATCATTGGTAATAGCATCAGCCAGCACAATACTGGATAAAAGAGTGTAGATAGATATGGAAAACAGTATACAGGTTACTAAGATTATTAAAATTGAAATAAATTTTTCTGAAAAATTAATTAGTTTTTTCAATTCCATTTATATCCGATCCTTATTTATTCTATCCGGAATTACAGATTAAAACTATAAATATTCATTTATTAGGATAATTAAATTATTTATTGGGGGGTTTATTTATTTTTTATGTAATTATTTTTATTCTTATTACAAATATGTTCGTTTAATCAGTTTTTATTTAATGAAAAATTTCACTAAAATACTTAAAATTATTTCGTTATCTTTATATATCATGTTTTATAATGATGGATTATATTGGCATGTACTATTTTGGAAAGTGCATTGTACATATATTTCCATGATTCATGTTAATTCTAATATATAATCACCTATTGAATAAAGGAGATTTCTACTATGTTCCTCATGAGAATTTTCTTTGGTATTGCTTATTTCGTTGTTTTAATCTTTGAAATATTGAAAGCCACTATGGATGTTGCCTTAAGGACCTTAAACGGTAATATAGATCCGGTTGTGGTGGAGATAGAAACGGTATTAAAAAGGCCGGTTTCTCAAACCATTCTGGCTAATAGTATTACCCTTACACCAGGAACACTTTCTATTGATCTGGATTCAGATCGCCAGGTTATTAAGGTAGCATCAATTGTTCCGCGAAAAAAGGAAGACATTATTCCATTTGAATCTTATATCAAAGGCATGCTGGAATAATCAAATATGTTATAATCCATCAAACTAAAGCTAAAACTAACAAAAACCACAGGAAGGGAAGTATAATGGATATTTTATTAATTTCAGAATATATTCTTCTGGCTTCATTGTCCATCTTTGCTCTGGCATCTATACGGATTGCCACCAGAAAAACTATTGCCATGGGAATGGTTGGTATTTTTGGTTTAAGCATTGCAGTGGCCACTATTTTGATATTGATTCAGAATATTTATGGATTGGGATTCAGCAGAGATATAGCATATGCACTGGTAATACTGGGTCCGGTAGGTACTATTGCCTTTGCCAGGGTTCTCAGGGGATGATATGATGTGGGATTTAATCACTTTGATAAGATCAACTATTTTAATTATCGCTTCCATATTAGTTATTCTTACTGCTATTGGAATTATTAGATTCAAGGATGATAGAAAAAAAGTTCTTTACGCCCGGATACATATCCTGGGTATTGCTGATGTGGCCTGCATTCTGGCTCTTCTGGTGCTATATGAGCCATTACTGGCGGTGACTTATTTCATACTGGTTCCCTTTGCATCTCATGCTATTGCAAATGCTTATTATTATGGGGAGGAAAAGCATGATTGAATATATTCTCATGATAACTGCTGTTTTAGGAGCCTTAATGGCTTTAATACAGCGTGATCTTTTAAAATCAGCTATATTAACTGGAATACCTGGTGCTTCTATTGCATTTCTTTATCAATATTTGATGGCTCCTGATGTAGCTCTTACCCAGGCCATTGTTGGTTCTGCCATTATTCCAGTTTTTTTTGCATTAGCGGTTTACAAAACCCGGAGAACGGAGGAATAAAATGATCATTGACGTTCAACTAGCATCATTTTTTACAGCAGCAGCATTGATTGCGCTGGGTTTATTTGCAGCACTATTTCTGGATAACCTTATCAAGAAAGTCATTGGACTGGCCTTCATTGGTGATGGTGTTAATCTGTTTCTGGTTACACTGGGTTTTAAACCAGGAGGCATAGTTTATATTTTCTTACCGGGAATGTCAGCAGATACATTTGCCCAGAGTGCTTCTTATCCTCTTCCTTATGCCATGGTACTTACCAGCATTGTTATTGGGGCCAGTACTCTGGCAGTAATGCTGGGAATTATTATAATGCTCTATAAAAAACACGGTACCATCAGTTCAAAGAAGATACTGGATGATTAGGCGGGGAGTTAATACGATGTCTTCAAAGTACTTAAAATTTTCAATCAAAAATCTTACAAAAAAAAACTACCATCATGATTCTGAAGAGTTAGTTACAATCCTCACACATTTAAGGCAGGAGGTAGTAAAATGAACCCTCTTATTCCTATAATGGTTATATTACCCATCACATGTGCTCTTTTACTTAATTTGATCCATACAAAAGAACGCAGTGTAAAAATTTTGGCAATAATTGTGGGAATTGCTTTACCTGTAATTCCTCTTTTAGCAAATTATGGTATACATTATTTTGGAGGATACAGTCCTCTAATAGATAATCCTCAAATGGCCCAGGGACTGCCGGATATGATTACCCAATCTGCACTTAATTTATTCCATCCTGCTATCACCTATTCCTTTACCAGTGCTCAAAAAATATTCGTCTTTATATTGGGTTTAATAGCCTTTTTAGCCATATTTACTTCATTAAGTGAAATTAAAAAAGCATCTGGTGTTTACGCATTTTTAATGTTCATGGGGACTGCAGCAGTAACCGCTATTCTTCTTTCTGATGATATATTCAATCTCTACGTTTTCTTCGAAATCGCAGCCTTATCCCAGGTGGGTATAATACTGGCGTCCCGGACTGAAAAAAGCTATGAGACTGCACTTAAATATCTTTTCTTAGGTAGTATTGCCGCTCCCATGCTTTTACTGGGAATAGGTTTCCTTTTAGGCCTCACTGGAAATGTGAATATAACAGATATAATATATTCCATAAACACCGGGCTGGTGGATCCACAAAACCCGGTACTTCTACTGGCTTGTGGATTGATTTTCTTTGGGTGGCTTTATGGATCTGGTTTACCACCTTTCCATAGCATTAAATCAGCTGTTTACAGTAAAGCTCTTCCCCATGGGGCAGCACTTTTACAAGCCTTTTCAGTTTTCACCTTTGTTGGACTGGGCATCATAATTCTCAGGATTTTCTCCTTTTTGCCCTTTACTCAAGTGGCTATTATTGTAGTTTCACTCCTGGCCATGGTATTGGGAATAACCATGGCCCTGATGCAGAGCGACTTTAAACGAATGATTGGATACCTGGCTGTAGGGGAGTTAGGTTATATTGGCATAGGTCTTGGTTTAGGAACTGCTTTAGGGATTACTGCTGGCCTTTTCCAGGCGGTTAATGAGGCCATAATCACAGCTTTTATCTTCATCGGGTTCGGAACCATTTTATATAAAACTGGAATCACCGATACCAACAAACTAGGGGGCTTAATGGTTGAAAATCCCAAAGTAGCCCTGTTGGTAATGTTATCTGGTTTTGCAATGGCGGGGGTTCCACCTTTCAATGCCTTCCAAAGTAAATTACAGCTCGTTCAAGCATCTATTACGGCGGGTTTACCTGAATTGGGTATCATAATGGTTTTATTAAGTATTGTAACTTTCATGACCTTTATGAAAGCATTTTATACCATTTATCTTCGCCCGAAACCTTCCGAACTGGAAATAAAAAATAAAGAAATACCCTGGGCAACCATAATCTCTCTGGTAGTTCTACTGTTAATATGTTTGATTTTAGGGTTATTCCCTCATATAGTAACAGGGCAGCTTGAACAACTTGCGCAGGGGCTGATATGATGGCTAAAGAGAGAATAAACTTTGCTAATAAATATGTTACCCTAAAAAATAGTTTTAATGAGGGGTTAAGAATTATCATAACTAATGATCGGCTAATTGAGGGATTATATGCGATTATATGATATAGTAGTCAACCGAATACGGGAAATCCAGGAATTAAGCACGGATAAAGAACCAGTCACTAATTTATCTACTTCTGCTACACTGGCAGCAGAGATAACCTTGATATCCACGGTTCTAATTGCTGCAATCATGCTCAGAAAGATTAACAATATTCTTATGATAATGGTGGTACTGGGTCTTTTCATAGCTTTAATAGTGGCCATGCCTATCATGCCCCGGCTGAGGAAAGAACAGAGCGATTCATTCAATAGCATGGTATTTTATGTTCTCCTTGCTCTTACAATTATCATTACTCTATTCTACTGGGGTGTTAGAAATGTCTGAAGGAATAAGAAATCTTTTAGCTACCATTGCTCTTACCATATTCGCTGCAACTCTTTTAGATGCTATAATAGGTTTCAAAGATTTGATATTCCCTGGAATAAGTTATATTTACAATTATGTGGGAACCAGCATCGCTCCTAATATGGTGACCAATGTTATCTTTGATTGGAGGGCTTATGATACGTTAGGCGAGGCCCTGATACTGGTAACAGCAGTGGTTATAACCTTACTGGTATTTGGAAGGGGAAAAGTGGAAATGGGGGGCAAGTAAATGAGCACCATACTAAAAATATTCGTCTTCCCTGCAGCATTGTTAATAATGTGTTTAGGTGTTTTAATCATATTGGGGGGACATATAACTCCTGGAGGGGGATTCCAGGGTGGTGCAATGATTGCCGGTGCATTCATATTTTGTGCGGTAGTTTACGGCCTTAAAGAAAATCCTTTCAAGTTTTCGCATGATTTCCTGGCTTCAATGGAGAGTATTGGTGCGCTGGGGTTCTTGATTTTGGGCCTATCCGGATTATTCTTTTCTGGATTTTTCCTCTACAACCTGGGAGTGGACCTCAACCAAATAATACCTACCTTCATTCAAAACTTCTTTAATTATTCAGATCCTACTAACGCGGGAATAATCCCTTATCTAAATATTGTGGTGGGTATAAAGGTGTTAGTAGGCTTAAGTGCAGTAGTAATAGCCTTTCTGGAAGTTAAATGAGGAAAAAATTTAATATGAAACTTATCATGGAGAGTTAAAGATGGTTTATATTGGCCCTACATTATTTGGATTTATACTAGGATTTATACTGGGAACCCGGATAAAAAGTGACAAAGAGAGCAAAATAAAATTCCCTATTTCCACCTACCTGGTGGTACTGCTGGTTGCATTGTTTATGGCCTGGCAACTGGGCCCATTTCCTTATTACACAGATTCTATAATTGCTTCCGGGTTTTTAGCCACCATAATAGGTATAATTGCTGGAAAAGTGATATTGGGGCGCTGAAATAATTAAAAAATATATTGCATAAAATCTAATTAAACTAAAATGGAATAGGAAGTCAATTATCATGTTCTTATCAACCAAAAAATGTGAGGGAAGCGGAGAATGCATTAAAGAATGCCCTACACAAGCCATAAGATTAGTTGAAGGCAAAGCTTTCAGTTGCATTACCTGCGGGGCCTGTGCCGAAGCCTGCCCTAATCGGGCTATTTTCAAAAATAAGTATGGTGGGTATGTTTTAGACCGTGCTAAATGTAATGCTTGCGGAGTATGTGAATTCACCTGTCCTGTAAATAGTATTAACATTGAAGATGGATTAGTTAAAGGCATATGTGCTCGCTGTGGAATCTGTAAAGAGGCCTGCCCCCTGGATGCTAGGATTGATGCCTTTGATATTATTGAAGATAGACAACTTCAGTTTTTAGAATCTCTTAACATCGCCATCCCCAGCACCCCCAAACTAAGCCCCAAAAGTAATCAGGTTCAACGGGTAAATGTAGTAACTGATCTAGATAAATGCACACTCTGTCGTAGATGTGAATATTACTGCCCTACCGAAGCTATAATGGTTAATGTGAATCAAAAAGGGGTTTGTACTCAGTGCAGAGTTTGCGAGGATATCTGTCCTGCTGACGCTATTAAAGACACCATCATTGATCCTGAAAAATGTACACTATGTTTAAAATGTGTTAAAGAATGTCCTAATAATGCCATTTATGTGGATGATTTCCAGGTCAAAATTAAACATTTAAGAGATGAAGAAGCATTAAGTGGAACTATTATATCCTGTTTGAACTGCGGGCTATGTGTTGAAGCCTGCCAGAAGGGTGCTTTAAAGCTGGTTGATGGTAAAATAAGATGCGACCCTAATGTTTGTGAAGACTGTGAAACCATGGAGTGTCAGGAAATATGTCCGGTAGGGACTTTAAAGCCATCCAATGAATTTGGACCTGGTATAAAGGGCTATTGTGTATCATGTGGTCGCTGTGTTAAAGCCTGTGACATCAATGAAGCCCGAAGCTTTAAAAATGTCACCTGGGATGGAAGTGTTTCTTCGGACTGTATATCCTGCGGGATATGTGCTGAAATATGTCCCAAAGATGCTATCACTCTTAAAAGAGGCACTATTGAAGTTGATCCAGATAGATGTATTCTATGTGAAAAATGCGGTATTCACTGTCCAGTCGATGCTATTCCACGCACTACCATGCGTAAGAAATCTATCAAAGATGGATTTACTTTGATTGATGACAAACTGTGTATGAAATGTAATCTGTGTGCCAAGATATGTCCTGAAGAAGCCATATCGCAAGATGCAGACGGAAGAATGATTGTTGATGAATCAAAGTGTATTTATTGTGGTGCTTGCTCTAATGCTTGTCCTGCAAGAGCAGTGATATTTGATCGGGAGTTTGAGCTGTCCAGTTAGGTTATTTACTATAAACTAAAAAAAATAAACTCCGAAAAATATAAAATAGGCCTCGAGGTATAAAAATGAAAAATTTTATTAGAATAATACTGGAAGGGAGTTACATCAATTTCAAGAGGATAATTTTTGCCTCAGACAGGGTCACTGATATGGAACTTCGAAGTAGCATCCTGGAGGGACGGGTTTTACCCACGGATAAAGTGGCTGATATAGCATGCATTGGCTGCGCCGGGTGCTCCAATGTCTGTCCCACTAAAGCAGTGGAAATGATCGACCTGGAAGAACCCGTGGAGCTCATGGAAGGCTGGATTAAAACACAAATACCTGTTCTAAATAGTGAAAAATGCGTAAATTGCTATTACTGTCATGACTTCTGCCCTCTCTATGCTTTATTTGGAGAAGCAGGTACCATACATCCTAATGATGTGGGCATAGTTGAATCAGACATTGAGAAACTGCTGGAAAAACCAGTAAAAATATCTGAAGATAAACTGGCTTTTATAACTCAATTTTTAGCAGATAAATCCGTAATTAATAAAAAAACAACTAAAAATTCTAATTAAAATTAGATCATATATAATAACCAGAGGGATCAAATGAGCCTCAAATCATATTCAAGGGCAAGAGCGGTGCATGTAATGTTAGTATACACTGGGGGTTGCAATGGATGCGATATAGAAATCGTAAACAGTATACTATCTCCAAAATACGATGCAGAACAATATAAAATCTTTTTAACCTGGAATCCCCGGGAAGCAGATGTACTGGTGGTCACCGGACCAGTTACCAAATTCAATGAAGAACCACTTAAAAAAATTTATAATGCGATTCCTGAACCAAAAGCAGTTATTGCAGCAGGGGCCTGTGCCTTAATGGGAGGGGTATATAAAAACATTCATGGTGACATACCCTCAGAAGAGATAATGGGCCCGGTGGACAAAATCATACCTGTTGATGCCAGGGTACCGGGTTGTGCCGTACGCCCTGAAGACGTTTTATCAGGGGCTGTTGCAGCTTTACCCAAGTTACTGGAAGCTAAATAATTCCAAAATCTTATAAAATTTAATAAATGGATCAATGTTTAATCACGTAAAATAATCATAACACCAGAAATATTAAAGGTGCTTACAAATGGATGGAAAAAAAAAATCAAGCGGGCAGAATGTTATTGAGACTGAAATTACCATGGGACCAGTCCATCCTGCCGCATTAGAACCCTATAGGGTCAGACTTTTTGTAGAGGATGAAATTGTAAAAGATGCTGAAATAACAGTGGGAGTCAATCACAGGGGCATTGAGCGTATCATGGAAGGACTTCCGGTGGAAAAGGCTAACAGTTTAACTGAAAAAATTTGTGGAATTTGTTCCAACGTACATATTTGGAATTCAGTCATGGTGGCAGAAAAAGGATTGGAAATCGAAATACCGGAAAGAGCCAGTTATATCCGGGTTATAATGGGGGAGTTGGAAAGATTACATAGTCATTTACTTTACCTGGCCCATGGAAACGAAGTTCTGGGACACGAAACATTTGCCATGAGGATTTTTTACATTAGAGAAACTGTCATGGAACTTTTAAGGATGATTGGTGGAAACAGGGTGCAGTACGGTGTTTCTATAATTGGGGGGGTTAGGCCTCGCTGTGAATTAGATGAAATGCGTATTCAGAAAATAAAAGAAGGTATGGATTTTATTGAAGAAAAAGTAGCGGAATTCGCCGATCGTTTTGTGTCTGATCCTATGGTAATGTCACGTATAACTGGAGTTTGCCCCATACCTAAAAAAGAAGCCCTGAGACTGGCAGTCTCTGGACCTACTTTAAGGGCAACCGGAGTTGATATGGATCTTCGCCGGGATATGGAATGTTATGACCCCTTTGATTTTGATGTAATTACCCTGGAAGGGGGAGACGTTAAGGCTAATTTACTCATGAGGGTTCTGGAAATACCGGAGTCCGTAAAAATCATCCGTCAAGCTATTAAAAACCTTCCTGGAGGGCCTATTACTGATCGTACCTGGGAAATGCAGGATACTGGTGTTATAAAAAGCTATGTTGAAGCAGCACGAGGTAGACTATATCACTCCTACCGCTTGGAAGATGACAGGGTTAGAGGCTCAATAGTCAGAACACCGTCCATGTCCAACATAGGGGCCATGCAGTATGCCTGTATTGGACATCACATAACTGATGCTCAGCTAGGTATTGTGCAGTGTGACCCCTGTTTTACCTGCACAGATCGGGCTATACAAATAATCAAGCTTTGAATTAATTTGAATCTTTATGAAGAGTTATACTAAACTAATATCTGGAGTTTTAGGGTTTTAATAAGGAGATGAAGTCAATGGAAGCTTCTACTATCATATATTCAACAGCAGCAGTGATTGGAACCATAATCGTGGCATTTATTATTAGCATTTGGCTTCCGGGGATTGAGAGAAAGTTTGTTCAGGCCAGAATACAACAAAGAATAGGACCACCTATTTCCAGCCCGGGTATTATGGCCCCTTTGAAGTTTTTCTTCAAGGAAACAATAAATCCCAACTCTCCACTCCCCCGGTTGTATAATGCACTCCCCCTGGGGGGAATAATCATTGTATTCTTTATCCTCCTGTTCTTGATACCTGAAATGTATTTTTTAGGTGCATTGACCAGCATAATTGCTATTGTGGGCCTTTTAAAGATAGAAGAAGTAATATACGTCTTTATGGGTTCTTTTTCACGATCAATAATGTCTTTAAGTATGCCTTTTCCGGATATAATAAAAGGTGCCGCACATCCTGATATCAAAAGGTCTTTTTTAGAGGACTTGAGTTCCCTTAGAGCTTTTAGATTAATTGCATTTGGATCCTTCCCTTTATATATAGCTTTATTTGTCCCGGTAGCTATGGCAGGGAGCATATTCCTGGGTGATATTGTATTATATCAGCAATTAAATGGACCGGTGCTTTTTTCAGTAGCTGGTATTTTAGGGGCTATAGTATTTTTCATAGGATACATGATACTCTTAAATGAATACCCATTCGCCATTTTGAAGACCAAAGCAGATGTAATTGAAGGTCCTTATATGGAATATGCTGCCAAATACAGGTCCTATACTTACTTAACCCGTGGATTTCTTATGTTTACATTAAGTGCGCTATTTTCTGTATTGTTCCTGGGCATACCTCCGAATATTTTAAGTTGGGGCATTCTGGTGAATATTTTAGTGGCCATACTCTTCCCCATTTTAAGTGCTATTATGAGTGCTTTTTCACCTATATTTACATTTAAACAGTTTTACCCGGTAGCAGCAGGTGTTTCCATATTGGGGGTACTGGCCATTTTAGCCACTTTTGTATAACTTAATCATTATACTCCCTTAAATACGAACTTAATAAAACTAAAAGCGGACATTTGAATTAAAAAAATCCTAATTAAGGTGATTAAATGAAATTTATAGTTAGAGCTCACCATATATTGAGTCTGGGTGGTTACATTGTTGAACTGGAATTTCCCTACCGCAATATAATTGTGGTCAATCCCACCCCCGAACCAATTAAAATTGAAATCCCTGTTTTTGATGAGGAATGGATTGAAGAACATCGTAATCTGGGCCTTCAAATAATTCCAGTAAAAGAGGAGGATAATTATCTGGCCATGTGGCGTAAAGAAAAGGCTAAATTAGAAAAAATAAAAGCAGAATCTGCTTAAGCCTCATTTATTTTATTAATTTTTCTTAAATCTAAATTTCATAAGACTAATCTTTTTTAACCCGGATAAGACTAATTGAATATTCATTTTTCTATAATATTAATATTGAGAAGTTACCATAGTATTTTATATTGCAGGGATGTGAGTTAAATGAAAAAATTTGCCATTACCATCAAATCCATTAATAAACCCGGAGTTTTAAGAGATATAACTGACATGATGGCTAACTGTGGCATTAATATTAGTTACACCCATCTTTTTGTGGAAAAAGATTATTCTGGATCTATTTATCTGGAACTGGAAGATGTGGATAATATTGATGAATTGATATATGCCATTAAAAATTCACCTGCAGTACTTGGAGTGAAAGTTCATAGATCCCTGGATGAAATATATGGAAAAAGGATTATTATAATTGGTGGTGGGGCTCAGGTAGCGCATGTTGCTATGGGGGCCATAAGTGAGGCTGATCGCCATAATATACGGGGGGAACGAATAAGTATTGATACCATACCTCTCGTGGGGGAAATGGAACTGGCAGAAGCGGTTTCTGCTGTGGGCAGACTCCCTAGAGTAGGGGCCTTAGTACTGGCTGGGTCTCTGATGGGGGGGAAAATAACCGAAGAAGTGGAAAAGATAAGAAAAAAACATTCGGTAGTAATAATTAGTTTATCTATGCCTGGCAGCGTTACTAAAATGGCAGATCTGGTGGTTACTGATCCTATTCAAGCAGGAGTAATGGCAGTTATGGCTATAGCTGATACTGCTATTTTTGATATAAAAAAAGTAGGGAAAAAAAAGTTTTAAAATTTATATATAATCTAACTCATTTCAATGGCTCTTATTATTCTGCTAGCGGCATTCAATACTTCAGGGTCTTTAACATCTCCGCTTTCTCTGATTCTCAATGCTAATTGCAGTACTTTAGATACATCAGCTGGTTTAAGGTTTTCTGCCATTTCCAGGTACGTTTGCGGACCTTCTTCTTCAACTTGCACTTCTTTTTTGGCCATCATTTCCAGCATTACTCTGCAAGCACCCATCACACTTGCATCTTCCATCCCTTCACATTTTTTTAAGAGTTCTTCTTGGCTCATTTTATCACCGATTATATTAATTATATTTTATCATTCTTAGAATTTATATTTTGGTATATTATGCCCTTAATTAAAAGGATTTATCCTAACATTTTGTACTTCAAACGTTTTTCTTGGACTATTTGCTATCATTTTGACTTAATTTATGGATAATAAACCACTGTATTCGCATATATTACTGTATTCACATGATTCACATTTTTTGGGGTTTATTACAATTTCTGGATCTTCATTTCCATATATAATGTCTCTTATTTCATCCATCACCCGAAAAAACCCTTCTCTAATTTCAGAATCTATTATTACAGGTCTTTTCTCACCTAAAGTAACATATTCTACGAAACCAACATTTACATCAGTTTCAAATTCCCTTTCAGTTAAAAGAGCATAAGCAACCACTTCCAAAGCATCAGAATCCCATACTCCTCTTAAAGGCGGATTACCATATTTTATTTTCACCGGGAAATAGTTACCATCCATAATTTCTATTTTATCTACTTTTCCCACCAGATCCAGGTAGCTATCATATATTAAATAACTATTCAAGGAGGGAGGAAACATCATTTCAATTAACTCACGCCCGGATTTTCGGGTGGTGTTCATAATTTTAATTATTTTAAGTGCTAAAATTTCTATTTCTATTTTTATTCCAAAAGCCCATTCCTTTTCTAATTTTTCTCCGGTATGCAAATCAAACGATTGAATGATGTTTTCTGAAGCATTTTTAATTAATGAAGGAATTCCATTTAATAAAATTTCTATTACATCTTCTTTGACCATACCCCTTTCCACCGACCACATATTCATTCTTATCATATCCAAAAAATCATGATGCAAGCGCTTTGATATAGCAACTATTGATCTGGACTTGAGATGTGTTTTAGAATCAGCTACCTTTATTTCATCATGTATATGGTTTAATAATAGTTTATAGGGACAGAATAGAAATTGCGATATACAATATACTCTGATGGTCATTTAATCACCTCTTTCATATTAAATACTAAATTGTTATTACCAAGTTTTTTAAAAAAATAATATATATGGGATTATTCTTCTAAAATCCGGATAAACATACTTTTTTCTTTTATGTCTTTTAATTCATCTATTTTCTTTAAAGCACCGGTTAAATCATTTTCTGATGCTTTATGGGTCACTATAAAAATAGGTACTGCGGGGTTATCATCCACCTGTTTCTGGCTTACAGATTCAATACTTATATTAAAATCGCTTAGAATACCTGATATGGAGTGCAGTACTCCGGGATGATCCAGGGCCCTTAATCTAATATAGTATTTGGATTTAACATTTTCCATACTTTTTAAAGAGGTCGGATTTTCTTTTAATGGCCCGAAGGGTATTTCTTTTTGAGGGTTGTTAATAATGTCCAGGCAATCTCCAATTACAGCACTGGCCGTGGGCATACTCCCTGCGCCCTGGCCATACATCATCACCGGACCTACGGCGTCACCTTCAATATAAACTCCATTATAAACTCCATTTACTGAGGCTAAAAGGTGTTCTTGAGGAATTAAAGTGGGATGGACCCTTACTTCCAGCTGATTATCCACTTTCCGGGAGATACCCAGTAGTTTTATAACATATCCCATTTCTTCTAGATTAAAATTGATATCTTCCGGTGTTATTTTACTAATGCCCTCTACATGGAACTTTTCTTCTGGTATATATTCTCCAAATCCTAATATGGTCAGCAGAATTAATTTTTGAGCAGTATCATGCCCTTCCACATCAAAAGTCGGGTCTTGTTCAGCATATCCTTTTTTTTGGGCTTCATTTAATACTAAATGAAAATTTAATCCTTCCTGAGTCATTTTAGTTAGTATATAATTAGCTGTACCATTTATTATTCCATAAATGGACTGGATATGATTGGCGGCCAGGCTCTCATTTAATGGTTGCAAAAGGGGTATTCCTCCACCAACACTTGCTTCGAATGATATTTTAACCTGATTTTCCTCTGCAGCAGATATAATTTCGTCCCAGTGTTTAGCTAAAAGGGCTTTATTAGCTGTAACCACATGTTTACCTTTGTTAAGGGCCTTTAAAATGAAATTGAGGGCAGGCGAATAGCCTCCAATAAGTTCAATAACGATATCTATCTCTTCATCTTCCAGTATGTCGTCGACATTGGTTGATAGTTTTTCGGGCTCCACATCTACTCCCCGGGGAGTGGTAATATCCAGGTCAACTATCCTCTTTAAATTAATTTTTTTTCCAGATTTTTTCTCAATTAAATCCATATTCTGGTTAAGTATGGTAACCACACCGGTACCAATAGTTCCAAAGCCTATAAGACCAATATTAACTGTATCATTCTTCATAAAATCTCCTCATGTGTTAATTTGATAATATCTATAAATTGATTATTAAAAATAATATAATAAAGTATTATTTAAATAATTATCTATTTATTACTTAAAAAATTAATTATTTAAAAGACCTCCAAAATACACTTAATCTATCTTTAAATCCTTTAGTTTTATAAATTCATCTAAAGATTCTCTGGTAGTACCAACCACAACTCTATAACTATTTTTAGAATTTATAACACGTTCTAATTTACCTTTAACTATTATTCTTTCCTCTTCCTCTGCCTGACCGGCATAGGTGTGGGTAAAAGAAGCAATTTTATTAACTGAAACTGGGGGGCCTTCAATTATCTTGACATCAGTTACTTCATATACTGCAGGGTTATCAAATGCTGCCAGAGCGCTTTTTACAGTAGCTTCCAGGGTAACATGACCGTGGTTTTCATAACGTGTTTCTCCCCATGAGCCTACTATTTCATCCCAATTTCTTGTGGCTAGAATATCAAATAAAGTGCCATCTATGATTCCCCTATTATTTTTACGTTTTTCATACCAGCAAAACTCTTCAAAAGATAGTGTTGAATCTTTAATTCGTTTTTCAAATATTTTTTTCCAGTAATCATCACCAATACTCTGGAAAACATCCTGGTCCTTCATCTCATTGAAGGTACCCCGGGCACGGCGGTGATTTTCCAGCCCATAAATCACAAAATCGATATCCGAACTTTCAATATTATAAAGCCCGGGTAAGATGGAACCAGAAATTCCCATATTTTTATAAGGGATATTTGCTTTTTCATGGAAGGCTTTTCCAACTTTCACCACCTTTTTTAATAATGAAATGGACCAATCCTCTTTCATTATTTCTTTTAAGCGGTTATTAGGGGTTAATATTTCTTTTACCCGATCTAAAGGAACCCCCATCATAAGTGTCTGGTTATTTTCACATTCAAAGAGATAATCTGGATAATTTTTCTGTAGATAATTATAAGCTTGAACTGAATCTACTTTGGTATATTTCTTACCATTTTTTAAGCGCTCACCATTTTTGTGGGGGATATAACGCAGGAAGGAAAGTATCCTATCTTCAGGGTGCAGATAGGAAGTGGTGGCAAAGTAAAGATCATCAGTAGTGTATATGAAATCTCGAGGTCGGGCTTTCATAATTATTAAATGTAAAAAGACCCTATTAAATATAATAGTTAACATGTTAGTATTCAGAATCACTCCCTGCAAAGATCTCAAAAATGAAATAGAGTCTATCCAGAAAGAGAGCCAATTGAAAGCAGGCATAATTATTGGTGCAGTAGGTAGCCTGCAAAAAGCAGTTTTAAGATTGGCTGATGAAAAAATCATTGACATTGAAGGGCCTCTGGAAATAATATGTGCTAATGGGACAGTTTCTCCTGATGGCATACACTTACATCTGGCAGTGGCGGATAAAACTGGAAAAATGACAGGGGGGCATTTAAAAGAAGGGTCCGTGATAAATACTACTGTTGAATTGTCTATTCTGGAGTATGAAGGATCTTTTAAGAGAATTATGGATCCTGAAACTGGTTTTAAAGAACTGGTAATTTTCGATTAGCCCACTTAAAATCATATTTCCGCGGCATAAAACACCTTTATGGCTCAGATGCATTTTTCAGGGCTTAAATCATGTAAATAAACAATGGTGATTAAGCATGAAAATGGTTCATAAACATTTAAATGAGAACTTAAATTATGATGGAATTCCTATAGAACCGGCATGGGCCTTAAAAGAATATGGGGTTAAAGGGTCCAGTATAATAACCTGGATTGGGCCCATGTTTATTAAAAAGGATAAAATAATTGATTATGAAGATGTTGGTTTGGAAATCAAATCTGATGCAATGGCTCATTTTATAGTGGAACACTTTGATTGCCAGCCAGCAGATTTAAGAATGGCTTATCATCGCCAGAGGATGCTGGTAATGATTTTAAAAGATGAATTAAGTAATTGGAATATTCATTGTACCAGAAATGGAGACGACCTGTATATAAATTCTGCTAAATTGTCGGTTTCCATTGCCACTGTTACCTCCAGCAGCATGAAAATTCATCTGGGCATTAATGTGAAAAACCAGGGAACTCCGCATGATGTTGAAACCAGCGGCCTTATGGAAAATAATCCGGATATGGACATGAAAAGTGTTATTAAACTAATTGAAGACACTTCAAAAAGATATATGGATGAAATTAATTTAATTGAAGAAGATATAGCTAAAACAAGAATTTTTTAACTTTAATTAACAATTATATTATTTACTATCCGTGGAGTGAAGACTATATTTTTATGGACTTTTAATTGATTATGTATTCACCAATTTAGCTTCAGGTTCTAAAAATCAGGTTACATGTCAAGATTTATATTGGGGTATAAATTATAATAGCAGTGCCTACATAACCTTACTTATAATGAGACCTAGTGGCAATTTAGACAAAATATTTTTTGAAGATTATTTACAATTTATATCAATGGGATAAACAAGAATTTAATTTAATACAGGTAAAAATATGAAAATTATTATTAATGGCATTCATGCTAACTTAAGGTTCTCTGCAGCGCATATGATTCCTGAACACGAATCATGTGGATGTATTCATGGACACTCCTATCATGTGGATGTTCAGTTGGAGGGCCAGCGATCAGGTAAATTTGGATTTGTGGTTGATTTTAAAGAAGTAAAAAATATTGTACGGACCATATGTAAAAAACTGGATCATAAGGTATTAATTCCCTTAGAAAGTTCATTGATCGAATTTAAGTCCTTAAAAAACTCGGTAGAATTCAGTATTGATGGCAAGGAATATAAATTACCTCTTCAAGACTGTGTACTCCTGCCTTTACCATCCACTTCTGCAGAGGATTTATCCATATATTTTGTGGATAAACTCTGGGAAGAGCTAGAAAAAAAGGGAGCTGGTGTTTCGGTGGTTCAGATTTGTGTTAATGAAGGCATAGGGCAGGGTGCTTTTTATAGTCGGGACCGGAACTAAAGCAGAAATTAACATAAATACAATAAAAATTTCTAAAGATAAAAATATTTCAAACAAATAATTAATTTATAAATCAGGTATTCATATGAAAGCACCTATCATGGAAGTTTTTTCAAGTATTCAAGGGGAAGGAAAGCTTATTGGCCGCAGACAAATTTTTATTCGTTTTGCAGGATGCAACCTTGATTGTATCTACTGTGATACTCCTGAAAGTAAAAATGCAGATGATGGAGATGAAATTTCAGTTGAAGAACTCTCAAAAACTGTACATAATTTGTTGACCCCGGATTTTCATTCCATTTCATTCACTGGGGGAGAACCATCACTTCAAGCAGATTTTATCAAACTTTTTTTAGAACGAAATGATTTTAAATCTATGCTGGAAACTAATGGGTCTTTGCCCTCTCAGATTAAGAAAATTGCGGGATTAATGGACTATGCTTCGGTGGATATAAAACTGCCAGAACATTTTGCCATTGAAGATAAGGGTGATTTGTGGGAAAAGGAAGTGGATTCCCTAAACATATTAATAGAAAAAGGGGCAAATAGTTATTGTAAAGTTGTAGTGCTTCCCACTACCAAAGTGGACACAGTGGAACTTATGGCCCAACATATCAAAAAAGAACTTGCCCGCCCTTCAAAAGTTTCTCTGGTAATTCAGCCTGCAAGTCCCGTGGATTATTGGGTTAAGCACACTCCTGAACTCTTTAAAATGTCTGAAAAAGCAGGAAAACACATGGATGTTTTAACCATCCCTCAGATACATAAACTTCTAAAGGTCAGATAGGAGGTTTTAGATGGAAATGGAAACTAAAGTGACAGTACACGACGCCATGACTTCAAATGTTGTAACCGTAGACCATAAGCTCAGTATTGCAGATGCAGCACTATTGATGACCAGAATGAAAGTAGGTAGTCTCATAGTTAAGACTAATACGGGACCAGAAGGAGTTATAACTGAAAGTGACATTATAAGGAAGGTTGTTTCAAAAAATATCATGGCCAGTGATATTACTATTGGCCAGGTTATGACTAAAAATCTTATAAACATAGATCCTGGAAGTGAATTAAACGAAGCAGCTCGTTTAATGGCTAAAAATAACATCAGGAGATTACCTGTTGTTAAAGATGGCTCATTGGTGGGAATATTGACTTCTACTGATGTTATGGCTGTTTCCCCTGAACTAACTGAAATACTGGTGGTTAATGCACGTATTGAGGAAAATCAGGCGGGCTTCCCCACTAATGAAAGACCATTTCCAGGGGCATGTGAACTCTGTGGAAATTTCATGGAGTATCTGGATGAAATTGATGGTAAATTTGTGTGTGAGGAATGTAAAGAAGATTTAGAGGGTGATTAATTTGAATGTGGAAGATATAATGACCTCTAATCCGGTCAGTGTTTCTTTAGATACCAGTGCCACCCGGGTAAGATCTATTCTCCGGGATGAGGACTTCCGTTGCATTCCAGTGGTTAATGGGAATCATTTAGAAGGTTTAATTACTAGGGGCGATATGCTAAATATCTCTGCAACCAAATCCAATATAGAAGCCCGGGGCATTATGAAAAAGCCAAAGGTTATTTTAACACCTGAAATGGATATTTTTAAAGCTGCCCATAACATTTTATCTGCAGTAGAAATACAGGCTCCTGTGGTGGAGTCAAATAATAACTTGAGTTTAGTGGGAATTGTTAGTGTGGTTGATATTCTGCGCGGATTCAAAGAAGAAGGTGCAGAACCCCATAAAAAAACTTTGGGGGACATTAAAACCAAAAATGTAGTATCTTGTGACTACCAGGATTTGATTTCCAAGGTATGGAATAAAATGGATGAATCTGGTTATTCTGGATTGCCTGTTTTAAAAAATGGCAAATTAATTGGAATTATAACCTGGAAAGATCTAATTAAAGCTCGCCATATAAGTACAGGAATGGAAACTGAGCATGGAAAGCGTTCAATCAAGGTGGAGAAAGTTATGAAGACCCCTACCCTGGTGGGCACCGATGATATGCCGGTGGAAGAAGCAGCTAATCTAATGATTGCAAATGATATCGGACGGTTACCTGTGGTAAAAAACCCAGTATTTGTAAAAAAAGAACCAAACAGGTCTAAAGAGTCTGAATTAGTAGGTATAGTCTCAAGAGAAGACATTTTGGGGTCTTATATATCTTAATTATTTTGGAAAACCGCACAAGAAGGCCAGGAACAAAAAAAAGTATTTTTTACCCTAACCCTGAGCCAGATTCGATGTTTTCTTATTTTAGAAAAGAGTTTCAACCTTACCTTAGTATGAAAAGCTATATAAATGTATTAAACATGAAACCATGATTTTCCCGGATTATTATTCGGGCATTTCAGGATATTCAGGTCAAATCAAAGCTATCTTAAAAACTATTATTAAAGCTTTAAATTTGCTATTAACTGTAAAATTTATTCATTTAGTACCATTATCTCCTATAGAGGTGTATTGATGAGAAGAAAAGATACCATAAATAGAGTAAAATCTATGGACCGTGGGCCCGTAGAATTTGAAAGTCGAGCTTCCCAGCATGAGGGCGATATAATGAGCATTGCTAAAAAAGATGTGGTAACCATCCCTCAAACTGCCACTATAAAGGAAGCTGCAGAAATAATGGTAGCAAATAAATTCCGGAGACTACCTATTACTGATCCGGGAACAGGAAAACTTCTGGGAATTGTTACCTCCATGGATATTTTAAACTTTTTAGGGGGTGGAGACAAGTTTAAAATTGTGGAGGAAAAATACGAAGATAATTTCCTGGCAGCAATCAATGAATCTGTTAAAAAAATAATGACCCGAGATGTTTATCATTTATCTAATAAGGACTCTATTAACGAAGCCATAAGCAAAATGATGGAATTTGGGGTGGGCGGACTTCCAGTAATAAACTCCGATGAAAATATTGTGGGAATGGTCTCCGAAAGGGATTTTGCACTTTTAATGGCAGGAGTACTAACTGATGAGCTGGTGGAGGATTATATGTCCACGCAGATGATTTCTACCACACCGGGAACTCCTATTGAGAGTGCTTCTAAAATAATGGTTCGTAATCGACTACGGAGAATACCGGTAGTGGGAGAAGACAGGAAAACTCCCCACCCTGAAAATGAAAAATTGGTGGGATTGGTAACTTCCACAGATATTCTGGAATTTTTAGGTGAAAGCAAGGCCTTCAATAATATGGTTTCTAATAGTGCTGAAGAAATACTGAATACTAAAATCACTGAAATAATGGAAAACGAGGTAATCACCACCACTCCCCAAAATAATTTAGGGGAAGTCTGCGACATAATGGAAAAAAAGGGCATCGGTGGGTTACCTGTGGTCAAAAACAATGAATTGGTAGGCATAATTACTGAAAGAGATATTTTAAATGCAATAAAATAATTTAAGGTAATTATCTTAGCAGGTGATGATCAATGAAAGTTCAAGACATAATGAGTGAAGAAGTGGTTGTTATCCAGGATACGGACCAGGTAGCCTATGCTCGAAACCTCATGATAAAAAATGGATTCAGTCGCATTGTGGTAATAAATCAAGAAGGCAATCCAGTGGGAATTGTAACAGAAAGGGACATAACACATAAAATGAGAGGCAACGGTCCTAACTGGAAAAGAAGACCTATTGATAAAATTTCCATAAAAAGAGTGATGAATAATGATTTGATTACCATTGCTCCTGGAGAAAATGCTAAAGAAGCTGTAGAAATGATGCTGAAAAAGAATATCAGTTCATTGATAGTGGTTGATGAAGAGGGATTAGCCGGAATAATAACCAAAACAGATCTCATTAAAATATATGGTAGTAAATTCGCCGGCAAATGGAAGATTTCTGATTTAATGAGTTCAGAAGTGGTAACTGTAAATGAAAACCACGGAATAAACCATGTAATATCTCTCATGGAAGAAAAAAAGATTGGCCGAATAGTTGTTATTCGAGATAGCGACCCTGTTGGAATTATAACCACGAAAAATATTTCTTTTGCCCACATTGAAGACCCGAAAACAGGGATCAATGTCGAAAAAATTTACTTCATCCGGCCCGTTGAGGGAGAAGAAAAAAAGAATGTGAGAATGGTTTCCATGCTAACTGCAGGGGATTTAATGACCAATCATCTGGTGATAATGGATGCCGATGAAGATGCAGCAGTGGCTTCTAAATTGATGCTGGAAAAGGATATCAGTGGCATGCCTGTTGTAAAAGATGAGGAATTAGTTGGAATAATAACTAAAACAGATATCATAAAAGGAATTCAGTAAAAAAACTGATTAATTTCTTTTATTTTAGAAATTAAACAGCTATAAAAAATTCGTATAGATTAAGAAAAATATTTAATCAGGGGATTTTTATGCAAATAAAAAATATAATGTCATCCGATATCGTGGTGGTTGATAAAGATCAAAACCTGCACGATGCACTTAAAATCATGAAAAAAAATAAAGTTTCCCGGCTACCTGTGATTAACACCAATAATGATAAAGTTAAAGAACTGGTAGGTATGGTAACTGAAAAAGACATTGCCCAAAAACTGGGATCCTCCAAATACGGTAATCTACCCCCATCCCATTTTCACCTTTCCACCGTAATGACCAGTGAACTTATCACCGCCCACCCCGAAATGGATCTGGGAACTGCAGCTAACAAAATGCTTGAAAATTATTTAGGGGGCCTCCCGGTAATGGAAGACGGAGAAATGGTGGGTATTATTACCAAATCTGATTTTATAGACAACTGTAGGGGAAAAGCTTACGATACCAAGCTGGTAGAAGACTTCATGAGCACAGAGATTCTATCTTTAGATCCCCAGGAAAGAATTGTCCATGCCCGAAGGTTAATGATAGATTCTAAGGTAAGCAGGTTACTGGTCATGGAAGGGGAGGATCTGGCAGGTATAATCACAGCTAAAGATATCGCCGAATCTTTAATATTCTTCCGGAAGATGGTACCAGATAAACACCAGGCAGCCCGTATAAGGAATTTACTGGTGGAGGATGTTATGACTCAAAATGTACATACCATCTCTCCCAGGTCCACCATAGCTGAAGCCGCACAAATGATGCTGGATAAAGGATTTAGCGGATTTCCAGTAATGGATGAAAATAATTATCTGGTGGGCATCATAACTAAAACAGATTTAATGGACCTTATTGTTGAAATGGAGGGGGTTAACTAAATTCTTCCGGAAATCAACTGTCCTAAATGTAATTCTTCCATGAAGATCGATTGGAGGAAAAATAACTCCCTCACCCATTTTTTTTATTTGTGCCCTCATTGTGATTTAAGTTCAGAAATTTCCATTGAAAATTTCTTAGAGGAAAAAATTCACCAAAAAATCGGTGTCAAATCCGAAAAACTGAAAGAAGCAATTCAGAAAGGCACTATTAAATTTTATCATTCATTAAATATTCCTGCACTTCAATTTAAAAAGGGACTGGG
>Ga0180017_100107_pt1 | contig 34011 bp, 31 predicted proteins | sample KR46_S_MetaG_FD_129674 | JGI IMG/M metagenome (GOLD analysis project Ga0180017, IMG submission 129674) | Groundwater microbial communities from the Olkiluoto Island deep subsurface site, Finland - KR46_S_MetaG | ecosystem: Environmental > Aquatic > Deep subsurface > Groundwater | place: Finland...
CTGGGATGAGTACAAGGCGCAGCATCCTGACGGCCTGCAATACAGTTGCTTCTGCGCTCGCTATCGAGCCTTCGTGGGCAAACTCAAGCCATCCATGCGCCAGGTCCACGTGGCCGGAGAGAATGCCTTCATCGACTACGCGGGCCAGACCATCCCCATTCAAGACCCATTCAGCGGCGAGGTTCGTGAGGCCCAAATTTTTGTGGCCGTGCTCGGCGCCAGCAACTGACCTGCCTCGTCAAATATTGCGTATATGTTGGATGTGGCGAGTTGAGTTGATGGCTCACTCTGCTCGTGCCACTCTGCCCTTTTCGTTTAGTCTCTTAGAATTAATATGTTGTGACCACAAATTTCTGCGACTTTCTTTCGGCACGGATGTTGCCAAACAGCTCGGGATGCTGGGCCGTGTGCTTTTTGTCGCTCAAGTGTTCAGATTCGACAAATGACGCAGAGTTTCAATTGCAGAGAAGAGGCAGTTATAACGAGTAGTATAAGGCATGCATTTATTGGTTGCCATGGAGAATCTTCGAACGTGGAAACTGCACGACAAATTGTACATCTGGACGCACTCACTGGCCTTCCGAGCCGAGCGTCGTTTGAACAGGGATTGGCCCACGAGCTGATCCAGGCAAAACGGCACGGTAGGAGCCTCGCTGTCCTTTTTATCGATATCGACAAGTTCAAGAGTATCAACGACTCTTATGGTCACGGCATGGGAGACCTGGTGTTGCTGACGGTGGCAAACCGTTTAAAGTCATTTGTGCGCGGCGGAGACATGGTCAGCCGGTGGAGTGGCGACGAATTTGTGTGCGTGCTGTTAGAAGTCAAGGAAGAAGCCGACGTAGCTCACTTTGCACATCAGTTGGTAAATCGGATTGCCGAACCTTGCGAGTTCAACGGAACTGTTATTTCCATAAGAAGCAGTGTTGGCATTGCCATGTATTCCGCACATGGAGAGGAGGCTGACATTCTTTTCAATAATGCCGATATAGCAATGTATAAAGCCAAGGGATCAAAGAAACGAGTGGTGGTATTCCACACCGATCCAACCCCGCTGTGATCGACTGCTTGGGGAGTTGAATAAAAACAATTAGATTCGCGTAATGCCTCGATCATTTAGTAAAAATGAATATATCCTTAATCCTGCACGGGATTAAAACCAACTCTGGGCGACGTTCAAGTGGACTTACAGAAAAAACCTGACCGCCTGATATGGGCCAATTTCATGGACGAAACACTAGTTCGAGTTAGGGTGATGTGCGACGAACTCCGAACTTTCTCATTCGAGCACGAAGCGTGCTTGGATTGATATCGAGGATGGCTGCGGCGCCATTTGTCCCTTCAATGCGCCAATTTGTTTTCTGGAGGACTTGGATGATGTGCTCGCGCTCCAGATCCGCCAGGGACTTCAAGCCCGGGTCGGACGTCTTGCTCGCCTTGAGCGACGTATCGAATTGATCCACAATCCGCAGCGAAGTTCCCTTGCTGAGTATTACAGCCCGCTCGATCACGCTTTGTAGTTCCCGCACATTGCCGGGCCAGTCGTAGCACTCCAGCATCTGGAGTGTTTCTTTGGGAATGGTTTCTATCTTCTTGCCCGTATTCTTGTTGAACTTGGCAACAAAAAAATTGACGAGCAGGCTAATGTCACCCTTGTGCTCTCTGAGCGGCGGGATCACGATGGGGAAGACATTGAGGCGGTAATAGAGATCCTGGCGAAAACTGCCCTTTTCGATTTCCTCTTCCAGTTTGCGGTTGCTGGCCGCGATGATCCGCACGTCAACCTTGATGGTGCGCGGGCTTCCCAAACGCTCGAACTCGCCATCTTGTATGGCTCGCAGGAGCTTGGATTGCAGTTCAATCGGCATCTCGCCGATTTCGTCCAAAAAGATGGTGCCTCCGTCGGCGTGTTCGAAACGTCCAATCTGCTGGGCGCTGGATCCGGTGAAGGCTCCCTTTTCCCGTCCGAAGAGTTCACTTTCAATGAGGTTTGCTGGCAATGCAGTGCAATTGATGGTCACCATCGGCCGATCCTTGCGGGAACTCCGGGCATGGATGGCCCGCGCCACGATCCCCTTGCCGGTTCCTGTCTCGCCTTGGAGAAGTACGGTCGCATTCTGGGGGGCGATCTGTTCGATCTTGTCGAAGACTTGGGAGATGGCGCGACTGTGCCCGATGATCTCGCCGAAGTTGAAATTTTGGGCAACCTCATACTGAAGCAAGAGGTTCTCGGCCAGGAGGCGTTCTTGCAGCAGCTTGATTTCCTTTAACGCCATGCGCAGGGAATCTTCCGTGTCTTTGCGCATACCGATTTCCAGCGCAAGAAGCTTGTTGGCATTGCGCGATGTCTCGACCGCGTCCTGCGCCTGGTGCAGTTCTTCTGTTTGCATTCCCAGGTCGACCTGGTGAGCTTCAAGCTTTCGCACGAGCCGCTTCATTCCGGTTTCAGGCAGAAGTAGACGTGTACCTACATTCTCGACGCGCACCGGCTCATCTGGCTGAACCGCTTCAACCGCAAGTTGTGTCAGCTTTGGAGCGACTTTTCTCCGTTTTTCGCGTGTGTTCATGATGATCCTTCTGTGCCCGAGCCGAAACTTGAGTCATGAATGACCACTATTTAATATCACAAAAATAAACTATTTTTACAAAATAATATGCCACGTTAACGTATTAAACTGATTATATACAGGCACAGCCAACATTACACAAATTTGGGATTAATACCAAAAAAAGCAAGGGATCGGCAAGGCTCTTTTGTATGTTTTTCTCCCACCGTACAGGAATTTAATAGAAGGTTCGAAAATTCTGTTCCAAAAATCAAAAGTCATCACAATACCAATGTTTATCTCTAGATTATATGTAAGACCCTACGCGCAATTTCGAAGCCGAATGTCGAGATTTTGGCTCAATCATCCTACGCAAAGCCCTTTCCTTCTTTCCATTCCAGTACAGGCATGTTCCGAAATGATTTCTAATGATTCTAGCTCAATGGAGCACACGAAGAGACTTTGCATTCTCGTGGGAAAAAAATAGAAATTTTACAACCGGAGTTTAATTGGCTTTCAACCCAAATCCGACCGCCATGTTTTTCCATAAACTCTTTACATAAAATTAACCCAAGCCCGGACCCTTTCTCCCCTTTTGTACCGAACTGTGATGTTTTGAAATCAATAGAAAATATCTTAGATTTAGTTTTATGATCCATCCCTACGCCATCATCTTGTACAGAAATAGTAACATCGCCGCATTCCTGCGTTGCTGAAACAGTCACATTACCTCCAAAATTGCAAAACTTAAATGCATTTGAGAGTAAATTGCGTAGTACGGAATTGATCATTTGTTCATCTGCGAAAACTTTCAACCCAGGCGGCACCATATATTGCATTGATATTTTTTTTGATCGACCAGGTTTCGTAGCAGTACCAGGGCGCGATTGATTTGGTTATCCACCTCAAGTTCGCGTGGTTTAAATATGGCCATTCCTCGCTGCATTGATGCCCATTCCAGCAAGTTCTCCAACAAGGCAAATAGTCTTTGCACCGAGCTATGTATGCTCACTAAAATTTTTTGTAATTCATCGGATGAAAAATTATTATAATTTACAGATAGTAGATTGGTGAGGCCGAGTAATCCGGAAATGGGAGATCGTAGGTCGTGGGCAATAATGGAAAAGAATTTGTCCTTTTCAGCCAAAACTTGCTGAAGCTGATCGCTTGTTCGTTTTATCTCCATTTCTGTCGTTTTGCGTTCTGTAATGTCTGTTACAAATGCTAGAATCAATACTATATTTTCTTTTATATCTCTTACAACACGCGCGCTTATAGATACCCAAGTAATCGCGTCATCCTTGCGGCGAAAACTACACTCGTAATTGCTCACTGAATCATTTATTTCTAAAATTCCATGTAGTTTATTTTTATCTTCTTTGTTTATATAAAACTGTTCAGCAAATGTTGAAATTGAACTTGTCAACTCACCATTTAAATCGTATCTAAGTATTTTTATAAATTCAGAATTAACTGAAAGGATTTGACCATCTAATGTTGATGCGTAAAAACCAAATGGTGCATGTTCAATGATTTCAAAATAATCAAAAGATTGGATACGTCCGAATCGTCTCTGTTTTGATATTAGTTTTTCGGTCATTATAAACTCCATTGTCAGAGCTTAAGTCATTGTAAAAACATTTATATATATTTTTTTCTATACGCTACTCGGCGTTGTTATTCCCCCGCATTTTTCTCATCGATTTACTCAGGTTGTCGAGTAGCTTTCAATCGACTGGACCCTCGTATTGGCGGTTCTGAATTTCATACTCTGACCACTGCTCATTCAAAAAAAATTCCTGAGGCTGTTGATTGCTCATCATATTAGGGCTGATGGCCATTCCGAGTATTCAGCAATATCTATGTTAATATCAAGTTTTCAAATACATATGACTTGCTTGGCTTTTTTCATATCCAGTTCTATTCTCAAATAGTCCTAGACTTTGCTGCGGATATTCATATTATGCTAAAAAAATAGCAACCTTTATGCCCATTATTTCAAATTTCGGTGCGTGTTACGTTTTGAACCATCCAACCTGAGCGATTAATGGATTATATTCTTTTGTATAACACATAAAAGGAAGGAGAACTAAATCGTGTTTTTGGTTATGTGCGCAATTTCCGTGTATCCCATCTTGTTTTTGCGCGGCAAGGTTGCGGATGTCGTCGAAGCCGTTTTGGGGGAGCGGCTGAAGCACTCACGGTTTAGGATGCGGGCGTGTTGAGGTGACGAATATGAACGCGGCAGTCCCGCGGAGATTCCACCTAAGAAACGGGCAAACGTGTTCAAACAAACTGAGCCACTTCTGATCCAGTGTGGATGCCAGCCTGAACGCATTGCTACCTGAACATATACTTCAAGGCATAGCCAAATGACGGATACGCCCAGAGCATGGAGCGCAATTCGTCGACATCGACCTTGGTACGCATGGCCAGGGCAAAAAGGTTGACCGTCTCCTCCGCCCTGTCGCCCAACACATGGGCGCCGAGCAACTGACGCGAGTCTTTTTCCACCAGCAGTTTGAACCCCGCGCATTGCTGCCCGATACGTTTGTATTCGGACCATCCGGCGGAATCCCCGTCAATGACGTCAAAGCGCAGGCCCTGCTTGCGTGCCTCTTCTTCGAGCATGCCCACCGCGGCCAGGGGCGGATAGGTGAACAGTGCGTAAGGCGTGACGTCCATGTTGATGGCGTGCCTCGGGCCGTCCAGGATGTTTTGGACCACGATCTCGGCCTCCACGCTGGCCACGGGGGTCAGGGGCATGGACGAGGCGATGACGTCCCCGGCGGCGAACACGGAGGGGTTTGAAATGCTCTGCAGAAAAGAATTGACCGCGACTCCGCCATGTTCCGTGCTGACGTTACCCGCAGGCAGGTCGAGATTTTCCAGGGCCGGGATGCGTCCTGCCGCATTGAAAATCGCGTCGGCTTCCATGCTGAGACTGCCGTCCGTCCCGGCTTTGAGAACCAGCCAATCACCTTCCCGGATGACGGAGTGCGGTGGACAGTCCCGATAGAGTTTCACGCCCATTGCTTCGAGATGCCCGGCCAGTCGTTCAACCAGGTTTGCGTCGAACTTCTTGAGAAACCGCTGGCTGCGATGCACCACGGTCACTTCGGCTCCGGCCGCCGCCGCGATGTGGGCCAGTTCAAAGGAGATGAATCCGCCGCCGATGAAGACGATCCGCTCAGGCAGGGTCGGCATGGCCAGAAAATCGTTACTGGTGGACAGGTACTTACTGCCCGGTATGTTCAGCATTCTGGGTGTTGAACCCGTGGCGATGCAGATATGGGCAGCCTCAAGATGCGATTCGCCGCTGATGACCAGACTCGGTCCGGCAAAACGACCGGGCTGGGTAAAAGTGCTTATCCCCAGGTCATCGTAGTGTTTCTTGATGCGTGCGGGCAGCCCGTCGGTGAAGGTGCGCTTGAAGGCCATGAGCTCGGCCCAGTCAAGCTGTGCGACACCCGTCGGCCCCGCGCCCTGGGCATTGTTGAACCGCTCCACCGTCTCGCAGGCATCGGCCATAACTTTCTTCGGCTCACAGCCGTGCAACGGACATGTGCCCCCAAACCCATTGCTTTCCACCAGGGCGACACGCAGACCAGCCTTGCGACAACGCGAAGCGATATGTCCTCCGGCCACTCCCGAACCGAGCACTACAACGTCGAATTTTTCCACTTTCACTATACAACTCCTTGGGTTTACGTGATCGAGTACAAGGGCGATTCTCCCGTGGACCTTTCAGAAGCACTGGACAGTCACTTTATCGGCCCATGCGCCTGTAAGTCCAGATCCCTGAAGCAGGCCGTTGTGTCGCCCTTGGTCCACAGGCCGACGTGACCGGAAACAGGCTGCGACGCAGTGAAATGCAGGCTCACAGCCACTGCTGACTCTGCCGTGATTTTTTCGCCAAGCACAGTCACTTCAAAAAAAACCCACTCGCCAACAGGAACCTTCAGGGCTGTTCGCTTTAAAAAGTGCCTTGTATTGTTAACAAATTGGAGCAGCTGTAACTCTTGTGCGGCTGCGTCCATCGCCAACACCAGACAATTCCCAACGTTAGTCAACCCAAAAGCCAGCCCGGCGGCCTGGTCCACGCAGCCGGCCTCGATGCGCACACTGACCCGGATGCGTCCATCTTCGTGCCGACTGTCGCGTTTTACGGCCACAGGGTAATGATGCTGGGCGTGCCGCTTTTCCAGAAATTTCTGGTACCACCCGCCAAGCACCGAACTCATGGCCGAATGCAGGGCGCAGGTCACGGTCTGGCCCATGTGCGACCCATCCTGCATGACAACCTCCTGCCCCTCCAGGGTTGCCAGGGACCACTCGCCGAACGAGGCGTAGAAACCGGGCAGGCGAGCTTCCGATCGGCTCAGAAAATCGTATTCCTCGCGGAAAAACATCTCGGTCAGCGTGTCCACCTCCGCCTGGCTGGGAATGGCCAGATCAAGCAGCCTGCTGCACCCGAGCAGGCGACCTGTCTGATCCAGGACCTCCTCCATGGCCGGGCAATCCAGGCCTTTGAGGGACGCCTGCAACATGTCCCCACGGATTTCCACCGTATAGCCAAGCCGGTGCAGAATGTTTGACAGAAATTCTATGCGCAGGGCCTTGCCGGAAACGGTCCCCGCCCCGCCGGAGAACTGCAGGGCGATGGTGTTGGCATCGGCGTCGTCCGAGCACAGGGCGTCCAGATTCGAATAGTGGTATCCAAACTTAATGCTCAGGTTTAAGTATTCAGCAGAAACCAGGGCGTAGGAATCGGTCTGCGGCGGCACCCCGCCTCCGGGCCCCATGCTTCCGGACATGAGCGCCATGAAGTTGCGCGCGCTGAGGTCCACGTTCCCGGACCAGGTCACGCCGGGGTGGGCCAGACCCCGCCACAAGGCGGCCATGGGTTTCGATCGGATATGCTCCGGCAGGATTTCGTCGCAGGTCGTCAGTCCTTCGGCCAGTCCACCGCCCAGATCGATGAAGTGCATGGACAGGGGAATGTTGGCCTTCATGGTCTGGGTAACAGACGATTCCTTGCTCATGCTGGACAGGTTGAACATCTCGCCCATGGCTTTTTCGTGGGCAAAGCGGATCAGGTCGTGCAGTGTGCGGCACCCTTCCGGGGTGAACTCCTCGGAGTTCGGGTCGGTCAGGTTCAAGGGAGAAATGCGGCTGAGCAGTTCCCGCAGATGGCTGCCGATGGGCCCAATGTTTTCGCCCATGTCGCGACTCGGCAGTTTGCGGGCCAATTCGGGAACAAGCCCCGCGTACACCTTTCTTTCCTGCGCCAGCAGCGTGATCTCCCGGCCTGCGGAAATCCTGGCCGTGGCATCGCGCGTGTCCATCAGGGCCGGGACATTGAACTCCCGAGCTACGGAAGCCAGGTGACTGGCCACACCGCCCAGATCGGTGATCAATCCGCGAACCCGGCTCATGTACGGTGCCAGGTCCGGAGCGGCCGTGCGGGCGACCAGGATGGCGCCTTCCGCCTGCTCCGGCGTCAGGGCCGCAGAAGCGAGCACGGCCGGACCCGAAACATTGCCCGGCGAAGCGGTCTGTCCGCCCGAAAGGACCAGCTCCATGCCTTCGATTCCCGCGAAAACCGCAGGCTGCCCTGTAGACTGAGCCGCCGGCAGCGCCTGTTCGACCAGCCCCAGAGGACGGGACTGCAGAAAAACAAGACGCCCGTCCTGATCCTGGGCCCACTCAATGTCCTGCGGAGCGTTGAAATGAGCTTCCAGGCGAAGCCCGAAACCAGCCAACTCAAGAACGGCGGCGTCGGGCACGGCAGGCTCCGGGTCATGCGCATTGTCGCCCTTGGGCTGGATATCGCGGTGGACAATGGCGAGCTCGCCTCGATCAACGCGGAACACGTCCGGCGAGGCGGAGCCACCGACCACCTGTTCGCCAAGGCCCAGGGCCGCGTCGATGCGGAGCTGCCCCGCCCCGGGATGCGAGGGATCCACGGTATAGAGCACGCCGCTGGCCCTGGCCTCGATCAGGTCCACGACGGCCACCGCCATGGGTGTGTCCGCGTCGCTCAGGCCGTAGCGCAGGCGGTACAGGATGGCACGCGGGGTGTATTTGCTGGCCAGGACCGTACGGTAGGCCTCAGGCAAACCATCTTCGTCCACCGGCAGAACGCTTGTGTACTGTCCGGCAAAGGAGGCCTCGGAATCCTCGCCGACGGCGCTGCTGCGCACGGCCATCCGGGGCTTGCTACCCAGCCGTTTGGTCAGGGCGGCAAACCCTGCCCTGATGGCTTCTTCCAAAGCCGGAGGCAATGGCGCGGCCATGATCGCATCCCGTAGCGGGCGACAACAGTCATCGCTGTCCGCCCTATCGGGATCAAAATCAGCCAGCGTCTTCTCTACGATCTCAAGCAGGCCGTTTTCGCGCAAAAAGAGATCAAAGCCCGCCGTGGTGACCACAAATCCGTCGGGCGCAGCCAATCCGAGTTCGTTGCTGATCCGCGCCAGGTTGGCGGCCTTGGCTCCGGTCAGGGGCATGTCCTGCGCGCTCACGTCTGCAAAAGGCAGGGTCAGGGGGCCGCTGACGACTGGCCGGGCGGGGCTCGTCAGGCTGCCAAGTTCTTCGACCACTGTATCATAGATCGGCAGAATATCCTTATAGCGCTGGTTTGACAGCTCGTTCAGGGATTCCACCAGCCCTTTGACTTCCTGCAACAGACCCTGTGCGCGGCGCTTTATGGAAGCCAGAGTGGCCAGTCCCGCCCCGCGATCAAGCATCTCAAGCTCGGCGAGAATGCGCAGGGCGCGATGATTGTGGTCCAGGAATGCGTCATAGTGACGGTAACGCCGGGCGGCCGGACCGTGCTGATCGGCCAGCACTCGGCAGGAATCCTGCTTGGAAATAAACGGCATAAATTCTCCTCGATTGAGTGCGCAGAGTTCAGAGTCCCTCTAAAATACAGCCCCAGGCTAAAGCGGCCAGAACCAGACCAGCAGTGGCAGGCTCAGCAAGATGACCAGCAGGTCTGTCGGCAGGCCCATGCGCCAGTAGTCGCCGAAGCGAAAGCCTCCGGGGCCAAGGATCAAAGTGTTGTTCTGATGCCCGATGGGAGTCAGAAAGGCGCAGGAAGAACCAATGGCCACGGCCATCAGAAAAGTGTCCGGATTAACGCCAAGCTGGACCGCCGCGCCCAACCCGATGGGGGCCATGACCGCCGCCGTTGCCGCATTGTTCATGAGATCGGTCAGGATCATGGTCGTGATCATGATCACCGCCAAACCGACCAGAGCATTGCCCTGCGCCACGTTTTCAAGGAGCAGGCTGGCCATGAAATTCGCCGCGCCGGTGCTCTGCATGGCCCCGGCGACAGGCAGGAGCGCGCCCAGCAGCACGACCACCGGCCAGTCCACGGCCTCATAGACCGAGCGCAGCGGCACCGTGCGCAGCGCCATGGATGCCAGCACCCCAGCGGCGAAGGACACCGCCGCTGGCAGAAGCCCCAGGGCGGCCACGGCCACGGAGACGACCATGATGCCCGTGGCCATGAGGGCCTTGCGCTTGTCGGGAATGCGCAACTCTCTCTGTGCCAGCGGCACGCAGGCGGAGTTGCTCGCAAATTCGCTCAAGGCCTCAGAGCTGCCCTGCATGAGGAGTACGTCTCCAGCCCGGATCTTCAAGAAGCGCAGCCTGGCCATGGTGCACGTGCCCTGACGCGCCACGGCCAGCAGATTGATGCTGAACCGGGTGCGAAGCGCCAGATCGCTGGCCGAACTTCCGACGATTCTCGACTCCGGCAACACCGCCATTTCCATCAGCGCGGCCTCTTCACGCTGCGCCGACTTGCCGGATTTTGCGGCTGGACCATCGCTCTTCTCGGCGGGACCGGAGTCGGCCCCCACCTCTTCGCCTTTGGGGTCCAAGTCCGGGACGGCGGCATCTTCCTGAATCTGAACGTCCGCCCCGGCGGCATCCGCGCGTTTGTCCTCCTCCAGTCGCAGGTCAAGGCGTGACAGCAATTCGTTCAACGCCCCCACATCGGCCTCAAGCACCAGAATGTCCCCGACGCGCAGAATCTTGCCGGGCCTGGGCGCGCGCATGTAGATGTCGTTGCGCACGAGATCGAGCATCTGCGCATCGACATCTTCCAGAACGTCCATGACTTCGCGCACCTGCTTTCCGGCCGTGGCGCTGCCTTCCGGCACGCGAACCTCGGTGATGTAAGCGCTGGTTTCAAAGCCGGAGGTGCCAGCCTGTTTGTGCGCCGGAACCAATCGCCAGCCTATCAGCGCGATAAAGACCACGCCGACCAGGGTCAGCGGCAGGCCGACCATGGTGAAATCGAACATGCCGAAACCGGTCATGCCCGGCTGGTTGGCCCGGAAACCCGAGATGATCAGATTGGGCGGAGTGCCAATCAGGGTCGTGGTGCCACCAAGGATGGATCCGAAGGCCAGAGGCATGAGAACCTGGCCGGGAGCAAGACCCAGACGCCCGGCGACCTGGATCGCCACAGGCATCAAGAGAGCCAGCGCGCCGACATTATTCATGAACCCGGAAAGCACGGCCGCCAGGGCGGCCAGGGCGGCAATACTCAGCGTGGGGCCAGCATTGGCGGGCAGCACGGTCCTGGTGAGCACATCGACTGCCCCGGAAATCTGCAGGCCACGGCTGAGCACCAGCACGCAGGCCACGGTGACCACGGCAGGATGGCCGAACCCGGCAAAGGCATCCTGGGGAGCGACCAAGCCAAAGAAAACGCAAGCCACCAGCGCCCCGACCGCCACCATGTCGTGCCGCCACCTGCCCCACAAGAACATGCCTATGCTGGCCGCGATTATGGCCATGATTATCGTCTGGTCGTAGGACATTACTCACCTCCGCCCAGCGGGACCGTTTTTTGAATTTTTCCTGGTAAACATACCCCGTTGAACGGTTAATAGCAAACCCGCCGCCGTGCGGATACGGCTTCGTGGTAAAACTCACGCAGAAAAAACCTTTTCAAGAAGTCACAGCAAAAAGTCGTCATTCTCTTGAAGAAGGGGATGACGACTTATTAACTAACTGAAAAGAATGGGTTTCGCGCTATTGCGGGGCATGACCCGCCTGCCCATGCTGGGCACACGTTCGCGGGAATGACACTCAGGTTCTTTCGCAACTTTTCGCCTACTTCAAGACTCCTGGCCGGCAGCTCAAAAACGGCGCGTGGTGACATTTTGCATCATCGGCGCTACAAAGTGTTTATGAAGCCCACGTCGGCCTTTACGAATCATCATCCATACCTCATCATCCGCCATGCCCCAAAACATGCATGATTTTTACGAAACCAACGCCCGGGCCTACTTCGAACGCACCAACCGCATCGATCCCGAGCCCATCCTTGCCCCCCTGCTGCCGCATCTGCGGCCGGGAAGCTCCATCCTCGACATCGGGTGCGGCTCGGGCCGGGACCTGAAGTGGCTCACGGCCAGAGGTTTCAATCCCGCAGGCTTGGAACGCTCCCCGTCGCTTGCCGTCCTGGCCAGCGAACACTCGAACTGTCCGGTGACCATCGCCGACCTGTTCGAGTACCAGCCGCCCATCCATTTTGACTGCATCCTGCTCATCGGCACACTGGTCCACCTCAGCAAACCCGAGTTCCCGGGGGCGCTGCGCAAGGTCATGCGCATGCTCAAATCCGGCGGGATCATGTACCTGAGCATGAAGGCTTGGGGTGGGAGCGAAAAGACCGAGGACGGACGGGTTTTCCAGCTTTGGTCGGATTCGGAGTTGCGACGGGAATTCAGCCGCCTTGGGCTCAAAATCGTGGAACATTCGCGAAGCCGCTCGCTGCTTGGCAACAGGGATGTCTGGCTTGGCTACATCCTGACTGGCGAAGTTTGAGCGCACGTTTGCCCCATGCCGGGACGTCCGCATGACAAGGCTTTTGCCCCATGTCTTAGACGCAAAAAAACGGTAAAATGGGCCAGGAGCGAATACGCAAACAGCGCGGAAAATTTATAAGAAACATCTTCCGCAAGGAAATTGTTGACATTCAGACCACTTGTCCATAAACACCGACTTCTCGATGCGCCCGTAGCTCAGTTGGATAGAGTGCCTGACTACGAATCAGTAGGTCGCATGTTCGAATCATGCCGGGCGCGCCACGTCAGAAACAAGGGAGCAAGCACTGTTTGCTCCCTTTTTCTTATCCCTGACCTGCAACGGTACACCATAAATCTATTCAGGTTGTTGCCAATACGAAAAGCGGACCCCGGTTCGCTTTTCGTACTTCCAGTCGGCAATTGAAATAAACCGTCATCCCCAGAAGAATATCCACGATCTTTGTAACAAGGGAACAAGCCTACCTCAGTTCGTTGATATCCACATGCTTGCCGCAGGACGGGCAGCGCATCGGGGAACCAAAACGCGCATTGACGCGGTAGACGTGCAGGATGCCATTCTTCGTTATCACATACGCCACCAGAACCGGATGCCCGCATTCACAAAATCTCTGCTGCATGATGTGCCTCCCCTTGTTTACAGAATTATCCGAACGCCCCAGAACAGCGATCTGCTTCGTCGCTGCGAAAAATCCATCCCCTCGCCTGTCAAAATACGCTTCGGCCATGGGTTTGCCCTCCTCCTCGCATCCGACCATTTGACCAGACGGGCATGTGTCATTTTCCAATACTGAATTAACATATGTTAATCAGTCCGACAAAAAAATTTCCTACGCGTACGCCCGGCTGCTCCACAACACCCGACCAACGACCCGCAGGGTGTCAATCTCGTCGCCCTGCAGGGTGACCGGCGAATATCGCTGGTTGGTACTGAACAGCATCACCAGACCGGGCCGGACCTGAATGCGCTTGACCTGAATGTTGTCCGCCAGGCCCACCACATAGAGATTGTTGTCCACCACCCGGTTCTGACTTTGGTCGATGAGAATGTTGTCCCCCGGCTCCAGCTCCGGCGACATGCTGTCACCCACGACCTCCATGGCGACCATGCGCCCGGGGTTGCCCTTCCTGGCAAGCCAGGAGCGGTCAAAAGGCAACTCGTCGATGACCGTATCGCTCAGTTCAAAAGAGCCGCCGCCTGCGCAGGCCCTGGCGGCCACTTTGGGCACGAGCTGGGTTCCACCCTGCTCGCGCAGATACACCGGCCCCGAGCCCGTCTTCAGCCAAGCCGGATTGACCCCGAAGGCGGCAGCGATGATCAGGCTCCAGGCCTTGGGCACCCCCCTGCTCTTGGCCAGGGTGATGGCGGCAGGCTCAATACCCAGCAGCCCGGCCAGCTCTTTCTGGGTCGAGATGCCAGTGGTCTGGACCACCCTCTGGAAAAAGTCATCGAATTTCATGACCCATGAATTAACAAAAGTTAACGGTTTGTCAAGCCCTCTTTCGCAGCGCAAGCTGGCGCGATCGTGACGGACCCTGCGCCCGTGGCCGATGTTTTCGTGCAGGCCACTGCGCGGCGGCTTGCCCGACCGGATACTGGTCAGCCAGGGTGAACTCGGATAGGTGCGGGCCATGAGCCACGTACCCCTCTCCACCCCATGCACCGAGGCCGATCTACCCATCGACGCCAGCGGGCGCATCTATCATCTTCAGATCACGCCCGAACAGCTCGCGCCCGATATTCTGCTGGTCGGCGATCCGGGCCGGGCCGAGTTCATCGCCCGGACCTTTCTGCATGACCTGGAGGTCGAGCAGGAGCACCGTGGCCTGGTCACGGCCACGGGCATATCCTGCGCTACGGGTGACCGGGCCACGATCATCTCACCCGGACGTACCACCGTGGCGACCTCGGGCATGGGTACCCCTTCCCTTGAAATCGTACTGAATGAACTGGTGGCACTCAACGAGATCGATTTTTCAACGAGGGCGCAAAAAGCCACCTTCCCCAGGCTGCACGTCATCCGGGTCGGCACTTCCGGAGGTCTGCAGGCGTCAACACGTCTGGGCACGTCCATCATCACCACCTACGCCGTGGGCATGGACAACACCGGCCTTTTCTACGAGACGCCCTGTCCGGACCAGACCTGCGCACGACTCGAACAGGAACTGGCAGAGATGGTCAAAAACGCGGCAAACGCATCATCCAGATTCCGGGGAAAAATCCACCCCTATGTGTCCCGCGCCGAACCGGCAGTGGTCCGGGCGCTGACGCAGGCCGCAAAGAAGCTTGGGGTTGCCGCCAGAACCGGCCTCACGGTCTCAAACAGCGGTTTTTTCGCGCCTCAGGGCCGCGACATCTCACGGCTGCGACCAAGCACACCAGATCTGGACAGGATGTTCAGCCAATTCGATCCCGGGCTCGGCGGGCAGCGGGTCGAGAACATGGAGATGGAGGCGAGCTTTCTGCTGCATTTTCTCGGTGGCCTGGGACACTGGGGCGGGGCGATCTGCCCGGTCATCGCGAACAGACGCGACAATACTTTCGATCACGAGTATCTGGCCGCCGTCGAAAGCGCGACAAAGACAGCACTGTTGGCCTTGGCCACACTCAGAAGCCTCCGGCCCGACAGCCTGCGGCCCTGACGACACACGAAGACTGCGCAACAATCACTTGAAGAGGCTAAAATAATGGACGAGATGCAACTGCTGCAGGATCTTCACAGGGCGCAGGAACGCCAGGGACCCGGCTCGGAAGACGCGACCATGCGTGCCATTGAACTCGCGCTGCCGGACAAAAGAGACGGCCTCAAGATCGCCGACATTGGCTGCGGAACGGGCGCTGCCGCCGTCGTGCTTGCGCGCGAACTTGACGCACGCATCACGGCGGTGGACTTTCTGCAGGGGTTTCTCGATATCCTGGGTGAACGCGCACAAAGGCTCGGCCTGGCGGACAGAATTTCCTGCCTGAAATCCTCCATGGACGCGCTACCCTTTTCAGACTGCGAGTTCGACCTGATCTGGTCCGAGGGCGCCGTCTACAACATGGGATTCACGGCAGGCGTACGTGCCTGGAGAAGGTTCCTCAAATCCGGGGGCATCCTCGCCGTCTCGGAGCTCACCTGGCTCACCGCCACCCGGCCTCCCGAAATCGAGGCCCACTGGCAAGGCGAGTATCCGGAAATCGATACCGCTTCGACCAAGATGCGTGTGCTGGAAGAATGCGGCTATGCGCCGGTGGGATATTTCGTGCTGCCTCGGGAGTGTTGGATGGAAAACTACTACTTGCCCCTGCGCCAGAATTTTGCAGCCTTCCTTGAACGCAACCCCGGCAGCGCGGCCCGCGCAATCATGGAGGCGGAGGAAAGGGAAATTAGCCTGTATGAGCGCTTCGGCAAATACTTCAGCTATGGATTCTACATTGCACGGAAGGAGGGGGAGTAAGGTCTGAGCGGCGGAATCAATCGGAAACTGAGAATTGACGGCACATCCTGCAGGAAATTTTCTGGTTCACGTCGTGGGCAGGTATGCGCAAATGGATTTTTGTCCCGCGTTGACGCAAATTCTGAGAATCTCCTCCAGCTCAGTGTTGCCCTGCATCTGCGGCGGGAAAAGGGCCAGGATGTCCTGTTCACGGATGGATTGGACCTCCTCCACGGTTTTTTGCAGTACCTCGTCGCAATAGACCGAAGCGCAGACCAGGCCATCGCCTGGAATGTTGGTCAGAAAGCCCGTGTCGATAATCCTGCCTTCACGCACGGCCACGAAAATCTCCACGAAACGGCTGTCATCCTCCCAGCGTCCAACCTGGCATGCCCAGCCGGGCATGCCCAGGTGCGGCGGGTCGAAGGAGCGCAGTTCAATGTCCTCAGGGCTAAGGCTCATCGTCTTCTCTCGGAATGTTTGCGGTCACCGAAATCGAAATTATCCGGCAACGTACGTTTCGTAGTGCGTTTTTTCCGGCCAAGCATGATCAGCGACAACACCAGACCAATCACGCCCGCCAACAGCAACAAAAACCCTATCTCTTTCATGTAATATCCTTTTCCAACCATAATCTTTGACGCTTCGGACGCAACCTTGTCGGATTATTCCGACACTTCTCACATATCGGCCAGACCGCGCTCAAGCATGTATCGGATAAGCCCGGAGGTGGTGCTGATGCCGAGTTTGCGCATGGCGCGAGTGCGGTAGGTGCTGGCGGTCTTGACGCTGACGCCCATGGCCTGGGCGATTGCGGTCATGGTCTCGCCTTTTGCGAGCCTGCGCGCCACATCGCGCTCCTGGCGGGACAGGGCGTCCATGGCCGATGCCGACCTGCGCGAATCGAGCAGCGATGGGTTGACGTAGATGCCGCCGTCCAAAATGGAGATCATGGCCTCTTCAAGCTCTTCGGGGGCCGAATTCTTGCTCAGGTAGCCGCGCGCGCCCATGCTCAGACAGCGCTCGGCATACTCGATCTCGTGGTGCATGCTGAGCACGATGACGGGCAGGCCCGGAGAGTGTTCCTGTGCATATTCCAGAAAATCCAGACCGCTCCCGTCGGGCAGGGAAATGTCCAGGATGACCAGGTCGAACCGCGTTTCCTGCAAGACCAGTCGCGCCTCGTGCAAGGTGCCGGCTTCCGAAAATTCACACCCCGGAAACCGATCGATGATAATGTTCATGGTGCCTCGCCGCACCACCGCGTGATCGTCCACAATCAAGAAACGCATGAACCATTCTCCCCGGTCAGAGGCACCCTGACCGCAATTTCAGTTCCGCCTTTGGGCAGGCGGTTCACCTTGAGTTTCCCACCGGCGAGGCGCACCCGTTCGCGCATGCCCAGAAGTCCCAGCGACCCCGACGACTCGGCCTGACTCGGGGTGATGCCCCGCCCATTGTCGGCCACACGCATGACAAGCGCCCCCGCTGCGGCGTGCACGGCCACATGCAGACGGCTGCACCCGGAATGCCGCGCCGCATTGGTCAGGCATTCCTGCAGCACCCGGTACATGGATGTGGCCAGGTCAGCGGGCAGGTCGGGAATGCCCATTATCTGGTGATCCACGCGCAGTCCGGAGGCCTGCGCAAAGGTGCGGATCTGCCAGGCCACGGCTTCGACAAATCCCAGCTCGTCGAGCATGGGCGGACGCAGTTCCCGCGAGATGCGGCGTACCGTCTCCAGGGTGCCCGCCACCAGGGTGCGCAGCTCCACGACCTGCGCGAGGCGGCTGTCACCCGCTTCCTGGAAGGAGCGTTCCAGACGATGCAGCCCCATGTTCATGGCCGTCATGTCCTGCCCCAGAACGTCGTGGATCTCGCGTGAGATATGGGCCCGCTCCTTCTCGATGCGATCCTGCAGGTATCCCGACAGGGCCCGGTAGCGCTCGCGGGACAGTTCCAATTCCGCCGTGCGCTCCCGCACCCGCTCTTCGAGGTTCTGCCGGGCCTGATCCAGCCACATGCGCGTCTGCACGCGCTCCGTCACGTCTCGCAGGGACAGACGCCAGCCATGAAACCTGCCACGCGGATCGAAGACGCGGGTGGTCTCCTGGGACAGCCAAATCTGTGAACCGTCCAGATGGCGAATGCGAAAATCCATGGCGGCGATGTCTTTCCGGTGTCCGCAGTCCATGGTCTGCTGCCACTCCGGATAATCTTCGGGCATGATGATCCGCGCAAAAAAATCCTTGTCGCGCCGCGCATCCTCTGCCGCATACCCCGTCATGCGCAGGCAGGAGGGGGAAACGTAGCGCAGCGACCCGGTGGGCTCCATCCAGATCTCCAGATCATAGGTGAAGTCGGCCACCGTGCGATACATGTGGAGCAAGGTCCGCTGACGGGAGCGCAGGCGAGGTATGGCGAAACGCGGCTTCATGGGCGTCATATGGAACAGAAGCGGCCGGGAGGCAAGCCCGGCCGCTTCCACCGGGTAACGGCGGCAAGAAAGTGCCTGTTTCAGGCAGGCGGCCGGTCTCAAACCTCGTATTCGCCCGCCCGTTCGGGCTGATAGACAATCTCTTCGATACGCACCTGCAGCATCCCGCCGCCAGGCCTGGGCCACTGGATTTCGTCACCAGCGGAAAGCCCAAGCAGTGCGCTGCCCACCGGGGCCAGGATCGAAATAGTCGAACCCTGGTCGTCAACCCTGCCCGGATAGACAAGAGTCAGACAAAAATCCTCGCCTGCGGGCATGAGCTTGAATTTTACCTTGGAATTCATGGTCACCACGGTGGACGGAACGTTCTTGGGCTCCACGATGGTGGCGCGGTCCAGTTCCTCCTCCAGATCGGCTTTGCCAGGAAAGGCCCCTTTGGGCAGGGAATCAAGAAGTATCTCAAGACGCTCGGCGTCAAGAGATGTTATGGTGATGCTTGGTTTTTTGTTCATGTTTGTCCTCGTACATATTTTCTTTCGATTTTAAGCACTTCCGGCGACAATCCGCATTTCAAATGATTGAAAAGTCATGGTTTTGCTTCTTCAAGGGGATTCGACTGCGTGCAGCGACATATCTAGAAAATATTTCATGCTCATGCGGCGCGTGAAGTTCAACAATTAAATCTTACGGAAAGATAAAAATCGTCAAGCTTGCCAGAAAATTCTTACAAAACAGGCAAATTTTATTGAAAATTGACTGTATGCACAATCATACACCACATACCAAATTTTAAGAAAGAAATATTTTTTTAACGAAAAATTCATTTTTCAATTTTTGAACTTCAGTAAAAATATGATTCTTTTTGTGAGTATCCTGCAACATAAGTTCAGATAAATAATTTTAAGAGACAAGCTTGCCAAACTTGCATGAATCAAAAAATGCGGATGCAAGTCGCCATCTTTTGAATCCGGCATTCCCAAGGGGAGGCTTCCACGCGGCGGAAGCCTCGACCCTGGACCGCTCAAGGCCCGCGCCTCGGGCGTGCTGACGCGGGCCAGGGACAGTCTATTATTACATGTTAAATATGTATAAATGCCGCTCATTTATTGCAATGAAGAAGGGCCCTGCGACGATTCTTTCAAAGCGTCGCGGGGCCCTTCTTCATTGCTCTCAACTGCAATCATGTCCCTTACTTAAACGTCTAACGCCCCGGTCCAGGTCAGGACTTTCCTCCGAACAGGGATTTCAAGGTGTCGATGGGTACCGGGAAGACGATGGTCGAGTTCTTTTCGCCCGCGATTTCGCCCAGGGTCTGCAGATAGCGCAACTGAATCGCGTTGGGGCTTTCGGACAGCTTATCGGCAGCTTGCACCAGCTTGTGCGCGGCCTGTTCTTCGCCGTCAGCATGAATGACCTTGGCGCGCCGCTGCCGCTCCGCCTCCGCCTGCTTGGCGATGGCCCGGATCATGGATTCGTCGAGATCGACATGCTTGATTTCAACGTTGCTGACCTTGACCCCCCAGCCGTCGGTCTGGTGGTCGAGGATCTTCTGGATGTCTTCGTTGAGTTTGTCGCGCTCGGCCAGAATTTCGTCGAGCTCATGCTTGCCGAGCACGGAGCGCAGTGTGGTCTGGGCCAACTGGCTGGTGGCGTCCATGAAATGCTCCACGGCGATGATGGACTTTTCCGGATCGACGACCCGGTAGTAGACCACCGCGTTGACCCGCACAGAGACGTTGTCGTGGGAGATGACGTCCTGGGTGGGGACGTCCATGACCACGGTACGCAGGTCAACGCGCACCATCTGTTGGACGAAGGGGACGAGGATGATCATGCCCGGACCCTTGACCTTGTCGAATCGGCCCAGGGTGAAGACCACCCCGCGTTCGTATTCGCGCAGGATCTTGATCGTATAGTACAGCAGCACCGCCAGCAGGACGATGATGAAGGTCACGATTTGCAGGGAGTAGGGATTCATTCGGTTCTCCTTTTATTGGTTGCCGTTGCCGGATTGGGCCAAAGTGACGGACAGGACGAGGCCTTCGTCCTCAAGGGTGATGACGCGGACCGTGTCGCCCTTGCGGACCGGGTGATCGCAGCGGGCCGCCCAATCTTCGCCCCGCAGGTGCACCCGCCCGAAGCCATCCGTGAAATCCTGGATGGCTTCGGCTTCGAGCCCGGCCATGCTCTCGCGGACGCTCTGACGCGGCCTGCGCAGGGTGCGCGCGGCCACCCAGACTATGCCGCCGAAAACCAGGGCCGAACCGGCCCCCATGCCGGCGATGACGGCCGTGTTGACACGGAATTCCGGCATGTCGCCCTCGAACAGGATGACCGACCCGGCCACCACGGCGATAATGCCGCCGATGCCAAGAATCCCGAAGGCCGGGACGAAAAGCTCCACCCCGATCAGCGCCATCCCCAGCAGAATCAGCGCCAGCCCCGCGTAGTTTACGGGCAGGATTTGGAAGGCGTACAGGGCCAGCAGCAGGCAGATGCCTCCGATGACGCCGGGCACCAGAGAGCCGGGATTGTATCCTTCGAGCATCAGGCCGTAGATGCCCACCATCAAGAGCATGTACGCCAGGGTCGGGTTGGTGATGATGGCCAGCAGCTCGGTGCGCCAGTCGGTCTCGATCTCGACGGTGGTCAGGCCGGACGTTTGCAGTGTGCGCGTGCCACTCTCCATGCGCACCTCGCGCCCGTCGATGGCTTCAAGGAGTTCGGGCAGGCTGGACACGACAACGTCGACGACCCCCTGCTCCAGCGCCTCGGAAGCCGTCAGGCTGACAGCCTCACGCACCGCGCGCTCGGCCCACTCGGCGTTGCGGCCATGGCGCTCGGCCAGGCCCTTGATGTAGGCCACGGCGTCATTGACGACCTTTCGGCCCATGGCGTCGTCGGGCAGATTCTTTGGCTCCTCTGTGGCGTTGACGCCTTCATCCCCGTCCCGACTTTTTTTCAGGGCGTCGCGGGCGCGCTCCCAGCTCGATGGCGATTTGTCGCTCTCGCCGCCCCCGATCTGCACCGGCGTGGCTGAACCGAGATTGGTGGCCGGGGACATGGCCGCGACATGGCTGGCGTAGAGGATGTACGTCCCGGCGCTGGCCGCGCGGGATCCGGCCGGGGCGACCCAGGTCACCACCGGTACCTCGGCGGCCAGGATCTTGCGGATGATGTCGCGCATGGAGGCGTCAAGGCCGCCGGGAGTGTTCAGGCGCAACACGACCACCTCCACGCCGTCTTTCTCGGCAAGAGTGATGTTGCGCACGATGTGGTCGCGGGTGGCCGGGCCGATGGCGTCATCGACGGTCAGGATGTAGGCCCGCCGACCCGTGTCCGCCTCCTGTGCAAAAACAAAACCAGCCAGGACCACAAGAAGGGCCGCCAGCAAGCCGACAGTGCTCAGGGAATTGGTGTTTTGGTAATTTGCCATAGTTTTATCATAAGGCCATTAATCAAATGATTCAAGGCCGAGGAAGAATTTCACCCCACTCGCATCCAGGAGGACGGTATTGATCGCTTCCCGGCACAGGGCATCGACACCACCAATTTCAATACGAACGTGCAACGTTGTTGCTTCCCCCTTGACTCCATGCAACAGTGTTGCATAATCATTGATCTCAAAACGTGGAGGAAATCATGAAAAAAAGCATCGCATTCTTGACGCAGGCCCTGCTCCTGCTGGCCGTAACGGCTATTGCCGGATCGGCCTGGGCCGCGCCCTCCGCCTTTGTGACCATCACCCCTCAAAAATATTTTGTGGACAGGATCAGCGGAGGCAAAACGTCCGTTTCGGTCATGGTCGAAGCAGGAGCAAACCCTCACGCCTACGAGCCCAAACCGAGGCAGATGGCCGATCTGGGCAAAGCTTCCATCTACTTCACCATTGGCGACAGCTTCGACCAGACATGGTTGTCGCGGATCGTCAGCGCGAACCCGGGGATAACGGTCGTACATACGGCCGAGGGCATCGAAAAAATCCCCATGATCGACGGGCATGATGACAAGGATCACAAAGGTGAAGCTCACGGTCACAAGGACGCCGGACACGGTCATGATGACGAAGCGCATGGCCACGATGACACGACTCAAAGTCACGGCAGCGATGCCCACGGCCATGATCGCGGCACCCTTGACCCGCACATCTGGCTGGACCCGGCCCTGGTCAAGATCCAGGCCGCCCACATCCGGGACGGACTGTCCACGGTCGATCCAGATGGCGCGCAGGAATATGCGGCCAATGCCGCCGCGTTCATTCAGGAGCTCGACGAGCTGGATTCCGAACTGCGGACCATCCTCTCCGTCCTGCCCGAGGATCGCAGAACATTTCTCGTCTTCCACCCGTCCTGGGGATATTTCGCCAAGGCTTACGAACTGAAGCAGGCCTCTATCGAGATCGAAGGCAAGGAGCCCAGCCCCAGGGACATGGCCCGCATCATCGCCCTGGGCAAGGAGACCGGAGCCAAGGTCGTTTTTGTGCAACCGCAGTTTTCGGAAAAAAGCGCAAGCGTCATCGCCAAGCAAATCGGTGCCCAGGTCGTCCGGCTCGACCCCCTGGCCGCAGACTGGTCCGAAAACCTCCGCAAAGCCGCCCATGCTTTTGTCGATGCGTTGAAATAGGCAGTGAGGTGGAGAACAAACGACGCGAGAGACGCTGCTATCCATAGCCTGGTGGGACTAGCGCGCTGAAAGGATCACGAAGCACCTTGAGGCGATTGTGAACAACGATCTTGAAGCGTTGTGCGAGGCGAACAGGTCGGGTTGAAACAAGGCGAATCTCGGAGCGTCATTGCGGTTCGATCCCCAGACCAGAGGAGGTAGGGCAAAATCCTTCTGCAACAGAGACTTCTCCCAAGAATCCGGTTGACTTTGAAATACGGCTTCACTAAGAACGACTCCTCACGCCGGAGTGGTGGAATGGTAGACGCAGTGGACTCAAAATCCACCGGGGGCAACCCCTTGCGAGTTCGAGTCTCGCCTCCGGTACCATAAAAATCAAAGGGTTAGCAGCTTAACAGGCCGCTAACCCTTTTTTTGCGCTCAATTACCGGGTCAGCGAACGATTTGAGCCTTCCCCGTATTGGTCAGTTCACTGTGCTTGCCGTCTGGCCAGTTGATTCAAACTCGCCCATGCAAAATCATACACTGTGGCCATGCTGTTTTTCTGCCGGAACCAAGGCGATGCGCATACCCATAGCCCCGGCCACGCCCATCAGCGTTTTGAGGTTTGGATTCCCTTTACTGGACAGGCTCTTGTAGAGAGTCTTTTCGTGCAGTCCGGTAGCTCTGGCCACTTCCGGCATGCCGCCAAAAGCCTTGGAAACATTGCGCAGGGCCAACAGGAATCCTTCCGTATCCCCGTCTTTCAGGCATGCATTGAGCATGTCCGCCGCCAGTGCGGGATCATCCCGATATAGCTGGATAGCTACATCATCAAAGGGTTTTGTAACGTACATTTCTTCCTCCGTTCGTAGTCGGACATGTATTCCTTGGCCCGTTCAATATCCGCCGTCTGCGTCCGCTTGTCCCCGGCGCACAGCAACAGGATGATCTTGATGCCGTCCTGTGTGTAATACACGCGGTATCCAGGCCCGTGATCAATGCGCAGTTCGGCCAATCCCTCGCCGAGACCTTTGTGGTCGCCGAAATTTCCCAAAGATACTCGCTGAATGCGCCGCAAAACATGCACCTTGGCCTGCCTGTCTCTCAGCTTGACCAGCCAGCCTTCAAACGGCGCTATTCCTTCGGCGGTTTGATAGACGACTATTTCCAATAGCGTGTTCATGCCCACTTAGTAGTTTTTAATCTACTCACAGTCAACCCAGCTTGACTACGGGCGTGAGGACGCCTTTTGCTTGCGCCGGAAGCTAGCAACTGTGAAACGCGCTTGCAAAGTCCGTTACAAATTTTGCACCGAATCAACATTATCCCGAACAATTCGGTGAGTAAGTGGTCATGTTTTTGAATAATTTCTTGTGATTCAATAAAATTGGAAATAATAGACTGAAAAATTCGTTGCGGCTCCGGTCGGAGGTAAGTCAACGGCAGACTTGACCCCTTTTCTTCGGCAGACTTGACCCCTTTTCTTGATGACCCCTTTTCTTGACCCCTTTTTCTAACTATCAATTGAAAGTACATATGATTGATCCTCAGACACACTATCCAAACAGAGATACTGAGTGGCGCCGCAGCCTTGCCGCGCTGACCGAAGCCGCTTATCCTGTCGTAGAGCATTTAAAAATGGCATGGAAGCGGGCTTTTCCTACTTTGCAGGCTATTGCTGAAGGTTTCCGAACGCTTCCAGAGAGAAGCCGCGTTGCTTTACTCCAATTGGGAACCCAAGGATGGTATCTTGACCCTAACCTACCAGCTAACGCACTCTTTGAGTTAGCAGAATCTTTTTCCGGGACATCAAAGGAAGCAGCCAATGAATTCTTATGCAAATGGATTGACAACCATTTGGATGAGACCGAAAAATTGTTAGCTGAGCGGTTTCCAAATAGGCAACACATCCTTAGGGAAGCTTTCGAAGCGCATCGCTTAAAGCTATATGCAGCGTCCACCCCCCTCTTTCTAGCTCAGGCAGACGGTATTTGCCAGCAACTACACGATATTCAACTCTTTAAAAAGACACGTTCAGGAAAGATGCAACTAAAAGTGCGAGTAGAGACATTAGAAATCGGTGAATATGAGAAGGTTCTCCTCACACCACTGTTGGAGGCGTTACCCATTACTGCAAGTGCGAAGGCGCGCTCGGAACTGAATAACCATCTCAACAGACATGCGATCCTGCATGGTGAAAATGTTAATTACGGCACGCACGAAAATAGTTGTCGCGCAATTTCGTTAATAACCTATGTTTCTTGGGTGCTGGTCGAAATTATGCCCAACCAAACCCTCAACCACACCGATTCGTCAACGCTTCGCTCCGGCGAATCGGAGGCTTAGCGTGGGCAAATGACATCTGAAAGCGGAAAAAGGGGTCAGGTCTGCCCTAAGCGGAAAAAGGGGTCAGGAAAAAGGGGTCAGGTCTGCCCTTGACTTATCTACTAAAAAAGGGGTCATACTAAAAAAGGGGTCAGGTCTGCCCTTGACTTATCTACTATCAAAGCCGCTAATTTTTGAAACAATAATTCCAATTTTTTGATCTCTCCAGTCCAGCACCAGCATTCCCGAAAAATGCCCGTGCCGGCTCTTTGACCACGCCAAGCTCTTGTGGCAGGTAAACTCGGTCGATACCGCACGTCCAAGGAAGGCCCTATGCTGAGTGAAAAATTTCTGAACGAATTCGAAGAATACCTGACCTCCGGCCGACTGGAGGAAGACTATGGCTACTCTGCCGAGGACCGCAAGATCGAGATCCTTGAATATCTCGAACGCTTCATGGATCTGGCCGAAGAGGTCGACAAGGTGGCCACGCGCCTGCTCATGCCCCATCTCTCAGAAGTCATGCCCGCCAAGGATGAATAGTCGAAAATACCGTTTCTTCCCGACTACCGTGTAATCCCGAACCTGCTCCAGTGCATAGCCTTCCACGGTTTCGTCGGAAGTTTCGTTGCTCATGACCAGCACCCGCCCCTGCGGGGCGAGATATCCCCGCACTTCGGCCAGCAGCTTTTTCCAGGGCATGAAGGCCCGGCTGACGATGAGGTCCGCCTCGCGTCTGGCCGGAGGCAAAGCCTCCATGCGGGCGCAGATGACCTTGGTGCGCGGCAGCTTCATGTGCGCCGCGGCCTGTTCCATAAAGAGGGCGCGCTTTTGCCTCGGCTCGACCAGATAGTACTCCCCCGCCTGCCAGAAAACGCGCAGCGGGATGCCCGGCAGGCCCGCGCCTGCGCCCAGATCCAGTGTCTGGCCGGGCTGGGGCTCGACGGTGTGGAGCAGGTCGGAGAGGTGCCAGGAATCCTGGATCAGAGTGTCCAGAATCTCGAGCCAGGTGGACGGCCCGACCAGGTTCATGCGGGTGTTCCACTTGACCAAAAGGCCAAGGTAAACGCTCAACAAGCGGGCCTGTTCATCGTTTAACGTGCGGCCAAGCCGTGCGGCGGCCGCCGCGACCTGTGCCGATTCGAGGGTTGAACTCATAAGCTATCCTTTCGCCGGGCCTGGTCCATCCCCGCAGAGCCCACCCCTGGGGGATTTTCCCTTTACCTGCGGGGGGGCTGCGGATACAAGCAGCTCAGTTTTTGATTGGAGGAACAATGAACACACAAAGCATCGTTTTTCCCGGCCAGGGGTCACAAGAGCCGGGAATGGGCCGGGATCTGGCCGAGCACTGGTCCGAGGCCATGGACTTGTGGAAAAAAGCCGAACGCACAAGCGGCCTGCCGCTGCGTGAAATATACTGGGACGGCGACGAAACCGCCATGGCGGTGACGCGGAATCTGCAACCCGCCCTGACCGTTGTCAACATGAACCTGTGGTGCTTCCTGGCCGAAAAGCTGACCCCCGCCGCTGTGGCCGGGCACAGCCTGGGTGAATTCGCGGCCCTGTTCGCGGCCCGGGTGCTGCCCATGGACAGCGTTCTGGAGCTGGTCTGCCTGCGCGGCAGACTCATGGACGAAGCCACGAACCAGGACGGCCGCATGGCCGCCATCCTGAAGCTCGACCAGACCAGGGTCGAAGAACTGGTCGCGGCCGCAGCCAGCCTGACCGGACAGGAAATCCGCATCGCCAACTACAACACCCCGGGCCAGTTCGTGATCAGCGGACACGCCCAGGCTGTGGACCATGTCTGCGCGGGGGTCAAACCCCTGAAAGGCCGCGCCCTGGTCCTGCCGGTCAGCAACGCCTTCCATTCCCCTTACATGCGCGAAGCCGGGGACGAACTGGCCAGGCACATGGACAAGCTGGAGTGGCGCGACCCGAAGATTCCGGTCTACCTGAACGTCACGGCCAGACCGCAAGCGGATGGCCAGGCCCTGAGAGAGACCGTGAAGCAGCAGATGACCTCGTCCGTGTACTGGACCCAGACCATCGAGAACCAGTATGCCGACGGCATGCGCTCCTTCCTCGAACTGGGCCCCAAGGGCGCCCTGTCGCGCATGATCGGCCAGATTTTAAAAGACCGCGACGGGGCCCAGACCCTGTCCGTCAGCACTCTTGAACACGCTGCGAGCCTTTGAGGAGAACCGGCATGAAAGCCAAGAACTATATTTTTGAAAAATTGACCGCGCTCATGGCCGCCAAGGGCCTCGATCTCCCGGCCAAGACCACCATCGAGGCCCCCAAGAGCGAACAGCACGGCGACATGGCCACCAACATCGCCATGGTCATGCCCAAGGAAAAGGGCCAGAATCCCCGCGCCGTGGCCGAGGCTCTGAAAGCCGAACTGCTGGCCATGTGCCCCGAGATCGATAGCATCGAAATCGCCGGGCCGGGGTTCATCAATTTCACGTTCAAGCCCGTGTTCTGGCAGGAAGTGGCGCTGGCAGCCTTGGAAGGCAGCGATGACTTTGGGCGCATAAGCGTCGGCCAGGGACGAAAAGTCCAGGTCGAATACGTGTCCGCCAATCCCACCGGCCCCCTGCACATCGGCCATGGACGCGGCGCGGCCGTGGGCGACAGCCTGACCCGCATCCTGCGCTTCACCGGCCACGAGGTTGAAACGGAGTACTATCTCAATGATGCCGGACGCCAGATGCGCCTGTTGGGCCTTGCGGTGTGGGTGCGCTACCAGCAGGCCTGCGGCATGGAGATCGAATTTCCCGAGGATTGCTACCGGGGCGACTACATAAAGGATATCTCCGCCGCCCTTTTGGCCGAAAAAGGCAAGGCGCTCTTGGATCTGCCCGAGGAGGAAGCCCTGGACCTGTGCTACGAGCGCGGCATGACGGACATCCTGAACGGCATCAAACAGGATCTCATCGATTTTCGTGTCGAGCATCAGCACTGGTTCTCGGAAAAGAGCCTGGTCGACGGCGGGCAGGTCGAGGCATCCCTGAACCGTCTTTTGGCCGAAGGCCGGGCCTATGAAAAAGACGGGGCGCTGTGGTTCAAATCCACCGACCACGGCGACGACAAGGACCGGGTCCTGCGCAAGTCCGATGGCCTTTTGACCTATTTCGCCTCCGACATCGCCTACCATGACAACAAGATCGGCCGCGGCTTCGACATGATGGTCGACATCTGGGGCGCGGACCATCACGGCTACGTGCCGCGCATGAAGGCGGCCATCGAGGCCCTGGGCAAGGACCGCGAATCCCTGCAGGTCATCCTGGTGCAACTCGTCAGCCTGATCCAGGGCGGCGAGCAGATCGCCATGTCCACCCGCGCCGGGAAGTTCGAGACCCTGGCCGATGTCTGCGCCGAGGTGGGCGTGGACGCGGCGCGCTTCATCTTCCTCTCGCGCAAAAGCGACTCGCACCTGGATTTTGACCTCGACGTGGTCAAGCAGCAGTCCATGGACAACCCGGTCTACTACGTGCAGTACGCCCATGCCCGCATCAGCTCGCTCATGCGCAAGGCCGAGGAACAGGGTGTGGCCCTGCCCGAACCGTCAGGCGAGCTCATGGCCCTCTTGATCACCCCAGAGGACAAGGCCCTGTTCAAGGCCCTGGACGCCTTTGAGGACATCTTGGAGCTTTCAGCGCGGACCCTCTCGCCGCACCACGTCAGCTACTATCTGATGGAGCTTGCGGGACTGCTGCACCGTTATTATACTGTGCACCACATCCTGTCCGGAGAGGACCAGAGCCTGCTGCAGGCACGCATCCTGCTGTTCAGGGCCGTGGCCGGAGTGCTCAGGACCGGTCTTGATCTGCTCGGTGTGAGCGCACCCGAACGCATGTAGAACAACCGGACTTAGCCCATAATGATCACACGCAAATCAAGCACCACCAAAAAGAAAGACAAGGACAGGCTCAGCTTCCAGCTCGGCCTGTCCGGATTCCTGTCCCTGGCCGTGCTTGTGGTTATCGGCATGGCCTGGTGCTTCATTCTCGGCGTCATTGTCGGGCGCGGCTACCAGCCCGAGAAAATGGCCATGGAGATGGCCCAGAAGGTCCTGCCCGAGGACTTTCCCCTGCTGACGGAGAAGAACGAGGAAGTCCTGAAGAGCGAGGAGCTGGAATTCTTCGAAAAACTCAAGCAAGGCCCCAGCTCCGTGCCCCCGGCCCCGGCCCCGCAGGCCGCTGCGGTGCCGCCACAGCCCAAGCCCCCGGTCGCCGAGGCGCCCAAGCCCGCCGACGCCCAAACGCCAAAGCCGCCGCAGTCCCCCATCGAGGCGGCCCTGCAGTCCGCGGCGGTGGCGGCCGGTCAGAGCGCTCCACCGGCAGTAAAGGATGCCAAGGACGAAGTCTTTGTCTTCAATTATCAGGTCGCGGCCCTGGCCTCCATGGAGCAGGCTCAGACCTTTCTCAAAAAACTCGATCCCGGAAAATTCAAGACCTCCGTGGTCACGGCCACTCACGAAGGCAAGACCTGGTACCGGATCTACGTGCACCATCAGGGCTCCGTGGACTCGGCCCTGGCCTTGAAGGAGCAGCTCAACGGCAGCGGAATCAGCGGCATCCTGCTGCGCTCCCGCACCCCGCTGTAGACCCTGCGGCCCCACGTTCGTGCCGGGCGCGTGCCCGCACCCATGTTTGACGGAGACATCAATGCATCACGAATTCTTCGACCTCGGCCCGCAGCAGGGCCGCAACATCTACGTGCTGCCTGTGCCTTACGAAGGCACGGTCAGCTACGGCACGGGCACGTGTCTGGGGCCCGAAGCCCTGTTTCGGGCCAGCGTGCAGATCGAATCCTACGACGCGGAACTGGATCTCGATCTGGGCGACCTGGCTCATTTCACCCCGCTGCCCGTGGTCCATGCCCCGGCCAGCAGCCCCGAGGACCTGCACCAGGCCATGCGCGAACGCCTGGCGGACCTCGATGCGTCCAGGGATTTCGTACTGACCCTGGGTGGCGAACACTCCGTGCCCCTGCCCCTTTTTGAGTTCTATCAAAAGGCCCATCCAGATCTGGTCATCCTGCACATCGACGCCCACGCCGACCTGCGCGAAAGTTACGGGGACAGCCCCTATTCCCACGCCTGCATCATGGCCCGGGCCAGGCAGATGAGCATCCCCCTGGCCCAGATCGGAATCCGCTCCCTGTGCCGGGAGCAGCGCGACTTCATGCGCGCGCACAAGCCATCGGAACTCATGACCCTTTTCGCCTGGGACCTGCCAGCGCCGGGCGAGGCCGCCGAGCGCGTACGGGCCTTTGTGGGCGGCAGGCCCCTGTACATCACCTTCGACGTGGACGGCATGGACCCCAGCGTCATCCCCGGCACGGGCACGCCCGAACCCGGCGGCATCGCCTATGCGTGGATGACCCGCTTCTGGAAGGAACTCTGGCTCGACGGCCAGGGGCCGAAGCTGGTCGGCATGGACATGTGCGAACTCGCGCCATTAAGCGGCTCCCAGGCTTCGGAGACGGCGGCCGTCAAGCTTATCCAGCGCATCCTGACCTCCTGGCTCGGACTGGCCTGAAGTGAACGAAGCAAACGACATTTTGACCGTGAAGGTCGAAAAACTCCTCTGGCGCGGACGCGGCCTGGCCCGCCTGGACTCCGGACAGGTGGTCTTGATCGAGCCGGGCGTGCTGCCGGGGGAACTGGCCCTTGTGCGCGTGACCAAGACGGCCCGGGATTTTCTGCAGGCCGAGGCGGTCGAAATTCTTGAATCCTCGCCCCTGCGTACGGCGCATCCCTGTCCCCACGCCGAAAGCTGCGGCGGGTCGCGCTTTGGCATGGTTTCGCCGCATGAGGGCACCCGGCTCAAGGCGGACATGCTGCGCGACGCCCTGCCCCGGGCACTGGGCCGCGATCTTGGGGTCAATATCCCGCAATTACAGATCGTATCCAGCCCCCAGGGCTGGCGCTACCGCTGGCGCGGCCAGATCCATGTGCGTGGCGGCCGTCCCCACGCCATGGCCCATGCCAGCAACGATCTTGTTCCCCTGAACGATTGCCATCTTCTGGCCACACCGCTGGCAGCGGCCATGCCCGCCCTGGCGCAGGGTCTGCCCGATGGCCGCTTCACCATTGCGGCCAGTCCGGACACAGGCCTGGCCGCCTCGGAAAACGATCGCGTGCTGCTGCCCTTCTCCTTCCCCGAGTTCGGCCTGACCCTGCAGCTCCCGCCGTCCACCTTTTTCCAGGCCAACTGGGAACTCAACCAGCACCTCGTTCGCGCCACCGTGGACGCCCTGCACGGCTTCGACCGTATCGCCGACCTCTTCTCGGGAGCGGGGAATTTCGCCCTGCCCCTGGCCAGCCAGGGCAAAACCGTGCTGGCCGTGGAAGGCTCGGCTGCGGCCGTGGAGACCGGCATCCGCAATGCCGAACGCCTCGGGCTGAGTTCGGTCACCTTCCACGACGCCAACCTCGCCAAACCGGCGACCTGGAAACTGGTGGAAGACTTCGCGCCCCGCGCCGCCATCCTCGACCCGCCCCGCACCGGAGCCAAGGGCATCGGCCGCACCCTTTTGGCCATGCCGAGCCTCTCGCGGCTGGTCTGGGTCTCCTGCGATGCGGTCAACACGGTCCGCGACGCGAAGCCCCTGCTCGAAGCGGGCTGGACAGTCTCTTCCCTGACTCTCTTCGACATGTTCCCCGGCACCTGGCACATGGAAGTGCTCATGATCCTCGACCGTCCGTAAGAAGTGATCGGTATTCTCCAGCCCGCGCCTCCTCCGAGACTTGCGCCAAAACGCATCGAACTGTAGGACATCTCTCACACTTCTAAGCTGACGGGGGCACACATGATCGCAGAGGGCATAAGCAGAGTCTGGCTCAAGCATTACGACCAGGAAGTCAGTCCGAACCTGGACTACGAAATCATCCCGCTTTTTGAAATTCTGGAACGCACGGCCCAGAATTATCCCGACCGCCCGGCCATCGTCTTCAACAACTGGACCGTGAGCTACAAAAAGCTCAAACGCCTCGTGGACCTGACCGCCGCCAACCTGAAAAAGAGCGGCGTCAAGCCGGGCGAGCGAGTGGCCATCATGCTGCCCAACTGTCCTCAGGCGGTCATCAGCTACTGGGCCTGCCTCAAGATCGGGGCCGTGGTGGTCATGACCAACCCCCTGTACATGGAGAAGGAGCTGGTTCACCACTTCAACGACTCCGAGGCGCGGACCCTCATCACCCTCAACCTGCTCTGGAAACGCATCAATGGCCTCAAAGACAAGCTGCACCTGAAGCGGATCTTCGTGACCTCCATCGCCGACTGCCTGCGCTTCCCCTTAAATATCCTCTACAGCATAAAGTCCAAGCGCGAATACAAGCTCGGCCCCATCCCCTACGACGGCAAGACCGTCCTGCCCTGGAAGGGCCTGTTGGCAAGGGCAAACATCGAATCCGCGCACCCCGTCGATCCCGTCAAGGACCTGGCCGCACTGCAGTACACCGGCGGGACCACGGGCGTGTCCAAGGGCGTCATGCTGACCCACGCCAACCTGGGCTATAACGCCCAGCAGGCCAAGGCCGTGCTGCACACCATCAAGGAGACGGGCGAGATCATGCTTGGCCTGCTGCCCTTTTTCCACATCTACGGGCTGACGGTGTGCGTCAATTTCGGCACCCTCATCGGCGCGACCCTGGTGCCCATGCCCAAGTTCGTGCCCCTTGATGTGTTAAAAACCATTCACAAGAAGCGGCCCACCATCTTCCCGTGTGCGCCGTCCATCTTCATCGCCCTGCTGCAGCAGAAAAATCTGGAGAAGTACGACCTGTCCTCGGTGCGCTACTGCGTGTCGGGCTCCGCGCCCATGCCCGTGCCGGTCATGGAGAAATTCAACAGCCTGAGCAGCGGCGCCAACATCGTGGAAGGTTTCGGACTGACCGAGGCTGCGCCCATCACGCACCTGAACCCCCTGCGCGGCAACAGCAAGAACGGCTCCATTGGCCTGCCCTTCCCGGACACGGACGCGGCCATCGTGGACATGGAGGTCGGCTCCGTGCCGCTGCCTGCGGGCAAGATCGGTGAAATGGTGGTACGTGGGCCGCAGGTCATGCAGGGCTACTGGAACCGCCCCGACGAGACGGCCAGCGTGCTCAGAAACGGCTGGCTCTACACCGGCGACATCGCCTACATGGACGAGGAAGGCTATTTCTTCATCGTCGACCGCAAAAAGGACCTGATCATCACCGGCGGCTTCAACGTATATCCGCGCGAAATCGACGAGGTTCTGCACGAGCACCCGGCCGTCAAGGAAGCCGTCAGCGTGGGCATCACCCACCCGACCCGCGGCGAGATCATCAAAGCCTACATCGTGCTGAAAGAGGGTGAAACCCTGACCAAGACCGAGGTGATCGCGTTCTGCCGTGAAAAACTGGCCAACTACAAAGTCCCCAAGCAGGTCGAATTCCGGGACGACCTGCCCAAGAGCATCGTCGGCAAGGTGCTTAGGCGCGTCATCCGCGAGGAAGAGGACAAACGGCGCAGCGACGGTGGCGCGGATGTCGAAGACATCGAACCGAACGGTGACGTGGATGGATTGGAGCAGTCACCCAAACGCGACAAGCGTGGCCGGAAATCGAAAAACGACGGACCGGATGAATCTTGACACACTCTGGGCCGGATCTTAGAATTTTCTTTTAAAGGGGAGTAGCTAGCGTCTGAGGTGCTTTCGCACTTCAAGACGCCCCGCGGTTCGTCAGTACGGCTTAACAGCCCGGACCCGGGAATCCGACATCTGTCGAGATAAGCCAGACCTTTATCCACACGAACACGGGTAAAGGTCTTTTTCTTTACCCCCC
>Ga0180017_100108_pt1 | contig 33719 bp, 33 predicted proteins | sample KR46_S_MetaG_FD_129674 | JGI IMG/M metagenome (GOLD analysis project Ga0180017, IMG submission 129674) | Groundwater microbial communities from the Olkiluoto Island deep subsurface site, Finland - KR46_S_MetaG | ecosystem: Environmental > Aquatic > Deep subsurface > Groundwater | place: Finland...
CTCAACGTATCCCAGATCGCTAGAAAGCTGGGTGTGTGCCGAAACACTGTCTACAAGTACCTGGATGCCAACCCAGAAGAGATAAGGCAAGTCATTGAAAGGGGTGAACGCCGGCGGAAGAAGCTCGATGGTTATCGTGAGGAAATCATCCGCTGGTTACGGAAGTACCCGGATTCAACATCAGCCCAGTTCTACGACTGGCTGTTTGAAAAGCACCCGGAAATGGACATCTGTGAAGGCAGCGTTCGTAACTACGTGCGGATGCTACGAAAGGAGCTTGATATCCCCAAAGTCCAGGTCGAGCGCACCCGGGAATACGAAGCCGTTGAAGACCCACCGATGGGTTATCAGGCGCAAGTTGATTTTGGTGAAAAGAAACTGTATGACCCTTACGGGCAGCCAGTCAAGGTCTGGTGCATCGCCTTTGTTCTTTCCCATTCGCGCTACAAGTACGCCGAGTGGTTGGACCGGCCCTTTACCACCAAGGATGTGATCAACGCCCACGAGAACGCCTTTGCCTACTTTGGGGGCATGCCTAAAGAGCTCGTGTACGATCAGGATCGCTTAGTTTTAGTCAGCGAAAACTACGGGGAGTTGATCTTCACCCACGAGTTCGCAGCCTACCAGAAAATGCGCCGGTTTAAGGTTCATATGTGCCGGAAAGGAGATCCAGAGAGCAAAGGGCGGGTCGAAAAAGTGGTCGACTTTGTGAAGAACAATTTTGCCCACAACCGAGTGTTTTACACCGTGGACCGACTAAACGAAGACTCCCTGGCCTGGCTGGAGCGAACCGGCAACGGCAAGCGCCATAATACCACCAAGAGAATACCGGCAGAGGTGTTCACAGAAGAAAGAAAGCACCTGCTGCCGGTAACCGAGAAGATCACTACCCACGTGATCTCTACTGGCAGTATACTCCATGTGGTGCGCAACAACAACATCGTCGTCTACAAGAGCAATCGCTATTCGGTACCCCTGGGGACCTACAAAGGTCCGGACACTAAGGTTTGGATTCAGGTCGACAACGGCGATACATTACGGGTGATCGATCCGGAAACCGGGGAGGTCATCGCCCAGCATCCCGTAAGCTGGGAAAAAGGAAAACTGATCAAAAACACCGATCACGCCCGGGATAAGAGCAAAAAGACGGCCAGTCTTATCGCGCAAGCAACTGCCGAGTTAGGAGGCACGGTGGAGGTGGTCGAGTTTCTATCTCAAATCCGTGCCACTAAACCCCGGTATGTCCGTGACCAGTTGCAGCTCATCACGCGTAAGGCAGCCGGTGTGGATCTCAGAACGATCGATGAAGCCCTGCGGTTCTGTCTCCAGCATCGGCTCTTTAGCGCCACGGACTTCGGTGACGCCCTGGAGCACTTTGGTGCCAAGCACAGCCTACCTGATGTAGAAGTAATCTCTAACGTGGAAGCGGTCAAGCCGATTGAGCCCGTTAACGCCAGCAAGTGGCGAGTGAAACCCGAGATTAGGAACCTTAGTCAATATAACCTGGTTCCATAAGTCAGGGCGCGACTGGTTGGTTGATGAGCCAATGACGTACCTCAAGAGAAGAGGTGCCTATGAAGCAGACGGTGGTTGCCTTCCGGTCAATGGAGACCCAGGGAAAGACCCACAGGGAAGCGCATGACCTGGTCTGGGTGGCTTGATTACCCGTCCAGTGGGAAGCGTAGACGAAGTAAAGGAGGAAGTGCATGTCAGTATCTTTGAACCAAGTAAAGCAGGATATGGCGAGCCTCAGCCTGTCGGCGGCCAGTCTTAGGCTCGATGATTTACTGACCGAAGCCCAGGTCCGGGAACTCACCTACCAGGAGTTCCTGTACCAACTGCTTCGCCACGAGGTGAGTTCCCGGGAGGCAAGGCAGCTGGAGAAGCAACTCAAATGGGCTGCCTTTCCCGAATACAAAACCCTGGAGCAATTCGACCTTGCCGAACAGAGGTCCTTAAGCAAGAGACAGCTCAACCAGCTTAAGGAACTCCACTGGCTGGAGCAAGCGTACAATCTGATCCTGTTGGGTCCGCCAGGTGTCGGTAAGACCCACCTGGCCGTGGGACTTGGTGTTGAAGCCATTCGTCAGGGATATAAGGTTCGCTTCACGCAGATGGATGAACTGATCCACGTGTTGAAAACACAAGAGATTACCCGCTCCGCCCGCACTAAGCTCAACCGTCTGACGCGCTCCGACCTCGTGATCATCGACGACCTGATGTTTATGGCCATTGACCGGCGCGAAGCGAACCTCTTCTTTCAACTGACCAACAAGCTCTATGGGCAAACACCCGTGATCATCACCTCCAACAAAGGCCCGGAGGACTGGGGTGAGATCCTGGGTGACCCGGCGATCACAACGGCCATCCTCGACCGTCTGATCCACAAGAGTGAGGTAATCAGCCTAACCGGGGACAGCTATCGTCTCAAACACCGGAAAACCATATTTGGCAATTAGTAGGTGTTGAAAATTATTTAGCGAAATTTGTTCATTTCTACTTGACGGTCACAACGCCGCAACTCGACGCCCAGAAGATCCGGCTAATAAGTCATTTCGAAGAGGGCATTCTCCCGGTGTCGGCCGACAGGGATCAGTTGAAGCAGGCGGTGTTCAACATTTGCCTTAACGCCATCCAGGCCATGCCCAACGGGGGGAGACTGCGGGTCGGTGTTACCGGTGTTAAGGGCGGTGAGGGTGAAGCAGGGTGGCAAGCAGGAAAGATTAGGGTATTTGTCGAAGACACCGGGATTGGGATTTCGGCTCTGGAACGGGAGAGGATTTTCGACCCGTTTTTCACTACAAAGGCCGAAGGAACGGGTATTGGCCTAAGCATCAGCCATAGAATTGTACATGATCACGGGGGGACTATTCAGGTTCGCAGTAACAACGGCAGCACGATGTTTGAGATATATCTTCCGCGGAAGATCAGCAGTAGCAATGATCAAGAAAGATTTGGGCAAGGGAGAGGCGATTCGGCTTGAGAGTGGTTCTCCTTATCCGGAGCAAGGACAGTGCTCTGGGAGCCTTTAAGGATTTGATTCCCGAGAGCTACAGCGTACTGGAAAGTGAGATGGATGCCAGAGGTCTCCAGCTTTTGCGGAGTATCATCTCGGGCATCGTAGTGGTCGATATTGCCACGCGAGGTGTGCTGCCGTGGATGGAGGATGCCTACCGCTGGCGGCCTGACCTGACATACTTGGGGGTCACCGGGGACCCCAGCATGATCCACTTCCTGTCTAAGTACTTCTATGATTTTCTCTATCCACCTTTTACATCCGATCAGTTAACCGGTCTTCTGGAACGTTCCTGGGAGCGAGCCGAAATGCGTTACGAGTTGCAATCACTGAAAAAGACGGGGCCACCGCCACCGGAGCGTGCCCTAGCAGTCCAGTCGGGTAGCTGTAACGGCAACGGCAATCGGCTGCGGGAAAGGGTTCTTTGCGACTTTTCCAGGGTACTGAACAACAATTTCGATCAGGTTCGACTCTTTGATCTGTTTTTGGATTCTGTCGTAGAGTTGGTTCCGGTCGGTAAGATTTCCATTCTCCTGATGCGGGAACGTATGGGGCACTACGCAGTAAGTATGCAAAGGGGCTTAGAACCGAAGTTTTGCGCCGAACTGCGGTTCAGACCGTCCCGAGGACTGATTTCCTGGCTTAAAGCCGAGGCGCGTCTGTTTCTAATTGAAGGTTTATCCTGCGCCGGTGGTTTCACGGACACTGAGGCCATCCAGGAGATGCACCTACTGCAAGCTGTGGTCAGTATCCCCCTGACCGTGCATGGGGAACTCGTCGGGGCGCTGAATTTGGGTCCTAAGATTACGGGGGCACCCTTTTACGAAGAGGAACTGGAAACCCTCTACATTTTGGCAGGTAACGTTGCCCTAGCCCTGAGGGACATCCAACTACACCACCAATTAAGGTTTCAGAACCTTTACATCGAGAGTATCCTGCAACGGATGACCAGTGGGGTAGTGGCGATTAACAGTGAGGATAAAATAACCACCTTCAACCACCGGGCCGGCGAGATCCTCTCACTAACGGCCGACGAAATGATCAATAAGGATCTGCGACTGCTCCCGAGCCCACTGGGAGACATCCTTTTCGACAGTATGTCTACGGGAAGTTCCTATTACGCTAAGGAAATCGAGTTGGCTCGGAATCGCCTGCCATTGGAGATCAGTTCCTATCAGTTAGCCAGTGACGGCCGAGTGTTAGGAAGTGTTATGGTGTTCGACGACATTTCCGAGCGTAGGCGGTTCGAACAGAAGCGCCGTCAGGCCGATAAGCTGGATGTGCTGAATAAGTTTGTGGGACAGCTTGCCCACGAGGTGAAGAATCCCTTGGTAGCCATTCAAACTTTTACCGAACTTCTGCCCGAAAAGTATGAAGACAGTTCATTTCGCGATTTCTTCACTCATACCGTCCGGCAGGAGGTCAAGCGACTGAACGAACTCGTGGAGCAGCTTATTGCTTTTTCTGCTCCACTGTCGTACCGGTTTGAGGTGGTAGAGATCAAAGAGGTGCTGGATATGGCGGTTTTGCTACTTCAGGAACAGGGGAAAGGCGCAGAAACAACCATAAACACCGCCTATACCGAGGAACGCGTACACATCAGGGCTGATCAAACCGCGTTGTCCCGGGGTTTATCCTATTTGGTTAATTCCTTTGAATCGGTGGAGCAAGGGGGGGACGTGAACATTCAAACCTTGTTTGATCAAGCGTTATTCGATTCCGGCGGTGTGTCTATCGGTATCTGGGATTTGAAGACCAAGCCGGAGGCCGAGGAACTGCAGCGAGTATTTGATCCGCTTTCAGCGAAGCACAGCAGTTACATTTCTCTGGAGCTGCCGGTTGCCCGAAAAATCATTGAGGATCATGGCGGACGTGTTACCGCGAGGCTATTGAAAGACAAGTACTTGAAATTTGAAGTTCAATTGCCCATGTTTGCCACTGAAGGGGGCGAAGGTGTTGACTGAGCAAAACCGGGTTTTGATCGTGGATGACGAGTTGGGTCCCCGAGAAGCTCTAAGAATGATCCTAAACGATCACTACGATGTGTCCACCGTCAGCGATGGTCACCAGGCATTGGACCGCCTCTCATGTACAGAGTTTGACTTGGTCATTCTGGACATTCGCATGCCGGGTATGAACGGGATCGATGTGCTGGCCGAGGTTAAGAAGAAGGCGCCTGATACCGAAGTGGTGATGATTACCGCTTATGCTTCGGTGGACACGGCCACCATTGCTTTGCGGCACGGCGCATTGGATTACCTAATCAAACCCTTTGACCGTAGGTCGGTGCTTAATGTGGTCGAAAAGGGACTTTCCCGCCGGACTAGCACCAGGAAAATGAAGAGTCGGTTGGACGAACTGCTACTGGCCAACAAGGCGTTGGCCGATCAGATTGACTGTTCGATCAGGAATATTCAGCAGCACTTCCTGGAAACGGTTAATTCCTTGGTGGCCGCCATCGACTCCAAAGATTCATACACTAAGGCCCATCAGAAAAGGGTCGTTCGGTTTGCACTGGCCTTGGCGGCCGAGTCGCGGCTTTCGGACCGGGAAATGGGGCTTTTGGAGCAAGCTGCCTTACTGCACGACATTGGAAAGATCGGGGTTCCGGAACAAATTCTCCGGAAGGCAGCGACGTTGACAGTGGAAGAGTTCGAAATCGTAAAGCAGCACCCCATCATTGGTGCTAAAATTATCACCCCGGTTCAAGCACTCCGGGAAGCTGTTCCAATGGTGCTACACCATCATGATCGGTTTGACGGTACGGGTTATCCGGACGGTCTGAAGGGAGCGGCAATACCCCTAGGTGCCAGAATTATTGCCATCGCCGATGCGGTGGACGCGATGCTTTCGAACCGGCCGTACGCCAGTGCCATGACTGTTGATCAGGTAAGAAACCAACTGCGCCTTTTTGCCGGAACCCAATTCGATCCATGGCTGATCGACCTGGCGTTGAAAATGGATCTTCCCTCGCAGCGCCTTACCTAGTACGTCACGTTAAGCGGAGGTAGATGATGCTTGCGACCATACATTCTGTGGCCCTAACCGGGATTGAGGTCTGTATAGTAAAGGTTGAAGTAGACGTTGCTGGCGGTCTGCCCGGGTGGGAAATCGTGGGACTGCCCGGCGGGACTGTGCGGGAGAGCAAGGATCGGGTTCGGGCGGCTATGCGGAATAGCGGTTTGGAGTTTCCACGCAGTAAGGTGACCGTTAACCTGTCCCCGGCCGATATGCGGAAAGAAGATCCCTGGTATGACCTGCCGATAGCCGTTGGGCTTCTGGCCGCCAGTGCCCAGATTCCGGTACAGGCCTGCCAGGGTCATATATTTATGGGGGAACTCTCCCTGGACGGATCGGTGCGCAGCGTCCGGGGGGTACTCCCGGCGGTTGCAGCGGCGATGGCCGGTGGGGAGTATCGACGTTTCATGGTTCCGCAAGGCAATGCTGGGGAGGCGGCTTTGGTCAAGGGCGCGGAAGTGCTTCCGACTAACAATCTGGGTCAGGTAGTACGGATACTATGCGGCGACGAGGAATGCCCGCTACACTGGGTGGATACCGAGGGTATCTTTAGTTCTGCGGCAATCGTCCGAGAAGACTTTGCCGAGGTGCGCGGTCATTTTGCCGCCAAGAGAGCGCTTACGGTGGCGGCGGCGGGCGGTCACAACCTGCTGATGCTAGGGCCTCCTGGATCCGGTAAGACCATGCTGGCCCGGCGTCTGCCGGGCATCCTACCCGATCTGACGCTCGATGAGGCACTGGAGACGACAATGTTGCACAGCCTGGCTGGCCTTCTCGAGCAGGACACCTTTTTGCTGACCAGTCGGCCATTCCGGTCGCCCCACCACACCGCCTCGACCATTTCTCTGACCGGAGGTGGTCGAGTGCCGCGACCCGGTGAGATTAGTCTGGCGCATAATGGGGTGCTGTTCCTTGATGAGGCCCCGGAGTTCAGGCGCGATGCCCTGGAATCTCTGCGCCAGCCGTTGGAGGACGGGGTGATCACAGTATCCCGCATTTCCGCCAGTGTCACCTACCCGGCCCGCGTTCAGTTGGTGGTAAGCTTAAATCCTTGCCCTTGCGGTAACATCGGGGATCCCGAAAAGGAATGTATCTGTACTCCAAGCCAAATTCAGCGATACGCTGGGCGGATTTCCGGCCCTTTACTGGATCGGATTGACATTCAGATTGAGGTTCCCAGGGTCCGGTTTTCGGATCTCGAAGGCGAATCCCAGGAAGAGGATTCCGTGACTATCCGGGCTCGAATCCAGAATGCCAGGGTGCGGCAACAGGAACGCTTTGCCGAAACCGGCATTCACTGTAATGCCCAGATGCGACCCAGAGATGTTCGGCGGTGGTGCCGCCTAACTCCTACGGCCAGGGTTTTGCTAAGAGAGGCTTTCCAACGCTTGAAGCTGAGTGCCCGTGCGCACGACCGGGTGCTGAAGGTGGCTCGCTCCGTGGCCGACCTGGACTCGTCCGATGTAATTGAACAAAACCACGTAGCCGAGGCTGTACAGTATCGGATGCTGGAGCAAAAGCGCTGGTAAGATGTTGTTTAGAAACTGATATAATAGCTAGGGGATTATTAATGCGTGGAGGGAACTTGTGCAAAGAATTAGGGCCGTGATCTTTGACCTGGACGGAACACTGACTCCTGTCCACAGTGTGTGGCAGTACATTCATGAACGTTTGGGTACTTGGGAGAATCAGGGGCTGAAATCCCTGCAGGCCTTTCTGGAAGGCCGGATCACCTACCAGGAGTTTGCCGACCGGGACGTATGGGCCTGGAAGGGAGTCGCACGCTGTACTCTGGAGCGTATTGTGTCGGAGATTCCCCTCCGACCGGGATCCGAACGGACAACGGCCACACTGAAAGCCGCCGGCCTCAAGCTGGCGATTTTGTCGTCCGGCTTGGACCTGCTAGCCAATCCAGTAGGGCAAAAACTAGGTATGGATCTTTGCCTGGCAAACGGGCTGGGCTTTTCCAATGATATCCTTGACGGCACTGTCCAGATCCGAGTACCGTGGCACGGAAAGCCCGATCGGCTTCCAATGATCTGCCAGACCCTGGGGGTTGAACCTAGCGAAGTGGCGGTGGTCGGTGACGGGGCTGGAGACGCGCCATTGTTCCCGATGGTCGGGTTGGGTGTGGCTTTCAATGCTAGTCCCGATGTAGAAGCGATGGCGCACGTGTCTGTGCGGAGCACGGATTTACGAACCCTAATTCCACTCTTATCTGGACAGGAGCGGGATGAAAAGGTGGGATAGGCCAGCATGAAGGCGAAACCGGTACATCCACCGGATGATTCAAGCCCAAGGGACAGTACGGTGGAACTCAGACCCTTAAAGTCCGATACGGAACCAGATGACGTACACCAGCGTTTTTTGCGAGAACTGAAGCGCAAAGGGGTTAAGCGTGTGGTGATGCGCTTTTGAGGTCTGGGCTGGTAAAGGGGCCGTGAGCCCCAGTAGTTTCACGGACGGTGAGGAGAACCGACTACCGACGACGGGATGGTTTCGTCTCAATACGTTTTAGCAAATCCCCCTGGTGGATGCCACCTTCTCGACGGCGTAGCTTGGTCCGTCCCTTACGGGCGGATTCAAGGATCTCCTGAGATCCAACCAGCTTACGACCGTGCGGCACCCAGACGATAACTCGGCCGTATGTGAGATCCAGATGGAGACGTTCCTCGTCGGTTAGATGTTCGATGGGGATGTAAGTCCCGTCAGGCAATAGGACAAACTCCTGGTTATCGAACAAAGCCCAAGTCTCCTGCAACTTATTCTTTCCCAATTCTCCAAGCCTCCCTAGAGAGCGTAAAAGCGGATCACACGGCCTGTTTTTTCGCGCTTCACCAGATTCATCTTGTCCAACATCCTGAGTTTGCCCTGCACCTCAGCCGGTGCGTCCGGTAAAGCATCATACAACTGCTCTCGTGTTACCCCCGGCTGTTTCCGGATTAGGTTCAGAAGACCCTGCTTGTTGCTCACCCCAAGCGTAACCAGCTGAATCGCATTGTCACTGATTACCACACTATTTGATGGGAGCCCATCCTGATCCAGGCGCTTATAGTTGAGCAGTGACTTGTACTCCCGAAGCAGGTTCTTGTATTTTGCAGTTGCTCGGTTGATCTGTTCAGTATTCGGCTGCTCATCCGGAAGCAACTGCCCATAACAGGCATTCCAGAGGTGAGCCAGAGAGAGCAGACGACTTGCCCAAAGCTGCCCCTGTTGTGTGTAATTAAAAAGGAAGGCCCTTTCGGCGGTGGTTTCACAGATCCGGATCATTTGCAGGAGTACTTTGGAATCGGGCAACTCCTTCTCCAGTTGCCTCAGGGTACGCACGAACGGTTCGTCGATCCATTCGACCTTCTTCTTAGAGTGATTTGACACGGGGCCTCTGTTAACTGGCTTGTTTTTCGGGTTTCCGGGCCGGAGTAGCGACTTGAGCCTGTGCAACAACCGGATTACGCCCCTTCTGTCCATAGGCTTAGTACACCTATTCCAGGTAAAGGCCGGAATTCCTGCGCAGAATTGGCTGCATCGGGTGTTTCGTCCGCAATCGGGCACAATGTGTTAAGGAGCTATGCACCAGAATAGCGGGGGCCCGCGAAGCTGGATTGCATAGAGGGGGATCGGATGGGGAAGTTAAGTAAAAAGCACCCGGGAATCCGTAGGAGGCGTGCTCAAATGCGCTTACAATTAGACTTTAAACCGAATATCGGTCTTCGGGATCAGGCTGTTCGGGTTCCGGCTGGATTGATTCTGTTGGCGGTAGCCATAGAGTTCAGCGGCATTCTGAACCCGGTTTGGTTGGCCCTGATCATTGTACTCGGCTTCTTCCAACTGGGTACGGCTGTAACCCGTTACTGTGTTGTATTTGACCTGTTTGGGTGGTCGAGCTATTCCGGACTAACAAATAGACAGGACGGCCATCCCTAAGCCGTCCTGTTGAATAACGCTAATGATCACTGGTGTACCCCCCCTAGTGGAGTTCGCTACCCATCCGTACGACCAAGTTGGCGATCATTCGCTTTTCGTCGTCAGTGCTAATCTTCCACATCTGGCGCATCAACGATTCCTCAGGAGAATCAGGACTAACAAACTTGACCATTACATCACCAAGGTGGACGATACCTTCAGATATCTGCTCTCCGGTTAGTCCGGCCCGCTGGCCCTCCCGAATTTTCTGGGCCAGTTCCTTGGGGAAGTTCTCCATGTTCGCCTCCATCGCGATAATCCCTCCTCTATTCACTAAATATGATGTTCCTCCGCCTGGATAATCATTCAGGAAGTTAGTGGGCAGCCCCAACTACAATGTCTCTCAGGATTTAACAACCTGCTGTACTTCAGACAGCTCAGTTGTGGGCTGGCTGCAAGCGGAGTCCTTGCTAAAAGGTCGTTCGGTCATCCAGGCTTTGTGCAGGATCTCCGAGTCAAGATCGCCCCGGCTCTCGCTCAGAAACTGGGGACGCACAGCCTCGGCCACCTTGTCCCCGATCTCAAGAATTCGACCTTGATTTTCCTGCCACTGAGCTGGAATCTGGGATAGCAGATCTATCATTCCCGGACGCCCGTACTGGCTGTGCTTAGGATAGTAAGTCCCGCCTGCTGCGGAACCGCCGCTAAACTGGCCGTTTCCAAGCCGTTTGTTAAACGGAAGCTAGGTATGGCGCGCCGGGGGCATCCGTTGCTAGGGTGCATAAGTATCAGTTTCCGGGGGAGAATTGCCCAATAAGTGACTGGAGGTGGAGAGAGGGATGTCGGAGAGAATCCACGTATTTGGCATAATGGTCGACCAACGGGCCATCCGCGGGCCCGAGGTGCAGGATGTATTGACCCGCTACGGATCGAGTATTCTCAGCCGGAACGGGATTCCGGATCCAAGCAAATCGCGGGGGGTAATCACCGTTTCGGTCCAGGCGGAAAACGATTACGCGGCGAAACTTAGAGATGACCTTAGAGGGGTGGACGGGGTGTATGCAGATTTTGTCACCCTCGGTGATGCTTTCCCCGATCCCCGGTCCTGCTAAAATAGTCAGGGAAATGGAACCCAAACTTATCGAGCGCGTTATTAATCCCGGGTGCTGATGCCCCGGGATTATCATTGGGACCGTGAGGAAATGCGGGGCAGGAATGCGGGCGGTCTCAGTCGAATTGGACAGTAAACCGTCATTTTGGGGCGACAGTATGCAGGGCGCACGTCAGGTGCCCCGTTTTTTGCGTCTGCAAAGCACAGTTCGACTAAAAGTGTTATTATGGTTTTGTTTGCTCGTCAGTTGGGGAGGGAAAACCTTGCGGGTGCGTTCGATAACCAACAATGATCGTAAAACATTCAATCGTTTTGTCTCGAATCATCCGAAGGGACACATTCTCCAGTCTTTTGAATGGGGAGAGGTCAAGGCTTCGACCGGATGGAAACCGCACCGCCTGCTCTTGGATGACGGTAACCGGGTAAGGGCCGGGGTTTCGATACTAGAACGGCGTCTTCCAGGCCTGAACAAGACCATTTTCTATGCCCCCCGTGGCCCGGTGCTGGATTTCGACGACCGGGAAGCCTTTGGGGCCCTCATCCGCGGTGTACGGGATCTGGCCAAAGAGCGCAAGGCCATCTTGTGGAAGATCGACCCCGATATCCCGAAGCCGCTTCTACCGGCTTCTCATCTTGAGGCCCTGGGCTTCCGGAGTCTAGGCCGGGGGCTGAACTTCGAGGGTGTCCAGCCACGCTTTGTATTCCGGTTGTCGATTACCGACACCCTGGAGGAGATATTCGCCCAGTTTTCCCAAAAAACCCGGTACAACATTCGCCTGGCTGAACGTAAAGGGGTAACCGTGCGTTCGGACTGCACAGAGGCGGATCTGGTGCCGTTCTACGACTTGCTTAAGGAGACCTGTCGGCGCGACGGTTTCCTGGTGCGCGGGATTGAATATTACCGTGTGATCTGGCGAGAGCTGGTGGAGCGGGATTTGGCCCGGCTGTTCGTGGCCGAGTATGAAGGACGCCCGATTGCTGCCAAGCTCTCCTTCCTTTTTGGAGACAAGGTCTGGTATGTATACGGTGCTTCCGGGAACACCTACCGGAACGTGATGCCCAATCACGCCCTGCAGTGGGCGATGATCGGCTGGGCTAAATCCCGGAGTTGCACGATGTATGATTTTCGTGGGGTTTCGGGCGACATCAACCCGGACAACCCTCTGTACGGCCTGTATCGGTTTAAGAAGGGCTTTGGGGGCGAGTTCGTGGAATTTACCGGTGAGTACGACTACGTGCTGTCCCCGGCCTTCTACCACCTTTGGAATTGGGGCGAACCGCGCTATCGTCATCTGCGTGGTCGGTTGGCCGATCTCCGGGGGAGAAGGGGATCCGGAGGTGAGTCCACGTGAGCGAAGTCGGGAGTGAGCAGAGAAGATCAGAGCTTCTCCAGTCCGTCGGCCCGACCTGGATTGAGATTAATCTTGACCATATCGCCTGGAACGTAATGGCCGTGCGCAAGATGGTCGGAACAGATGTCAAAATTCTGGCTGTGGTCAAGGCTGATGCCTACGGGCATGGCGCTCTCGAAACGGCCGGAATGGCACTCGCTTGCGGAGCTGACGCCCTGGGGGTTTTCAGTGTGCAAGAGGCGGAGGAACTGCGGACGGCCGGAATTACCGAGCCGATCCTGATGCTTGGCTGTCCGCTTCCCGAACAGGCCGAAACGGTGGTCAGGCTGGGCCTTGATTGCACCGTGCATTCTGCTCCGCTTGCGGAACTTCTGTCCAATACGGCACTTCAGGCCGGGCGTACCTTAAAGGTGCACCTGGAAGTGGATACGGGTATGAACCGGTTTGGCGCACACCCGCGTGACGTCCCCGACATCCTGCGGCGGACAAGCAGTATGCGTGGTATTGAAGTGGAGGGCCTGTATACACACTTCGTGTTTTCCGATCCCCGCAAAAACCGCAGGCAGTTATCGCGGTTTCTGGAACTGGTCGACGATCTTGAGAAGGAAGGCCTGCGCCCTCCGATCATCCATGCTGCTAACAGTGAGGGCTGTCTTTTACTGCCCGAATCGCGTTTAGACCTGGTCCGGGTTGGAAATCTCCTTTACGGCATTGCGCACATTCCCTCCGGGGTTGCCTCGCCGCCTTGGGAGTTTCGCAATGCATGGACGCTGAAGTCTACAGTGGTTCAGGTGCGATCGGTATCTAAGGGCGAGGGAATCGGTTACGGGAGTGAATTTACGGCACCGCGCGATATGACCGTGGCTGTTCTCCCGATCGGCCTAGCGGACGGGTTTATGTGGGATCCGGTTCGTCCGGCGGGGAAAATTCGGGATGTATTGACCAGAATGCTTTCAGCCGGAGTGCACGGGTGGCGCTCAATGTCGCGGGGAGGCGTGGTGCTTCAGGGACGCGAGGTGAGACTGGTCGGTCGGGTCGGAATGCAACATTGTGTAGTTGATGTTTCTCGTATCAGTGGAATCCGCGAGGGCGATCTGGCTTTGGTCAGGGCCAGCCGGATTGGGGTGTCTTCCAGGGTGCCCCGAGTGTATCTTGAAGACGGGCAACCGGTAAGGGTATCGTTCCCTTCGGAGCGACGGGCGGTGGCACTCTAGCGTAATATGGCGGTGGCTATACAGGACTAACTATTAATAAATTAGAATCCTTGCAAGACAGGGTGGCTGAATGCAGTCACCCTGTTTTTCTGTGAGTACCGAAAGTGCTATGGGAGGAATGGCATGATTGCCAGTGGTGTAAGGTAGGCCTCAACTAGCGCTGCTATGAGGAGCAGTGGGACAATCGTACGCAGGGTGAATCGAAAGCGATCCCTCAGGGATGGCATAGACCCGATTCTAAAAAGGCTCACCATTGCTGCAAAGGAGAAGCCCGCAGCCAGGAAAATGGCCGGAAGCTCAAATACACCGTGTGGCACCAGGCCTGCGACAAATGCCAGGGGGGGGAACCCGTCTGCCGTGAAAACGCGGGCGACTACGCCGATTAGGGCACCATTCACCACTAAAATAAAGAACGCAGGAAGAGCGAAGACCACGTACCCGAAGAATACCAGGAAGGCAGTGACGGACAGATTTTTCAGAAAGATCATCGCGGCTAGCATCGGCTGCCGTACGCCTGGTTCAAATCCTCTGGTCAACTCAGCCATCCGTTGCAGCTGTTCCATTGAGGGCATCAGGAACTGCACCAACCGGTCCGTATAGGCCCATCCGACTATTGCTGAAGCGGTGAACAACGCTGCAGCCACTATGGATCCGTTGATAAGTGCTCTGGAAGTCATGCCCTCACTCAATTCCTTAGTTAAAGAAATGCGTCTCCCTGAAAGGTTAACATAGAAACTTTGAAGTGGGCAAATCGATTAGAGGCTACCCAGAGCGGAACACCGAAAAACGAGATGGAAGAACGTACTTGCAAAGGATGATTTCCTGATTCGCTTCGCATAATAGAACCAATAATTTAGACGTTACAGGAGGATTCTGGATGTCGAAGCGCCGCGTTTACCGTTCCCTCTTGTCGACCGGACAGTCCGGTAGCCATACCGACCCGCCGGCACCTAACCCGAGTCCGGAACCGTTAGTACCGAACCCGTGTCCGGAACCGCCGGAACCCGAAGCCCCGACTGATCCTACGGCTAAGCGCAGGAAGGTTAAGGCGTTAAAGGAATTCGGGGTCACCTCAATACCGGCGGCACCGAGCAACATCCACTCCCTGGTGATCATCGGGCAGGTAGAAGGGCATGTTGTGCTGCCGAACCAGAACAAGACCACCAAGTATGAGCATATTCTTCCTCAACTCGTGGCGCTTGAGCAGCATCCGGGTATCGAGGGAGTTATCATTATCCTGAACACTGTCGGGGGGGATGTGGAGGCCGGGCTGGCGATGGCAGAGATGATTGCCTCGCTTTCCAAACCTACGGTTTCCCTGGTGCTTGGGGGAGGTCATTCCATCGGCGTGCCGATTGCGGTAGCCGCAAAATACTCGTTTATCGCGGAAACCGCGAGCATGACGATTCACCCCATCCGGATTACCGGACAGATTTTGACTGTTCCACAGACATTTGAGTATCTGGAGAAGATGCAGGACAGAGTGGTGCGGTTCGTGGTCAGACATTCGAATACTACAGACCACAAGTTCCGGGAAATGATGTTCCGGACGGGCGAGTTGGCGAGAGACATAGGCACGGTTTTGATCGGACGTGAAGCGGTGGACTGCGGGCTTGTCGATGATGTGGGCGGTATTGGTGAAGCGATCGGCAAACTGCGCGCCCTGATTGAGGAACAGAAGGCGGGGAAGGGGGTACCTCTGCAGTGATTCTTTATACACCGGTGCAACCGGCGCTTATCTTCGAGAACTACCAGGAGCATCCGGAACCTCCTGACACTATGGAATGCGCTATCGGCGGCGTTCAGGTATTGGTAGCCCGAACCGGGGTCACTCAGGGCTGTATCCAGCGGGTGCTGAGTACGGATCCGATGGACTTTATAAACCCGGCTCTCTATCCAGGGACGATGGTTTCGTTCGAGGGGGTGCAGGTTGAGCGACTAGGACTGTAGAATTGAAAAGAGAATACCATGGCATTAAGGAAGGGAGTAACACGTGGCAGATAACCGTGATCATTCCACAGTGGAACCCCCGTCATTCAGCCTTGACGGGTTCACCGACCTTGCTCATCAGTTGGTTGATGAGGTTCCGTCACGACTGGTCAGGGATTTAAACGGTGGATTCATGGTCTTGCCCGAAACCAAGCGCGAAGAAGAGTTTCTGATTATGGCTGAATATGTTGAGGAGGGCTACCTCGGCTGCTTTATTGTGTTTTATTATGGATCCTTTGCAGCATTGCTGGGAAACGCCGAACCGGTCGTCTGGGAAGAAGAACTGCGGGAAACCGTTTGGCACGAACTCAGACACCACCTGGAGTCATTGGCCGGTGTGGATGACTTGGGCAGAGAAGAACTCGAGGAACTCACCCGCTATCGAGAGGGAAAGACCAGCTTATACTCGCCTGCTTAGTGTTTATCATCAGACTCCACTCGTGCTTCACTATGACTTTTCGGAATATGCTACCAATTAGATTCATTACTCCGAGTTGAACAACGTTCAGGGAGGGCTCTTCGACAGAGCCCCGAAGGGCATTGCCTAAGGTTTGCCCTGGCTTAGGTCATTGAGCCTATGGGGTTCTGACCCGTTCGCCGTCGGTATTTGTTGATATTTGTTTGTTGACTGACCACTTGAAGTGGCATATATACGAAATAGGAATATTACGGATAAGGAGGATGGGGGATGCAACTGAGACTCAGCGGATTTGTTTTGTTCATTCTGGTTGTGTTGTTAACGCTGATGGTTTTGGGGTGTGGTGAGCGGGATGGCCCGTCGGTAGATGAGGCAAGGACGATCACGATTGTAACCACCATCCAGCCGATTGCCGATATCGCTTCCAATATCGGAGGCGAGAGTGTCCGGGTTGTGAACTTACTTCCGGTCGGGGGCAGCCCTCACACCTACGAGCCGACCCCGAGACAGATGGCGGCAATGGCGGACGCGGCCGTGTTTATCTGGGTGGGCGGGGGCCTGGATGACTGGGCTGAAACCCTTGCGGATGCAGGTTCGGAGGGACTGGTGCGCCTAAGGCTTACTGATGGGATTTCCCTCCTGCCATTCGAGGCCGATCACACCGAACCCGAGCACGGGCACGACCATCAGGACGCCTCCCAGAACGCGGCGAGGTTCGATCACGACCACCACACTCACGACTTGGGACATGATACCGAGGTCCTAGGGGGTCACCATGAAACCGCCGATCACGACCACGGTTTCTATGACCCTCATATCTGGCTGGATCCGCTACTGGTCAGAGAGTATATCGCCCCGGCGATCGCCCGGGCCCTGGCGGGTGCTTGGCCGGAAATGGATGCCGAGTTTACAGCCAATCTAAAGGGATACCAGGAACAATTGACTGATTTGCACCACTCCATCGCAGGGGAATTTGACGGCCTCAGCAATCGGAATTTCATCGCTTTCCACTCCGCATGGCAGTATTTCTCGGTACGGTACGGACTGGTACAGGCGGCGTCAGTTGAAGATTCGCCCGGGAAGGAGCCATCGGCGAAATGGATTGCCGAGGTCGTGGAAATGGCCAGAGAGCACAATGCAAAGGCGATATTCGCCGAACCGCAGTTCAGCAACAAGGCGGCCGAGGTGATCGCCCGTGAGTTTGGGGCACAGGTGCTCATTTTGGATCCCCTGGGAGGCCCCGGTCTGGACGGAAGGGAGAGCTACCTTGATCTGATGCGTTATAACTCCCTTGTCTTTCGGCAAGGTCTGGAGTGAACAACGCCGAAGCCAGGCTTGTGGTTTTGTGAGGAAGATAATTCTGGCTTCCCGGGGAGAAATAGCCTGTGATATAATCCACTTTAGATTGCTTATAGTGGGGACGGTGGGGAGTTGGAGCTTTATCAGGCGGTATTGATGGGGATCGTTCAGGGGCTCGGTGAATTTCTGCCCATATCCAGTTCGGCGCATCTCGTCTTGTTGCCGTGGCTGTTTGGGTGGGATACACCGGGTCTTGTGTTTGATGTGGCTCTTCACATGGGCACCCTGGTTGCAGTCGCCGCTTACTTCTGGCGGGACTGGCTGGTGCTTTTTAATGAAGGCCGTCGGGGTGTGCGTACCAAAGAGGGGCGGCTGTTTTGGTTTTTAGTGGCGGCCACCATTCCCGGTGTTGTAATCGGGTTTTTCTTGGAGGATCTGGCGGCCACGGTTTTCAGGGCACCGATCCTAGTGGGCACTATGCTGATCGTTATGGGCCTCGTGCTCTATGGTGCGGACCATTTCTTCCGGCGTGAGAAGAAGCTCTATGATATCAAATTCCGAGAGAGTATGGCTATTGGCCTGTCACAGGCTTTGGCCATCGTTCCGGGCGTCTCCCGGTCGGGGATCACCATGGCGACTGCCCGGGCCCAGGGTGTCGACCGGGAGTCGGCGGCCCGCTTTTCCTTCCTGCTGTCGGCACCCATCATCTTTGGTGCCGGGGTAGTGTCCATGGGCCACTTAAACCCGGGGGATTTGAATTTGGCTTTTGTATCCGGAGTGGTCACTTCGGGTATTGTCGGATTCCTGGCGATTAAGTTTATGCTGGCTTACATTGCCAGGCACAGCTTCAACATCTTTGTTTGGTACCGGCTGGCTTTAGGAACAACGGTGATTGTGATCGCTCTGTTAAGGGGTTAATGGATGGATTTGCCATGTTTGCCCGAACGGATATCCGCCATCAGACGGTTCATTTCTTCTTGTTGTTCCGGGCCGAAAAGCTGGTCATAGGTAAGGGCATATTCTGCAACGCGGGAAGTAATGAAAATGGGCGCAACGCTCCTTAGTGCCAAGGCTACGGCGTCACTGGGGCGGGCGTCGATAATCGAGTTGGCATCGTTGTGGATGATGTGCAGTTGGGCATAGAAGGTACCATCACGGACATCGGCAATCACAACCTTGGTAACAGTGGCACCAACCTGAGCGCAAAACGTCTGCAACAGGTCGTGTGTTAAGGGCCGTTCGGCGGTCTCACCTTCCAGAGCAACCGCGATGGAATGAGCTTCAAAAGGACCAATCCAGATCGGCAGAACTCTCGAGTCCTCTTCATCAACAAGCAGCAGCACCGGATTCATCGAGATGTCAAACGCGATCTCTTTCACCCGGACCGGAATCATCAAGACCCACCTCGCTTTCCCCTTTCCGCCTTTCTATATTATAGCAAGGCCGGCCCTCAATAGACAACGCTGAAAGGACTTTCCAGATTTGTGTTGAATTTAATGCCTCTAAGGACGGTGACCACCTTGGGGTTCTATAGTCAACTGAAACGTGAGGTCCGTTACGAGATCCTCGGTGTACTTCTTTCCGCCATTGCAGTGTTGATCCTACTCAGCCTGATGAGTGCGGCGGTGGGGATTGTCGGCATTGGCGTAGCTAGGCTTTGCCGCGCGATCGCGGGTGAAGGAGCGGCAGTGGTTCCCTTCCTTTTGGCGTACTGGGGTTTCAAGCTGATGAAGGATCGAAATATCGTTCGTTTTCAGGGAAAGATGTATGGGAGCTTGATCTGCTTGGTGGTTGGTCTGACCGTAGTCCATTTACTGGCTGTACCGCCGGACAATGATTTCCGGACTGTAACTGCGGCTGGTCTTTTAGGGGACGGAGGCGGTCTCGTCGGAGGGTTATTCAGTTGGTTGATCTATAGATGGTTCGGCTATCTGGGAAGCGCTATAATTTTAATTTCGGCGGGCCTGGTAGGCCTGACCCTGTTCACCGAGTTGCCGCTGACCGCCCTGCTGAAAAAGATGTACATCCGGATTTCTACCTCCATACAGAGGATATGGTCTAGGGTAGGCAACTACATCTTTGTGGAACCGGAGCGTATCACCCGGGAACGGGAAGACATGAGCCCGGTGATTATCGATCACACCGCGGACAGGCGAAAAAGCGAGGTGATCATTGAGTCACCCGAGTCTTCCGTGATCCAGGAAGAGGAAAGGCTGCTTCCGGTACGCATCAGCCAGAGTGGCTCACCGCATCAGATTTCCATCAATGAGGTATCTTCATACGAGCACCCCCCACTCAACATTCTAGTCCGCCCAAGGGTTAAGGGAGTGCGGCAAGGGAAAGATATTAACGAGAACATCCGTCTTCTGGAAGATACCCTGGAGAGCTTCGGCGTAAGGGCAAAGGTATTGCAGGTGTCGCGGGGACCGTCGATTACCCGTTACGAGTTGCAGCCCGCGGCCGGCATCAAGGTCAGCCGCATTGTCAGTCTTGCGGATGACATCTCATTAGCGCTGGCGGCACCAGGCGTGCGTATCGAGGCTCCGATCCCAGGTAAGGCTGCCATCGGGATTGAGGTGCCCAATAAGGAAACTACGATGGTCCACCTGCGTGACCTCTTGGAGACGAAGGAGTTTAACCAGTCGCCGTCACGCCTGACCGTAGCGTTTGGGAAGGATATCGCCGGCAACCCCATCGTGGCGGATCTGGCGATGATGCCGCACCTTTTGATTGCCGGATCTACCGGTTCCGGGAAGAGCGTCTGCTTGAACACTCTGATATCGAGTATCCTATATAAGAGTGGGCCCGATGATGCTAAGCTGCTGCTGATTGACCCGAAGATGGTAGAGCTTACTACCTACAATGGAATCCCACACCTACTTTCGCCGGTGGTTACGAACCCGAAGAAGGCGGCGATCTCGCTGAAATGGCTGGTTCGGGAGATGGAGCGCAGGTATGAGCTGTTTGCGGCCACCGGGGTTCGTGACATTAGTCGGTACAACAGCATCTTTAAGTCCCGTGAAGCGGATGTGGAACACGGTCACCTGCCCCTGATTCTGGTCGTAATTGATGAGTTGGCGGATCTGATGATGGTAGCCCCGGCAGACGTGGAAGACGCCATCTGCCGGTTGGCTCAGATGGCCCGGGCGGCAGGGATTCATTTGGTCGTGGCTACGCAGCGGCCTTCGGTAGACGTTATTACCGGCTTGATAAAGGCGAATATTCCGTCCCGAATTGCGTTTGCAGTCTCGTCTCAGACAGATTCACGCACCATTCTCGACTGCGGGGGGGCGGAGAAGCTGCTCGGCAGGGGGGACATGCTGTTCCTACCAATCGGTGCTTCCAAGCCGATTCGGGTTCAGGGGGCATATCTTTCAGACCGCGATGTTGAGGCCGTTGTCGCCTATCTGACCAAGGAGGCCTCCCCGGAATACGAGGTAGAGATCTTTACCGAGGAACCGGTGGAGCAAAGCAAGGTGCACGACGATGAACTGCTGCCGGAAGCTGTAGAGATTCTGGTTCGGACGGGTCACGCCTCGATTTCATTGCTCCAGCGCAGGCTGAAAATTGGGTATGCCCGTGCCGCACGGCTGATTGATATAATGGAAAGGCGCGGGATAGTGGGTGGATACGAAGGGTCTAAACCGAGGCAGGTACTGATGACACAGGAGCAGTTTAACTTGGTATTTAAGCAGAAAAAGTAGCTTGATTGATTCTGTTCGAACAGTGTGTTATAAATAATAATACAATAATATCAGAAAGTTTGCATAACTTTCCAGAGACTGCGTTTCACCGAAAACGGCCAGCGCTCGCCGGAATAAAAGGAGGTGGGCTACAGGGTGTCCAGCGGACAGCTACTTAAAGAAACCAGGGAAGCGTTGGGACTCACCCTTAAAGCCGCCGAAGAGGAAACCAAGATTCGCAAGAGATACATTGATGCCCTGGAGCAGGAAGACTATGCGGTGCTTCCTGGAAGGGTTTATGCTAAGGCCTTTCTACGTACCTATGCCAAATATCTTGGTCTGAAAAGTGAGGCATTGGTACAGGAATTTGATCAGCGCTATCCAATGAACGGGGTTGCTGCCGAACCTGAGCGTGCGCCCGTGATTACCCCTGTCAACCGGACGCGGCCCCGCTATTTTGGGGTTCTGGTTGCTGTAAGTGTTGTGATGGCGCTTTTTGCGTTCAATGCCCTCTATGGTTCCGGTGTACCCCATATGGATCGTGTCCAGGATCCCCCGGTTGTTGGGGAGACCCCCGTCGGAAATCAGGATTCTGATACCCAGGCCCCTGTAAATGAACCGCTCACACCTTCGGAAGGGCGGCAGGACGTGCAGATTCTATTGGTGGTTAAGGAGCGCCCCAGCTGGGTGAGGGTGCTGGTTGATGGGAACGTGAGCTTCGAAGGTACCGTCCCGGCCGGGCGTTCGCTCGACTTCACCGGGAAGGAATCGGTAACCTTCCGACTGGGCAATGCGGGAGACGTCGAAGTTCACCTGAACGGGGAGAATCTCGGCGCTCTTGGACGGCGGGGAGAGATTGTCGAACGTGAGTTTGTGGTGCGAGGATAGTGTCATTTAAGATCTGCGCGGTGACCCTTGGCTGTGACAAGAACAGGGTAGATACCGAAATAATGTTAGGCCTTCTGATAGATGCCGGTTTTCAAATAACCGGTGATGAACGGGAGGCCGAAGTTGTTTTGGTGAATACCTGTGGGTTTATTGATGCCGCTAAGGAGGAATCCGTTAATACCATTCTGGAATTGGCCGCTTTGAAGGAACACCGCTGTAAACGACTGATTGTCAGCGGTTGTCTGGCGCAACGCTATCCCGAAGAATTGCGGGCTGAGATTCCGGAGATCGATGCTTTGATCGGAACCGGCAAGGTGGCCGATATTGTAGATATCGTTAGACGCTCAGTGGCGGGAGAGGCTGTTTTCGACACAGAGGGTCTGGGTTTCCTTAGTGATGCCGCGCTTCCCCGGGTACGCACCACACCGATACACACTGCCTATCTTAAGATCGCTGAGGGATGCAACAACCGCTGCGGATACTGCGTGATACCTTCGTTGCGGGGTCCATACCGAAGCCGCAGGCCAGATTCCATCGTTGAGGAAGCGGTAGGACTTGCTGATTCCGGCGTACGGGAGATCTGTCTTGTGGCCCAGGACAGTACTCGTTACGGAACCGATCTGCAGAATGGGACAACCCTGGGCGGACTGCTCAGCCGGCTGGCCGAGATTGATCGGCTGGCCTGGATCCGCGTACTGTACTGCTATCCAAACGGGATCTCCAATAAACTGGTTGAGACCATCAGAACACACCGTCGGATTTGCCGGTACCTGGACATTCCCATGCAGCACGCTTCGGATCCGGTGCTTAGGCGGATGGGGCGTCCGACTTCAGAGGATGACCTGCGCCGTCTGGTCTCGTATTTGAGGGAGCATGTAGACGGCCTGGCGATTCGGTCTACCTTCATGCTTGGTTTCCCGGGAGAAACCGAGGACGATGTGGATAGGCTAATCGAGTTTTTGCGGGAGTCGCGTCTGGAGCGCGCCGGGTTCTTTGTATTCTCACCGCAGGATGGTACGAGGGCAGCCCAGATGTCTGGGCAGGTCCCTGAAAGGACTAAGCGGCAACGCTTAGCCCGCGTAGCCGCGGTTCAGCAGGACATATCGCTGGATCGCAATCGCTCCCTGGTCGGGAAGCAGGTTATGGTTATGGCGGAGGGAGAGTCCCGGGTCGGTCATTTTGGACGTACGGAGGCCGATGCTCCGGAGATTGACGGGATGGTATACTTTTTGACGCGGAAACCCTTAAAACCAGGTGAATTGGTTGAGGTGCGAATTACCGGAACAAAAGGGGCTTATGGCCTGAAAGGGAAGGCCTAGGTAATTTGAACCCGCATAAGGGCTGATTTACAAGTCTTCGCACTTTGCTCTACGCCGCTCTCCGTGACCCTCGGTGGTCACGTTTTGCATGAACCGCTCTAACAGGGTTTTCCTGCGGCAATTAACTAACGTATATGTTATAATCAATAGCTGTCACAGGAGATTAACTAGGGGAGCGATATTATGGAATGGCAGGGAATTCGGGTCAAAATCGCGATTCTAGCGTTTATAGTAGTATTGGGTCTGTTGTTCGGTGGACAGGTGGTCTATCAGAAGTACGGATATCACCAGCCGCTCCGCCAGGCTCTCGAACAGCAGGAATACGTGAAGTCCTATGAAATTGATGAGAAGTCACCGGTGGTTCGAATCACCGTGACATTCACCCGAACGGATAACCTGATGGAAAGCTACCAGCGACTTGATCAGGCGGTATGGGTGGCAAATTCGGGACGTCCGTACGAACTGGTGGTTGCAGACGAACGCAACGCCACGCTGAACGGAGCCTACTATGACAGCCAGTTCGCCGTGTACCAGGCCATCATTCAGGGGAGTTTCCCGGAAATGGCCAGAGTTGTTCAGGACAACGCCCGAGAAGCGGGTGCCGAGGCGAAGATCTTTGTTGACAACCGTAACGTGTACATACAGATGGAAACCGTCGATCACTATCTCAATGTTGTTGTTCCCCGCAGTACCGGAGACAACAACGCGGGGCCTGTGACGGGAGGTGGCCTGTATGCATAAAGAGCTTAGCATTGGTGCGGGAGCAGCACTGCTGATTTTTCTGCTGGTTGGTGGATACAATATCGGCCCTCTGTTGTTGATTGCCGTGATGTGCGGTGTTTTGTTCTACATGCTGCGCACGCGAGGGATGGTCAAAACCTTCGACAAGGTAGCCGTGAACGGCGGGGCGCAGACTTCCTTCTCTGATGTAGGCGGCCAGGCTTCTGCGATTCGGGAACTGCGGGAAGCCCTCGATTTCCTTAAGCACCAGGGAGATATCCGGCGCCTCGGGATTCGACCCCTTAGAGGGATCCTGCTGACCGGGCCTCCCGGTACCGGCAAGACGCTCTTGGCCCGTGCTGCGGCAAGCTACACGGATGCGGTGTTTTTGGCAGCATCTGGAAGTGAATTTATAGAAATGTATGCTGGGGTCGGTGCCCAGCGAGTGCGAAAGTTGTTTCAAAGTGCTCGTGATACGGCGACTAAACAAAAGAAGAAGAATGCGCTGATCTTCATTGACGAAATCGAAGTGCTGGGTGCTAAGCGCGGTCAGAATTCCAGCCATATGGAGTATGACCAGACGTTGAACCAGCTGCTGGTGGAAATGGACGGCATTAAGATTGACGACGAGGTGCAGGTGCTCCTGGTGGCCGCCACGAACAGGGCGGACATGCTGGACCCGGCAATCCTGCGGCCGGGGCGTTTCGACCGGCAGGTCCGGGTTGATTTGCCGGACAAGGTGGGAAGGCTGGAAATCCTGACCTTGCATACCCGCAATAAGCCCTTGGCAAAGGATGTTAACCTGGAGTCACTGGCCAAGGATACATTCGGTTTCTCCGGTGCGCACCTGGAGAGCCTCGCTAACGAGGCGGCAATCCTGGCGATGCGTGAAGGAGCGAAGGAAATCCACCAACTACATTTTATTGAATCGGTGGACAAGGTGATCATGGGCGGTAAGCTGGACCGACGGCCTTCCACTGAGGAGATGCGGCGGGTGGCGTTCCATGAGACGGGACATGCCGCCATCAGTGAACAGGTACGGGCCGGTTCGGTATCGACGCTTACAATTACGCCCCGCGGCTCCGCCCTTGGCTACATGCGTCAGACGTCGGAAGACGACCGCTACCTGCATACCCAGGAGTACCTGGAGAATCAGATTTCGGTTTTGTTGGCGGGTGCCATTGCCGAAGAGGTATTTCTGGGATCGCGGAGTACCGGCGCCTCCAGTGACTTTGAGCAGGCGCTCAATATTGCCGAACTGTTGATCAAGGGCGGAATGTCACGGCTGGGGATTGTCTCCGTGGGCAGTCTGCCTCAAAAGGAAAAACACGCAGCAATGCAAGAAATCCTGCAAAAGCAGGAGACCCGGGTCAGAGGCTTTTTGGAAATTAACACAGGGGTCTTCTTGGAGATTGTGGAGGAGTTGCTGGCGAAGGAGAAGCTGACCGGTGAGGAGTTCCGGAATTTCCTCTCGAAGTCTGCTCCTGCCGCATAGATAGATCCACCGGAGTACACGCTTAAAGCGTGTGCTTCTTTTTTGCGGGGGAATGTGCAACAGTTCACAATCTTCAGGGCGTATTCTGCATTGTCTTGCTCAAGATTAATGATTATAATAGTCGTGAACGCTCTTCCTTGTGGTGTATGTTTTCGCAGTCCCAAAAGTGAAATGCAGCACAAGATTAAGGTGGTTTGTCATGCGTGCCGAGTTGGTTTTCACCGGTAGCGAATTGCTGATGGGTTATGTCCAAAATACCCATGCCCAGTTTCTGAGCGAAGAGCTTGCGAAGTTGGGGATCGAGGTTACGCTGCACTCAACCGTCGGCGACCAATGGGAAGCGATGGTCAGGGTCATCGGCGAGGCCCTGGAGCGTTCGGACTTGGTGATCACAACTGGGGGATTGGGCCCCACAACCGATGACATAACCAAGGATGTGATTGCCCATCTGCTTGGGCTGCCGATGCTTACAGATGAGGCCTCGCTCGCTGATATTCGAGTTTTTTTTCGTGATAAACGGGGGCGTGAGATGCCTACCGTATGTGAGCGGCAGGCGATGTTTCCGACCGGGGCGGTTATCCTGCCTAACTACAAAGGGACAGCCCCAGGGGCCCTGATCGAGAAGGACGGGAAGGTCATTATCCTTCTTCCGGGTCCGCCCAACGAAGTTCGTTCAATGTTCCGAGGGTCAGTGCTGCCTTATCTTTCGGGGATACCCGGGCGTGGAGATGTGGTTCGGACCCGGGTTTTGAAGCTGACTGGGATCGCTGAGTACGGGGTGCAGAAGCTGTTAAAGGACCTGGGAGGGCAAGGGAATCCTGGTCTTGGGTACCTTACCGTACCCGGAGAGGTCCAGATCTGGGTCAGTGGGAAGCACGCCGATGCGGTTGTTGCGGAGGCGCTGGTTGAGGACTTGGTAGGTAAGGTCTTGGATGCTGTGGGAGACTATGTGTTCGGGTTTGACGACGAGGTGTTGGAAAAGTCGGTAGCCCGACTGCTGATTGATACGAACCTGACCATATCGGCAGCCGAATCCTGTACGGCGGGAATGGTGGCGGGCCGACTGACGAACATCCCCGGTAGTTCCCGCTATTTTCTAGGTGGCATTGTGGTGTACAGCAATGAGATGAAGACTACGATTCTCGGTGTTCCCGCCAAGACTATCGCTGAGTACGGCGCGGTGAGTGCCGAGACGGCTGTAGCCATGGCCGAGGGAGTACGCTCCATCATCGGCGGTGATCTGGGGCTGGCGATCAGTGGCATTGCCGGACCCGGCGGGGCAACAGCGCAGAAACCCCTCGGACTGGTACACATCGCACTGGCTACACCCAGGGAGACCATCTGTCGTCACTTCCGCTTGCCTGGAGAACGGATTGGAGTCCGCGTCGGGGCCGTTAACTCGGCATTGAACATCCTGAAGCGATACCTTGAGGGTTATCGAGGATAGTCGCCCATTCCGTCCAACGACCGGCACCACGAATTATGAAAATTGTTGTATGGTGCTGTGCGCTTTCCTGAGGGATTGCCTCCACAAACACGTACGTGACAGAGGAATCTGCTCGCTCGCTACGCTCACTCAAACAGGCGGTCGACGCTGATCCGCGGCTCACTGCGCATTTTTGATTGGACACAGTCCAATTGAGACGTCTCTAGATTCGTAACAAAAAACAAGCGCTTCAAAGTTCGAAAGCCTTGAAGGCGTACTGTCATTACAAGTCTCCCTACCGTTTGTTCCGGCAATACCCTCAACGCGCCCTGCACCTTCCAGGTGTTGGTATTTTCAAGGTATTCAGATTAGCTATCCTATGCTGCCCCCGGGGCAGTATATGTTTGCCCTTTTTGATGCATTTTCTGGCTCTATGCAAAAGGCATTTAACTAATCAGTGTATAATACTACAAAGATAGTCATTACTAGTTTGCATGCTGTGACAGAGAGTTGTCCATAGGGTTGTTTAGTGTTAAGGGAGTTTAGAAGGATAAAGGGGGTTGCAGATATGAACGAAAGGCAAAAGGCACTGGAAATCGCACTCGTTGGTATCGAGAAGCAGTTTGGCAAGGGTTCCATTATGAAGCTGGGTGAAGCTGCCGCCAAACTGAATGTAGAAGTCATTTCGACGGGGATTCTAGGACTGGATCTGGCGTTAGGGGTGGGCGGCATACCCCGTGGAAGGGTTGTCGAGATCTTCGGTCCTGAATCATCGGGTAAAACTACGGTGGCACTGCACGTTGTGGCTGAGGCCCAAAGGATCGGTGGTACCGCAGCCTTTATTGACGCCGAACACGCTTTGGATCCGCAATACGCCAGCCGTCTGGGGGTTGATGTGGACAACCTGCTGATCTCCCAGCCCGATACCGGTGAACAGGCGCTTGAGATCGCCGAAGCCCTCGTCCGTAGCGGGGCTGTGGATGTAGTGGTTATCGACAGCGTCGCCGCACTAGTCCCGCGTGCCGAATTAGAGGGTGAAATGGGAGACAGCCATGTCGGTCTTCAGGCCAGGCTGATGTCCCAGGCTTTGCGGAAATTGACCGGATCGATTGGAAAATCCCGGACATCGGCGATCTTCATCAACCAACTTCGGGAGAAAATCGGCGTAATGTTCGGCAATCCGGAGACAACTCCAGGTGGACGGGCCCTGAAGTTCTATGCTTCAGTACGGCTTGACGTCCGAAGAACAGAAGCGATCAAGCAGGGGGCGGACATCGTCGGAGGCCGGGTGCGGGTTAAAGTGGTTAAGAACAAAGTTGCGCCGCCGTTCAAGATGGCTGAGGTGGAGCTTCTTTACGAAGAAGGGATTTCCAGACTGGGTAGCCTGCTGGATGTGGCCACTGAACACAACGTGGTAGCGAAGAGCGGCGCCTGGTACTCGTTTAATAACGAGCGAATGGGTCAGGGCCGGGATAACGTCCGTGAGTACTTGAAAGAGCATCCCGAGGTATCCCATGAGATTGAGCGCCAAACACGGGAAGCGCTTGTCGCTAAAGGGTTTAGGATCCCCCTACTGGGGAAATATGTAGGTATCGAAGCGCCACGAGGTGAAGGAGCTACTGAACAGGAGTAACCTTTCCGCAACAGGCGGGGGAGTGGATTTTTCTTGTCGGACTATCTCATTAAAGCTGTTGGTGCGGCTAATAGTGTCCGGGTATTTGATCGGAGGAGCTTCAGGACATGCTTCAGAAAGACGGAGAGGCCAGTGTACGCTGTCATTTCTGTAGTGAATGGTACACATTCGGGCAAGAGGATCTGGAAAGATTGATTGGGGAGTTGCGTACTCCAGGTCACAACTAATAGTGTGTTGAACACAGAGTACAAAGCCGCCCTCCGGGCGGTATTTGTTTTTGAAAGAAAACCCAACATTACGCACCCCGGTTTCGGGAATATTGATGTAAAGGAGGGTTAAATCAAATGGCAAAACTGATGAGCGACGCTCTTAAGTACGAACTGGCCCGGGAGATGGGCGCAGCCCACAAGATCAAAGGCACCGACTACGGTGAACTAACCTCCCGTGAGTGTGGCAGCTTTGTAAAGTTCGCCATTGCCAGAGCGGAGAAGGCCATGGTCTAAGCTCTCCACAGTAAGGGCACTTCCCCTATCGGGAGTGCCCTTACACCATTTACTACTGATCCCTGAACGGTTCCCTTGAAATATTTTTAAATATATATTTGTTTAAATCTATTGACACCCGGTGTCGGATGATGGTAGGTTGTAGCAGAATCATACCATATCCGAAAGGCTATGACCGAGGAAAGTAAGTTAGTCCCAGCCCTTGACAGGGAGGCGGTGCCGTAGACTGAAAGCGCTCCAAGGGCCGGTTAAACGAAGTTCCCTCGCAAGCTGTGGGCTGAAACCTCGAGTGAGGCAAGTAGGCTTTGCCGGAGAAACTTCCGCCGTTACAGGGAAGGGGAGTTCGGGGCTCTTCAGGAGTTGTTCGTACTCGACAAAAAGTGAGCATTTCGATGCTAACTAGGGTGTGGTACCGCGAAGACTTTCGTCCCTAAACGATGGAAGTCTTTTTGTTTTCGGCTAGGGAGCTTGTGCACGTTACCGGCGGAAAGAGGTGAGGAACACCATCACACGGCAAGAAAAGCGGAGAGACGACGCTGGATGATCTGAACGGGGGTCACTATTTTGTTTTGATGAGAGGAGAAAGTGAAAGGTGAACAGACGGATTCTATGCCTGCTTTTATGTATGTCATTGCTACTGGTCGCCGGTTGCGGTCAGGGACCGGGGTCGACCGACGGTGAGAAGGCGGCAGAGCCCTACAAAATCGGAGCTATCGTGGATATCAGTGGTCCGGCGGCCTCACTGGGTGAACCGGAAAGGGATACTCTAAGAATGCTGGCTGACGAGTTGAATGCCCGGGGGGGCATTGACGGACGCCCGGTTGACCTGATCATCCTGGACAACAAGTCGTTGGAGACGGAGGCGGTCCTTGCCGCCAAGCGGCTGATCGATCAGGGTGTGCTCGCCATTATCGGATGCAGCGCCAGCGGTACGTCTCTGGCTATCGTTGACACGGTACAGAAGGCTAATGTACCCCAGATCTCCATGGCAGCCTCGGCCCTGATTGTTGAGCCGGTCACCGATCGTCAATGGGTGTTTAAAACAGCCCAGAGCGACATCATGGTGGCCAATAAGATTGCGGCCTACCTCGCTGCTAACGGGATGAAGAACGTAGCTTTCCTTTCCATGAACAATGCCTTCGGGGACTCGGGCCGGGTCAACTTCGAAAAAGCCGCCCCGATTCACGGAGTGAACATCATTGCCAAGGAAAAATTCGAAGCCACGGACAAGGATATGACCTCCCAGTTGACCAAGGTTAGAACCACTAAACCCGAAGCTGTTGTGGTTTGGGCGATTCCTCCCTCAGCCGCAATCATTACCAAGAACTTCAAAGATTTGGGTCTGGGCGTTCCCCTGATTCAAACCCATGGTATCGGCAACCAGGCTTTTCTGGATTTGTCCGGTGATGCCGCAAACGGCGTCGTTGCCCCGATGGGGAAGCTGGTGGTGGCGGAACAACTACCGGACAGCGATCCACAAAAGGCGTTGCTGCTTGAGTACATCACAGCCTTTGAAAAGAGCTACGGGACGCGGCCCAGCACCTTTGGTGGGCATGCGCACGATGCCTTCAATCTAGTGGTCCACGCCATCACTGAGGCTGGTGCGGACCGTGCTGCGATCAGGGACGTGCTGGAGCACACGACAGGTCTGGTCGGGATCAGCGGAGTGTTCAATCTTTCGCCGCAGGATCACAACGGCCTTGGCGAGGATTCAATGGTCGTAATTCAAATCAAAGACGGCAAATGGCAACTTTTGGAGTAGCGGATAAGGGGGCAATTGCCAATTGGGTGCGGAAGGCCAGCACATTCAGTACCTGATCTCCGGAATTACGCTGGGGAGTATTTACGCTTTGATTGCCTTGGCCCTAGTGGTCACATTCAACATCACCGGCATTTTCAACTTGGCAATTGGCGAGTTCGTGACCATCGGCACCCTCTCAGCGGTAACCCTCCGGTCGGCAGGTTGCCCGGATGTGCCTGCATTCGTCCTGGCGGTCCTGATCGCCGGGGTAATCGCCGCGACTATGGAGCGGGCCGCGATCTATCCGGCACGGAAAGCTTCAATTTTAACCTTGATCATCATCACTATCGGTGTAGCCATTGCTTTAAGGGGTGCGGCCCTTCTCATCTGGGGGACACACCCCTATCCTTTGCCGCCCTTTGTAGATACTGCTCCGATAGCCCTTTGGGGTGCCGTGATTATCCCGCAAATGCTCTTTGTGCTCGGCCTGGCGGTGGTTGCGGTGATGTTGCTCTTTGCCTTTTTCGACCTTACATATGCGGGCAAGGCCGTACGAGCAGCGATGATCAACCGCAACGCCGCCCGCCTGGTAGGTATCAACCCGGCACGGCTGTCGCTGCTGGCCTTCGTGTTCTCCGGGATGCTAGCCGCCTTGGCCGGTATCTTCATCGCGCCGATCACCACTGCGACCTACGACATGGGGTTTATGCTCGGCCTGAAAGGCTTCGTGGCCGCCATTCTCGGAGGCGTCACCAATGTCAAGGGAGCCATTGTCGGTGGTTTGCTGCTCGGAATTATTGAGGCCTTTGCGATCGGGATGCTGTCCTCCGGTATGAAGGATGGCATTGCGATGATGGTGATGATCATTGTGCTCCTTATTTGCCCGACCGGCATTATGGGACTGAGAATCTACAACAAGAGAACTGGGAGTTGGATGGTGTGGCTTCGGCAAAAAGTCGGTACTGGATCGCGTTAATCCTGGTTGTCGTGTGTGTGCCGCTGTTCGTAAAAAGCAACTACGTGCTCAGCATTTTGATCGTGATCGGGTTGTATGCGATTATCGTTCAAGGGCTTGGATTGTTAATGGGATACGCCGGGCAGGTATCTTTCGGTCAGGCGGCCTTCTACGGCCTTGGCGCATATACGGCCGCTATTCTGGCCACCAAGTGCGATTGGCCGCCTGTTTTGTGTGTGTTGGTAGCCCCTTTTCTGCCCGCTCTGGTTGCGCTGATTATCGGACGGCCCATCCTGCGTTTGCGCGAACACTACCTGGTCTTAGCCACGCTCGGCTTCGGTATTCTGGCCTTCGCCGCTTTTAACGAGTCTATCGCGTTAACCGGCGGCCCTTCCGGGCTTACCGGGATTCCTTATCTGAGTATCGGACCACTGGTGCTGGATAACGATCGTTCATACTACTACGTGGTATGGGGGGTTCTGGGTCTGGTTATTCTGGCCGTTGCCAACCTGACCGGCTCACCGATCGGTCGAGCCTTTAAGGCCATTCATGCCAGCGAACAGGCTGCGCAGTCGGCCGGTATCGACACTGCCTTGCTTAAGCTCCAGGCCTTTGTTTTCAGCGCCTTTCTGGCCGGTCTGGCCGGAGGTCTTTACGCATTTTGGGTGACCTTTGTCGGCCCCTCGCCTTTCGGCTTTACCGCTTCCATCGAATTTGTGCTGATGGCCGTGGTCGGAGGGCTCGGCACCCTTTGGGGGCCGGTGCTTGGGTCGGCGATAATTGTGGGGTTGGCGGAGTTCCTGCGCTGGGGCGTGCCGATACTCTTGCCCAAGGTCGGCGGCGAATTCGAGATTGTGTTCTTTGGTATTATTTTTGTGCTGATAATGCTGCTACGGCCGCAGGGGATTCTTGCTCCGGGCAGACCGTCGGGGATGTCCGGGGTGGCGGTTAAGGAGGAAAAATGCTCAGGGTAAACGGGCTTACCAAGCAGTTTGGCGGTCTTACGGCCTTGTGCGGAGTTGGTTTTGTGGCGCAGCCGGGGCAGATACTGGCCCTGATCGGTCCGAACGGTGCCGGAAAAACCACGGTTTTCAACCTGATTACCGGAGTCCTGCAGGCCGACCAGGGAGAGATCCTCCTGGCCAACAAGCGTATTGACGGGCTAAGAACGTTTGAAGTTGCAGCTCTCGGTATCAGTCGCACCTTCCAACATCTGGAGTTGTTCACAACTCTTAGCGTAGCGGAGAACGTTATGGTGGGTGCTTGGCCGCGGAACAGGGCCAGTTTTTTGCGGTGTTTGTTCCGTCGTCCGGGTATGATGAAAAAGGACCAGGAACTCTACAACAAGGCATTGGGCCTTCTTGCCCAGGTCGGTCTGAAGGGTAAGGCCGACTGGCCTGCGAAGAGCTTGACCTTCGGACAACAGCGTCTCCTTGAGATAGCCCGAGCCCTGGCCGGCGAACCGCAGGTTCTCCTGCTTGATGAACCGGCGGCAGGGCTCAACCACGCTGAATCCGCGGATCTGGCCGCCTTCCTGCGTTCGTTGGCTGAACGGGGACTGACCTTGATCTTGGTTGAGCATGACATGGATACAGTCATGGGTGTTGCCGACCAGATCGTGGTACTGAACTTCGGCACCGTTATCGCCGGCGGGTCACCTTCGGAAGTGCAGCAAGACCCCGAGGTTATCGCTGCTTACCTCGGGAAGGAGGATGATGAGGTGTGCTGAGTGTCCGCAACCTTTCGGTACTCCGTGGGCATATTCAGGCGTTGAATAGTGTCTCCTTCGATGTCGAAGTCGGCGAGGTGGTGGTAATCCTCGGGGCAAACGGGGTTGGGAAGAGTACCTTGCTCGGTAGTATTGCCGGCCTCTACCCGCCAACAGGAGGGGAAATCCGTTTTGACCTAGACGATCTTGTCGGCCAGCCTCCGGAAAGGATCGTAGGAATGGGGATCAGCATGGTTCCAGAGGATCGCCAGTTGTTCCCTGCGCTGAGTGTCCGAGACAACCTCATGCTCGGGGCGTTTCACCGTTA
>Ga0180017_100109_pt1 | contig 33154 bp, 24 predicted proteins | sample KR46_S_MetaG_FD_129674 | JGI IMG/M metagenome (GOLD analysis project Ga0180017, IMG submission 129674) | Groundwater microbial communities from the Olkiluoto Island deep subsurface site, Finland - KR46_S_MetaG | ecosystem: Environmental > Aquatic > Deep subsurface > Groundwater | place: Finland...
AAGGGGAGTAACTCCCAAAGGCAAGATCAACAATCTCGGCGCGAAAGCGCTTGGTCTTGCCGTCGGAACCCACCGATGAGCCAGACCTTCAGCATGATAACCCATGCTGGAGGTCTTTTTTTTAAAAGGACCTCCAGCCAACCACAGGAGGCTCCATGAAGAACGTTCCCGCACCGCTATCCTGCGCTGCCGCTGCGCATCCAGGATTGGCCTATCTTTTTTTTCCGCTTATAGCCCTGACCCTTCTTCTCTTTGCCTGGCCCGATCTGGCGGACGCCAAACGTATGGGCGGCGGCGGATCTTTCGGTAGCAAGCCTTCATACAACAGTGGCTACAACAAGCAGGCTCCTCCAGCCAAAGACTCGCCAGCCATGGCGCAGCAGGCCGCGCCGAACGCCCCGTCCCGCTTCGGTGGACTTGGCGGCATGTTTGGCGGCCTGCTTATGGGTGGCCTACTTGGCTCCATGCTTTTCGGAGGTGGCGGCTTCGCGGGACCCGGCATGCTCGACATGCTCCTTCTGGCGATGGGCGGATTTCTCCTTTTCAAGTTTATCAAATCCCGCAGGGCGGCCACGGCAAACTCCGCGCCCTATGCCTACGCTGGGAACGAAGAACCTCGTGATACAACGCCTCATGGTGGATGGGGGCAGCAGCGTCTTGAGCCACAAACACCACAGGGACCCGTTTTGCCGAAAGGGTTAGATGAGCAAGAATTCCTGACAGGGGCCAAAGCTCTTTACACGCGACTGCAAGCCTCCTGGGACCGCCGGGATATCGACGACATCCGGCAGTTCACAAGTCCGGAAGTCCATGAAGAGATCGCGCGTCAGGCGACTCTTGATCCTGCGCCAGGCCGCACGGAAATCCTGATGCTCGAAGCACGCGTGCTTGAGGCTCGCAGCGAGGGGACTGAAACCGTGATCAGCGTTCTCCTTGACGCCATGTTGCGCGAAGACGGCCCCAACGCCACGGCGGAACAGGTCAGAGAGGTTTGGCATATCCGCCGCGACGAAAGTGCTTCCCCTCCGCAATGGATGTTGGAAGGCATCCAGCAACTGACTTTGTGACGAGTTGCTTTAAACCTGCACGGCACATTGCCAAAGCCAATGTGTCGTGCGATACTTTTCTTATATCGTCATCCACCGGGCGCATAAGCAGCGGATCACTGCTTTATTTGATCTATTGAACAGTTGCCGCCGGACACGAGGAAAACGCAAGACACGAAAGGGCGATTCCGACCCTCCTGCGGAATAAGGGGTCGGCTGACAATATAGACAAACCCTTGGAAAGCAGTCTGGGAAGTCTGATGAACTCGGACCATTCCAGGTATCCTGTTTGCCATGGTGGATTGCATAATACTATTGGGATTATCACCGCAAAAAGATTGCTCAAACAACGCATAAAAGGTGAATCAAACAGCATTCAAGACTATCTCCAGCCCGCTATTTTCGTACCGGAAACCCTCACTGGGATTAAACTACTGGAGCAATTCCGCGAATCCGGCGTTCAAATGGTCTTTGTCATTGACGAGTACGGAGAAATATTTGGTCTCATTACACTGCAAGATGTGCTTGAAGCGCTCGCAGGTGAGTTCAAACCACGCGATCCTGAGGATGTTTGGGGTGTTCAGCGCGAAGATGGATCATGGCTTCTTGACGGTCTCATTCCTGTTCCAGAACTCAAGGATCGACTCAATTTGAAAGCCGTACCCGAAGAGCAAAAAGGGCGGTACAATACTCTAAGCGGCATGATGATGTGGCTTATCGGTAGCGTTCCTCGTACGTGTGATGTGGTCGAGTGGGAAGGATGGAGGCTTGAAGTCGTTGATCTCGATGGTCACCGGCTCGATAAAGTTCTAGCGAGCAGGCTGGATGGCACACAAGAGAATAGCGTTAAGCCTGGATCAACGTCGAATAGCTGCGATGTTCCTCTACCAAAATAGCAAATCTCCAATTGTGGGAGAAGCGCATGAGGGAAAGACCGCCGAGTCCGAACCGAAAAATAATGCAGATAACTGACTAGAACAAAGACAGCCATGGAAACGATCGGGGGTCCACCCAAAGGATCTGGTCCACTGGTTTTCAAGGAGCCCAAATTTCACATGACACTCGCTTTTATCGCTGTTGTTTTTGGTCTGGCTCTTCTGGTCTGGAGCGCCGACCGTTTTGTCGAGGGCTCGGCCTCTGTCGCCCGTCATTTTGGCATGCCGCCGCTTTTGATCGGTATGGTTATTGTCGGCTTCGGCACCTCCGCACCTGAAATGGTGGTTTCGGCCCTGGCCGCCTTGCAGGGTACCCCGGGAATTGCGCTTGGTAACGCCTACGGCTCCAACATCACCAATATAGCGCTAATCCTGGGGATCACGGCGCTTATCAGCCCCATCGCCGTACATTCAAGTGTTCTGCGCAGGGAGCTGCCCATTCTAACGGTTGTGACCATTCTCGCAGCATGGCAACTCAAGGATGGTGAAATTTCGCAGTTCGATGCCGTGGTGTTGCTTGCTGTGTTTGTCGGGTTGATGGCCTGGACCATCTGGCAAGGGTTGCAGAACAAAGAGGATGCGTTGGGAATAGAGATGGAGCGGGAACTGGATGCCCACGTAATTCCAATCCGCCGATCCGTTTTCTGGCTGGCGACCGGACTGATGATGCTCATCGTGAGTTCCCGCATCCTGGTGTGGGGAGCGGTTGAAATCGCCCATGGCTTTGGAGTCAGCGATCTGATCATCGGACTGACTGTAGTCGCAGTGGGCACCTCGCTGCCGGAACTGGCCTCGTCGGTAATCGCCGCCCGGAAAGGAGAGCATGACATCGCCCTGGGCAACATCTTGGGCTCCAACTTGTTCAACACTCTGGCGGTGGTGGGCATCGCCGGTGCGATCAGTCCACTGGCCGTTGGACCGGAGGTTTTCAATCGGGACATAATGGTAATGACCGCACTGACCCTGTTGCTGTTCGTCATTGGCTACGGGTTCCGGGGACCGGGCCGTGTCAACCGCGTCGAGGGCGTGCTGCTCCTGGCCTGTTACATGGGATACACGACCTACCTGATCAGCACGGTTTTCTGACACCGGTCATAGATCGATCCGACTCCCGGTTTGAAAACCGTAACTGCATACGAAAACCGGATACGAAGTTGTTGCTACTTAAACTCAGACGTTACCCAAGGATTTGAACAATATGGACAATAAGCCTCAAATTCAAAAATCAGAACAGGTCCGACTGGAAAAATTCACATTTCTCATGATGCTTGTGCTCGTGAGTCTACTCTTTGTGCTCTTGCTCTTGCCTTTTTGGGGAGCGATCTTTTGGGCATGTATCATTGGTCTGATTTTTTCGCCTATGTACCAACGTCTGCTCAGAATGGGAAAACCAAAACCCAATCTGGCGGCACTGGCATCACTATTGTTTTGCTTTGTAATAGGCATCATTCCCTCATTGTTTGTAATCATCTCCTTTTTTCGAGAAGGCTCAAGTCTTTATAATCGTCTCAAAAGCGGAGATTTTGACCTTGCAGGTCGCATCGAACAAATTCAAACAGCTTTTCCAAGCATTAATAAGTTTTTCAATCGATTTGATCTAGATATCAACACCATTCAAGAACAACTTTCTGATTTTGCACTCACTGCTAGCGGTTATATCGCGCAAAATGCAATTTCATTAGGTCAGGGAACTTTACAATTTTTTATCGCTCTTGGATTGATGCTTTATATGGCGTTCTTCATGCTCCGTGACGGTGATAAAATTGTTGAGCTACTTGTTCGTGCTTTGCCCTTGGGTGATGAACGTGAATATTTGCTTATTAACAAGTTTGCCGAAGTCGTACGTGCGACGGTGAAAGGAAATCTGCTTGTTGCAGCCGTTCAAGGAATGCTGGGAGGGTTTATTTTCTGGGTTCTCGATATTCATGGGGCGTTGTTATGGGGGGTCGTGATGACGCTACTCTCGTTAATACCTGTCATTGGAGCCGGATTGATCTGGGGACCGGTCGCTATTTATCTGTTTGCTATTGGCGAGTGGTCTCAAGGAATGATTCTTGTAGCATTTGGAGCAGGCGTTATCGGATTGGTGGACAATATTCTGCGCCCCCTTCTAGTTGGTCGAGATACCAAATTGCCTGATTATATCGTTCTGCTTTCGACGCTTGGCGGTTTTTCATTGTTTGGGATTAACGGATTTGTTCTTGGTCCTTTGGTTGCGGCCCTTTTTATTGCATTTTGGGAAATTTTTATACAGGAATTCAACACTTCAAAATCAAGCAACTCCAATGAAAATTCAGCATGATTTTGAATGATAAAGAAAAAACTTGACCAGATAATGCATGATTGATCAATAAAGATTATGCGTAGGAGGACTTAGATGAAACGAGTTGTTCTGTTTTTGTTGACTAATATTGCGGTGATGCTGGTACTGTCGATCAGTGCCCGTATTCTGGGTGTCGACCGCTTTTTGACCAGCAATGGATTGAACATGGGCATGCTGCTGGCATTTTCCGCCCTGATCGGTTTCGGAGGATCCTTTATTTCGCTGATGATGTCCAAAACCATGGCGAAATGGAGCACCGGCGCAAAGGTTATCGAGCAGCCGGGCAATCAGGAAGAAGCATGGCTCGTGGAAACCGTCCGACGACTGGCAGCCAAAGCCGGATTGCCAATGCCCGAGGTCGCCATCTATGAAGGCGCTCCCAATGCCTTTGCCACTGGTCCGAGCAAGTCCAAATCGCTGGTGGCCGTATCGACCGGATTATTGCAAAGCATGAACCGAAAACAGGTGGAAGCGGTGTTGGCCCATGAGGTCGCGCACATCGAAAACGGCGACATGGTGACCCTGACTTTGATCCAAGGTGTGGTCAATACCTTCGTGATCTTCCTGGCGCGCGTCGTTGCCTACGCGGTGGATAGTTTTCTGCGCAAGGGCGAAGAATCGAGCGGCCCGGGCATCGGCTATTGGGTCAGCAGCATTGTATTTGAAATCCTTTTCGGCGTCCTGGCCAGTATCGTGGTTTTCTACTTTTCACGCCAGCGCGAATACCGGGCGGACGCAGGCGCTGCAGCGCTGATGGGCGACCGACGGCCGATGATTGATGCCCTGCACGCCTTGGGCAATCTTCAAGCCGGCCAATTGCCCAAGGAAATGGCGGCCAGTGGGATTGCAGGTGGCGGCATGATGGCGCTGTTCAGCAGTCACCCGCCCCTTGAATCGCGGATTGCAGCGCTGCAATCCGCAAGCTGAGAAATTGCACCGGCCCCCCCTGCTCTTTTTTACAGGCGGGGGGAAATCCACAACGCATACTCGAACTGTATCGGTGGAAAAACGGAACGCGGCTATCAGACAGAAAACTGGCGTCCGTTCACCGCAACTTTGTTCAGAGCAAGGATGAACTTGCACAGCCGTGTATCGATCATTAAGTCCTCCAAATACGAAAAGCCCCGGAGCTTGTGACTCCAGGGCTTTTCGTTCGTGTTGTGTTTACCGGGCTAGGCTATGCCGAGCAGATACCAGTAGGGGTCGAAGCTTCGTTCGACCAACCGGGCAAGTTGCTCAGCGAATGGGGCGTAATCCGTATCCTTCCCCGCCTTGTCCAGATTCTCGTAATAGGCGGCCCGATCCTCCACCGGGATGATGACGGTCGGAAATCCTGCCCGCATGAGTTCCAGGTTCATGACGAGCCTAGAGGTCCTGCCGTTTCCGTCCCGGAAGGGATGGATGATGACCAGGTCGGCATGCATCTTGGCAGCCCTTTCAACGGGATGAAGGATTTGGGCCTCGCCATGGTACCAGTCGAAGAAGCTCTGCATGCGTTCGCTTATATGGAGGTGATCAGGCGGCGTATGCCCTGCGCCTGAGATGATGACGTTGCAGCCGCGATAACGCCCGGCTTCGTTGTCGATACCCCGCAGGACAAGCTGATGCAACTCCTTCAATATGCGCTCATCAAGCGGGACGTTCTCCTTCACGAGACTTTCCAGATAGGTGATGGCGTCGGCATGGTTGATGGCTTCGAGGTGGTGCCGCAGCGGTTTGCCGCCGATGGTCAAGCCCTCTTCAAGGACAACTTTGGTCTCCATGAGGGTCAGCGTGTTTCCCTCGATGGCGTTGGAATGGTAGGTGTACCTCAGCACCATGTCCTTGCGCAGGTTCTGGACAAGTTCCGGCGCAAGGGGACGATGAGCGTCGAGCTTGGACTTCAGAGCGTCCAGATTGGCCAAGGCGTCATGGTGCATGGGATATCCTGTTTGACTTTCAAGATTTGGTAAACGCGTTGCCCGCCCATGTCCAGCGAACCTACCACAACCCGCAATCGGTCAGCTAATGGCTAAATGGGTATGTCCGCAGTATTCGGTATTCCCCTCCATCCAACGGGAGAGACAGGAAACCCTGAGCGTCGCCCTCTGTATCATCAGGGGTAGCCCCGCCTTTTCACGTTAAAGAAGGAGTCGGCAAACCGCGCCGGAACCCAAAAAAGAAAAAGCCACTGAAATTTTTACATTTCAGCGGCTTATCTTTTTAGCTGGTGTCGAAGGGGGGACTCGAACCCCCACGGGAAATCCCACTACCCCCTCAAGATAGCGTGTCTACCAATTCCACCACTTCGACATCTAAGCATTCAAATTTGCGTAACTAATCCCGCAAACCGGAGATGCAGTCTTTAGCTGCGCCCCTATGGTTTGTCCAGTATTTTTTTACTGATTTTTTTCCTGCGCCGCAGGCTCTTCAGCAGGGGCCGTGGTTACTCCGGCGGGGGCTGCGGGAGTCTGGGTCACGGGCATATCGATGACGATGGATTCCTTGGGGGACGTATGCTTCTGCGTGCTGACGTAGGTAAAAACCATGGAGGTAAGAAAAAACACGGTCGCCGCTCCGGCGGTCAGTTTGCTGAGCAAACCGCCCGCACCGGTGGATCCGAAAACGGAGCCGCCGCCACCACCGAAGATTATCCCCATGCCCTCCTTGCCGGATTGCAGCAGGACGAGAACGACAAGGGTGACACAGGCAATGATATGTATGGTTATCATCAGGGAGTTCAAGAAAATACCTCCTAAATTATGCTAGCACGATCTGACTGAAACTGTCCGCTTTGAGACTTGCGCCGCCTACCAGCACACCGTCCACATTGTCAAGGCGGATGATGGCCGCGGCGTTGTCCGGCTTGACCGAACCGCCGTAGAGAATGCGTACGCGCCCCCCCTCCTGCGGCAACAGGGACTTGAGTTTGGCGCGCACGAATGCGTGTGCAGCCAGGACCTCATCCGGGCCGGCGACCTCACCGGTACCAATGGCCCAGACCGGTTCGTAGGCCACGGACAGATTTTCGGCCCTGGCCGTAGTCAGCACTTCGGCCAGCCCGCTTTCGAGCTGGCGGGCCAGGACTTCTTCGATCTGCCCAAGCCGACGTTCGACAATGGTCTCACCGATGCACAGGATCATGTGCAGACCCGCTTCCAACCCGAAAGTCACCTTGCGGCCGATCAGTTCGTTCATCTCGCCCAGCACATGCCTGCGTTCGGAGTGCCCGGCCAAGGCATGGGTGCAACCCAGGTCCAGAAGCTGCTCGGGTGCGATTTCGCCGGTGAAGGCTCCCTGTTTCGACGGATAGAAATTCTGGGCTCCGGCGTGGCATCCAGCCTGCTTCAGGATGGGGCACACGGCCTGCAGCATGGTCAAGGAAGGGCAGACAAGCACTTCACGGTCCGCAGGCATCTCACCCAGCAAACCAGTCAGTTCCTCGGCAGTCTTCACGCCCTCTTCCACTGTCTTGTACATCTTCCAGTTGGCGGCCATGAGCTTCTTCATGACTTCTTCTCCAGCGCGGTAAAGGCAGGCAGCTCCTTGCCCTCCAAGAATTCCAGGAACGAACCGCCCCCGGTTGAAATAAAGGAGAACTTGTCCGACATGTTCATCTGCTCGACGATGACGTTGGTATCGCCGCCGCCGAGGATGGTCATGCCGGAGATGGCTCCCAACACCCGGCACAGGTTGATGGAGCCCTGGGCAAAGGCCGGATTCTCGAACGCTCCCATGGGCCCGTTCCAGATCACGGTCCCGGCGTTCTTGATGACCTCTGAGAAGAGGGTGTGCGAAGCGGGCCCGGTGTCCAGAATCATTTCGTCTTCGGGGATATCCTGATAGGTGCGTACGCCCGAGGCGATGCCGCCCTTGGGATCGGTGCCAAGGATGAAGTCCACGGGCAGGTAGAACTTGACGCCCTTCTCCCGCGCCTCGACCATGATGACCATGGCCTCTTCGAGCAGGTCGTCCTCCACCAGGGACGTGCCGACCTCGAAACCCTGGGCCTTGCGGAAGGTGTTGGCCATGGCTCCGCCGACGATCATGGAATCGACCTCTTCGAGCAGCGCTTTCAGAATGCCCAGTTTGGAGGAAACCTTGGCCCCGCCGATGATAGCCACGAAGGGTCGCGCCGGATTTTCCAGGGCCTCGCCCAGATACTGCCATTCTTTCTTGAGCAAGAGGCCGCCGCAACAATCAGTGATGTATTCCGTGACGCCGACAACAGAGGCATGGGCCCGGTGGGACGCGCCAAAGGCGTCGTTGACGTAGACCTGCCCGAGCTTGGCCAACTCGCGGCTGAAGTCCGGATCGTTCTTGGTCTCACCGGGATGGAAGCGCAGATTTTCGAGCAGCAGGACCTCGCCGGGTTTAAGCGCCTCGGCCATGGCCTGCACCTCGGGGCCGACGCAGTCCGGGGCCATGCGCACCTCGCGCCCGAGCAGTTCGGCCAGGCGAACGGCCACGGGCTGCAGGGAAAATTCCGGCGCAGGGGCACCCTTGGGCCGCCCGAGATGAGAACAGATCACCAACGATGCCCCGCCCTCCAGGGCCAGCGCCAGGGTCGGCAGACTCTGTTTGATACGGTTATCATCGACAATGGCCCCATCCTTGAGGGGTACGTTGTAGTCGACGCGCATGAGAACGCGCTTGCCGCTGACATTGAGTTCATCGAGAAATCGCATATGATCTCCTCCCATGGGGCTATTGGCTGTAATGTTCGGGCACACGCCCGCTCTGGATTCCGTAAGGGAATCACTGAAAAATGACAATGGCCGGGCCAAAACAGATCGGGCTTGAATGCGAACAGATACTTGATCCCAGCGCTCAAAGCACGCACAATGGGCATTACATTTCCGTTTTCCAAGGACTCTCCCATGCCGAAAACCTGCATCTCACCCATGACTATGAATAGCGCCATCCTGACCCGCAGCTGCGAGCAACTCGAATACGTGCGCCTCATCCGCCGCGAGTTGCACCGCTTTCCCGAGGTCGGAACGGATTTACCCCGGACCAGAGCCCTGGTGCTGCGCGAACTGGGCAAGCTGAATCTGAACGTGCGTGAAGATGTGGGCGGCGGCATCGTGGCCGACCTGCAAGGGCCGCAGGGCAGCCCGCGCATCGCCCTGCGCGCCGACATGGACGCCCTGCCCATGCAGGAGGAGTCCGGGCTCGACTTCGCATCCGAAATACCCGGACAGAGTCACATGTGCGGGCATGACGCCCACACGGCCATACTGCTGGGCGTGGCCAGGCTGGCGGCAACCCAGGCCGGGCCTCTCAGAAACCATGTACGCTTTCTCTTTCAGCCCAACGAGGAATTCCAGCCCGGCGGGGCCAGAGCCATGACTGAGACCGGATGCCTGGACGGTGTGGATCAGGTCTACGGTATGCACGTTTGGCCAGGACAGCCCACAGGATGGTTCGGAACGCGGCCAGGCCCGCTCATGGCCCGGCCAGACGTCTTTTCCATCACCGTCACCGGCAAAGGCGGCCCTGCCTCGGCCCCGCAGAATTGCACCGACCCGATATTGGCCGCGAGCCAGCTGGTCACCTTGCTTCAGGGCATCGTCTCCCGCCGGATACCACCGGGGGAACGCGCTGTGCTGAGCGTGACCCGTTTCCAGGCCGGGAGCAGCTACAATATCATCCCGGACACGGCATTCCTGCAAGGCACGGTGCGTACCCTGAGCGATGACACTGGGGATCTTGTTCAAACGGAAATGCAGCGGCTCGTCTCGGGCCTGGCCGTGAGCATGAACGTGCGGGCGGAGCTGGATTACCAGCGCGGCTACCCGGTGGTGGTGAATGACGCGACCTGCACGGCCCTCGCCGTTACTGTGCTGCGCGGCATCTCGGCCAATGTTGATGCGGGAATCGATCCGGTCATGGCGGGGGAGGATTTTTCGTATTACCTGAACAAGGTTCCGGGCTGCTTCATCTTCATGGGATGCGGCCCCTGCGGCGCAGACGGCAGGGGCGGGCTACACAACGCCTGCTTCTGCCTGGACGAAGACTGCCTGCCCTGGGGAGTGGCGGCCTTTGCCGCATTGGCCCTGCAAGAGGCATAGGTCGAGCGGGTCTGCCCTGCCTCGGTTTTCGGCCTTTTCTCGCGGGTGGAAATTGTGCGTGAATTCCGTAGGGGCGAAAAATTCGCGTCAATTCCGTTAGGGCGAAAAATTTTTCGCCCCTACATGTATCGCCCTGGAATCAATCATCACATCAACGCCACAATCCCGTCCGGGCGGCCCGCACCACAAATGGGCAGGCACATCGGCCTGCCCCTACGGCTGCTCGTAAAAAACGTAGGTCGCGAACTCCGAACCCTCGAAATAGACCTTCTTCTCGTCCCCGCCGGGCAGGCCGTCCAGGTTGGTGTCGGCGATGCCGTATCCGAAGCGGTAGCCGCGGGGCTGGCTGTCGGAAGTGCCGTAGGCCGTGGAGAGTTTGTCTATCTTCACAAAGCGGCGAACGAGCTTTTCCCCGGAATAGACTTCGAGCACCCCATTGGTGCCGGTCCAGTTCTGAATGGTCCGCCCGAGCTGGTTCTGGGCTTCCTGCGTGCACCCCAAAAGACTTGTCAGCAAAAGCGCAAACAATAATTTTTTCATTTTTTCTCCATCTTTTTGAGTCACAATTACGATGAGGCTTTTTAGTCCGTCCCATCCCCGCGCCGCCATTTGGTCCAGGCCGGAAGATTCTCCCAGGCATTGCGCATCTGCCCCTCGTAGGCGTCGGTTAACGGATCGAGTGTGCGCAGGGCGGCCTTGAAGGCCGAACCGTGGTTGCGGTGTTCCACGTGACAGAACTCATGCAGGACGACATTACGGACCAGGGGCGGCGAAAGGAAAAGCAGCTTGGCGTTCAGACTGATGGTGAACCGTGCCGAACAACTGCCCCAGCGTCCGCCCTGATTGCGCACCTGCACGCCACCGATGGGCACGCCGTACTGTGCGGCCAGCTCTAGGCAATAAGCAATAAGATGCGTCTTGCCCAGACCCACCAGCCACATCTGCAGCAAGGTGGCTCCATCCCCGACCTTGCCGCACGGCAGAAACACGCGCAGGTCTTCCTCGCCTGCATGCAACTCGGCGCGGGGACCTTCCTCGTAGCGTACGGAAAATCGGCGGTCCAGAAATTCCAGCCGGATCGCATCCGGCAGCGGATTCTGCCCAGGAGCCTCGCCCCTGTCCTTCAGTTCGGCCAGACGCTCCATAAGCCACCTCTGGTGCCGCTCCAGAATGGAAGGCACCTCGGAGGTCGATACGCGATACGGCAACACGACCTCGATCCCCCGGCAGGAACGCATCTTGAGCCATACCTTGCGGGCGCGGGGGCTGCGAATCACGGTAACGGGAATGGAGTGCCAGTGCATAAATGAAAAGGGCGGCTTGCGCCGCCCTCCTATTTACCAGATGTTTTCGCGTTGAACTGCCAGGGCTTTGACCTGCTCGTCAAAGTCTGAGAACCCGGCCTGATGCAATGCATCAAGAACCGTGGTTCCCCAATCCCAGTTTGAGTAGATGACCGGCTTGTGGAAGATGCTGCGGAAGGATGCCAGTTCCTGGCGATAGAAGTTCTCCTTCACGCTGCCAAGATTGGACTGCAGCTGTTCGTGCAGACGGGCCAGCTCCCCGTCGTACCAGTCCATGAGGTCGGGACCGGAGGTGTTCTTCTTGAGGATGTGCTCGTAGCGGTTTTCGGCCAGCAGCATGTGCAGCCGTTCCAGATGCTGTTCCTTGAGCCAGGCGCCCAGGCCCGAGAGCGAGATGTTCTCAGCCTCCACCTCAGCCACGTCAAACTTGGTCTGCTGGTAGGTGTCCGGCACGACGGAGGCCGAGACGATGCCCGCGATGCAGACCAGGCCGCGAATGATCTTGGAGTTGGACACGCCCTGACCGCAGAAGCCGACCTTCTTTCCGAACTTCTGGCCGGTGAAGATGGTGGTCAGGATGGCCCACACCACCGCCGGGTCTTCTTCATCATAGATGTGGCGCAGGCGCGCGTTGTCACGGTCCGTGCCGAGCACAAGCTGGGTCATGTCATTAGAACCGATGGAGAAGCCGTCGAATTCCTTGATGAATTCCTTGGCCAGCACAGCGTTGCTGGGAATCTCGGACATAAGGATGATCTTGAGGCCAGAGTCACCGGAGTGGATGTTGTGCACCTGACCCAGATAACGCTTCATGGAGCGCGCCTCTTCAAGGGTGCGCACGAAAGGCAGCATCAGGTGCAGGTTCGAGCCGCCGAAAGCGCCGCGCGCCAGCTTGAATGATTCCAGTTCCCAGTCGTGGATGTCGCGGGACACGCCCCGATATCCGAGCATGGGGTTATCCTCATGGCCCTCGAAAAGGATGCCGCCCAAAAGGTTGCGGTACTCGTTGGTCTTGTAGTCCGTGGTGCGGTAGACGATGGTCTTGCCGTGAAAAGCCATGGAGAAAAGGGCCAGGCCCTGGGCCAAACTCTGGATGTAGAGCTCTTTGCCGCTGCGGTAGCCGCGCGACTTGAGGATTTCGCGGATCTTCTCGGGCAGGGTGCGGACCATGTCCATCTCCTGCTGCAGGCCGACCTTCTTGGCGACGTCTTCGCGCATGGCGGAGATTTTATCCAGGATGGCGATGATGACCGGTTCGTGCTCGATGCGGGCCACGTCCCTAGCGATGGAGTCCTGAAGCTCCAGGCGGCGGCGCTGGGAATGGGGATCTCCCCCCAGATTCTCCAACTCGTCGGAATAGCCCATGATGACCACGACATGGTCTTTCAGCTTGTGCGAAGTCTTGAGCACCTCGAAGCGCTGGGTGGCGAACTCAAGGTGTTCGTCGAGCTTCTTGTCCAGTTCACGTAACTGGCGGTGGATGGCCAGGACCTCGTCGGTGCCCTTGGCGCCTTCCTTCTCGGTCAACTCTTCCATCTTGCGCGCCAGGCCGGTGACGATGCCCACGTAGCTGCGCAGTTTGATGTCCAGGGAAATGGTGCCGGCCGCCATCTGGTCGGAAACGATCTTGGTCAGATCGTTTTCGAGGATGGTCAGCTTGGTATTGACCACCGACTCAAGGGTACCAAGGTCGTAGGCCTCCAGGGCCAGGGGGTGGACGCCGATGTTGCCGAGCATGAACTCGGCGCGCAGCAGTCCGACCTCGAAATCAGGCACTTCGCGTAGTCGGGACAAAAACAGAGACTGCCCCACGTCGGCCAGAATAAGCCCGACCTTTGTCTTGGTGGGCGGGAATTTGCTGACGTCGATCTCGCCGCCCACGTCGATGAGCGGCAACAGGCCCCGGTAGATCTTGCCACGCGATCCATCCACGGTCACATCGTGGCCGTCCAGGGTACGCAGCTTCTCCAGACGCTTGATGCCGATGACCGCAGGTATCCCAAGCTCGCGGGAGGTGATGGCCGCATGACTGGTGTCACCGCCGGCATCGGCCATGATGGCCGAGGCAATGCGCATGCCCGGCACCATGTCCGGATCCGTGCGTTCGGCGGCCAGGATGTTGCCCTTGCTAATCTTGTTCAGTTCCAGGGCGGAGCGCAGGTAACGCACCGAGCCCTGGCCTGCACCGCGGGATGCGCCGTTGCCTTCCAGAAGCACTTCGGCGTCCTTGGCGGCCACGGGGTCCACTTCTTTGCGGCGCATGAAAATGGTGTGCGGATGGTGCTCCAGGTCCTCGTTCCAGCGGGTCTCGGGACGGGCCTGCACGAACCAGAGGCGGTCCCACTGGTCGATGCAGAACTCGGAGTCCATGATCATGCCGCCGTAGCCTTTGCTGATGCAGCGCACGCCCTGGGCCACGGACTCGGCCTGGGCCAAAGACAGGGACCAGCGGTAAGCCATGTCCTCGGCCACGGCCTCGACCTTGGTGCCGCGCCCGGACTCCTTGTAGACGATGCGCTTGTCCTTGCAGCCCATGTAACGGATGACGATTTCCTGCCCGTCCTCGCGCTGGAATACATAAAACTTGTCGGGGGTGACCAGGCCGCTGACCACGGCCTCGCCCAGACCATAGCTGGCGTCGATGGAGACGAGGTCGTTGCGCGTCGTGCCCCGGCACCCGGTGGAGGTGTCGGCGGAAAAGGCCGTGCCGGAGATGACCGGGTTGATCATGCGCATGAGGCACACCGACAACGAGGTATTCTCGATGGCCCACTCCTGCTTGGCCTTGATGGCGATCTGATCGTCCCCGGTCTGCTCGGCCCTGGCCACGGCGTCGAGGATGGCCTCGCGGCGATAGGTCATGGATCGCAGATTGTAGGCGGAGGCGCAGTCCCAGTGGTAGGCCTGGACCACGTAATTCTCGCCGACGATGTTCAGGTACGTGTCCTGCAGTCCAGCGAAAGCCTTCTTGCGGCTGTCCTCGCCCGCCGCGGAAGAGCGGACGGCCACGGGCTCATTCTCAAGGCCAGCTTCCTTGCAGATGTCGAGGTAGGCTCCGCGCACGGCCTCGACCACATCCTTGGGCAGGTCGACCGAGAGAATCGCCGCCTGCACGATCACAGAGCGTTTGCGCAGCTGATCGATGCCTTCGGGAGAAACGGCGAACCCTTCAACCACGTTGTTGACGAAGGTGCGCAGGCGGATCAGCGTCCCCTCATGCTTCCGGGCGGCCTCCTTCACGTCGAGGGCGATCTTGCGGACGAACTTCTGCAGAAATTCCGAATCCTTGTTGATCTCGGCATCGGTCCAGTCCATGGAGTCGTAGGCCTTGTCCACCGAAGAACGGACCAGGGCGGCGTTGACCCTGGTTTCGTCGAGAAGCATGTGAAATGCGATGGAGGAGATGGCCCTGAATTGCGGAGCCCTGATACCTTCAATGGTGCTGATTATGGCGGTATTGTAGTTCTTGCCGCCAACCAGCAACTCGGCATCCTCGCCGATAGTCACGATGTCCTTGCCGGTCAGGACCAGCTGTTTCTGGATCTGCTCAATCGCGGCTTGAGATGTCGCGGCCTCCGCGGACGTTTCGGCTTTTTTCTTGGGACTCTTCTTATCGCTCTCAGCCATCTTCTCCTCCTCTTTCGTGCGCATATCGAAAGCAAATGTGATCGCCCGCAATAAAACTGGGCTTGGGGTACATGCCGACGTATCCGTACGTCAACACTACAAAACCGTCATGACACGAAAAAAAAAATCTGCAAAAGTTCTTGACAGAAAAGAACGGGTCCGTGGCCCGCCTAGACCTTCTGACCGCAAGACGGGCAGAATTTGAAGTCATCTCTGGTCACCGGGGCCGCACAGGTCGGGCATTTCCGGGGCGCGGGCACCAGTTCGACCAGCAATTCCCCTTCCTTGACCGGCACCATTTTCTTGTCTTCCTGGTAATCGGCAAACTTGAGCACGCGTTCGACCATGCCTTCCACCGGAGAAAGAATTGATTTCTCCTGCTTCATGATGGAGATGTTGAAAAGCTCCTCGCCTTTTTTCACCATATCGCCGGGCTTGACGTGCACGACCCACAAGTCGCCACTGGACGGGGATCCAACATGATACGGGTTGCGGGCATCGGCCATTTCCACGCCGGAGTCGTCCTTGCCCGTGGCCTCGGCCACCTTGACCTGTACGGAAAAGGATTCTGAATCGAGGGAATAGGAGACAAGGCTCATGCCAAGATCATCCGGCCGCGAAATGTGCTGCATGGACAGGACATGATGCTTGCCCTGGCTGTCCTTGAACATAACCTCGTCTCCGGCCTTGAGGCCTTCGAACCAGACATGCAGAGGCAGGCGGTTGCAATCCCCGTATCTGCCCACGAACTTTATGGTGTTTAAAGCGTCACCGGGATGGTTCAGATACATGATTAGTTCCTCGTCCACGGGGGTGCGCCCGATGTGCTCGGCCAGGCTCAGCTGCTCCTTGGCCACGTCCACGTCCAGAAGCGTCGTCAGCGGGGAAGACTCGGTGCGCCGTGAAATGGCGTCCCGGTATTCCGGGCCGAAAGCAGATTCATATACCCAATCTGGCGGAAAGCCCAGGGGCAAGCGTCCGAATTTGCCCAAGAGCAGGTCGCGGAAGGCGTCGTTGGCATCCTGGTAGATACTGAGGCGCTCGGCGCGGGTCTCTTCGGACAGCGTCTCTTCGGGCACAGTCACGACCTGATCGAGCACAGTCAACAGCCTGCGAACGCCGCGCCGCCCTCCACGTTTGTAGGCCCCGGTCACGGCCAGGAAAGCCGTGTTCCAAGTGATCTGCGAGCCTGGGGTCACGTCGTGATAGCGCACGAGCTTGCGGATGCCGGCTAGAAACTTGAGCATGAAGGGCAAGAGGTGGATGTAGCCCTGCTTCATGGCCCCTTCCTGGGAAGAAGACGTCGCGCCACCGGGCATGCCATGCTCGATGACGTCGTAGTCGATGCCCTGGAAATACGGCGCAGTATAGCGGTCGTAGTATGGCATGATCTGTTTGAGCACGAACCCGGTGGTGCGGATCATGTCCTTGTTCAGATTGGTTTTGAGTCCCAGCTCTTCTATATAGGCCGCCGTGGAGAGGACTTCGCCCTGCCCGTACCAGCGCACAGCCGCGCCGATGGCCGTATCCACGATATGCGCTCCGGCCTTGGCCGCTGCAGCCACGGCGGGCACGAAAAGGCCATCGGTGTAATGGCGGTGCGAATGGATGACCAGTTCAGGATAGGCTTTACGGATGGTCGAGACCACTTCGGTCATGAACACGGGCGGGCAGACTCCGGCCATATCCTTGAGGCCAAGAATGATGAGTCGTTCGGCCTTCTTCTTGGAGCAGCCCGCGACCTGGGCCGTCATGTCGATGATCTCCTGCACCGCGCCGAGGTAGTGCTGCACGTCGAAGCCCTTGGCAAAAGACATGGAGATGGCCGGTTCCCAGATGTTCTTCTTTGAGTTCAGGGCCACTTCGGCGAAGGGGCGCATGTTCTCGATGTGATTCAAAAAGTCGAAGCAGCGGATGACATCATAGTGCTCGCAGATCATCTCGCCGGTGCGGCGCATGATGTTGCGCGGCTGCGGCTTGTAGCCGAGCACGTTGGTCGAGCGGATGAGAATCTGCTTTAAGGTCTTGGGGGCGAACTCGTTCCATTCCCGGGCCTCGGTGAACGGGTAGGTCATGTTGGCCAGCATGGCCACATGGAAATGCGCCCCGCCGCCATTCTCCAGAGAGAAGAACCCGCAGTTGTCCAGATACGGCCCGATGATGCGGTCCTCGGCCAGACGGAAGCGGTTGCCGGAGTTGGACTGGGTAATGTCGCGCGTGGTGGTGTCCGAAAAATGGACGTGATCGGAGTCGCGGATGTAGGACAAAATGGCGTCCCGATCGCCGCGCGGGTATGGGTATTCGTAATACTCGGGCTCGATGCCCGGCAGGGACGGCTTGAAGGCGTCCATGCGCTTGCCTTCCCGGGTGCGGTACTCACCAAGCTTCACGTGCGGGTTGTACCCGTGGGCCGAAATCTCGGCCACCAGCCGCGAGAGGCGCACGGCCTCGGACTCCTTGTCCATGTAGATCATGAGTTCCGGCGCGCTGGACACGAACTTGGTGTCATAGTCCCCGGCGCGGAAGCGGGGGTGGGCGATGATCTGACGGTGGAACTGGATGGTGGTCTTGATCCCGCCGATGATGTACTCGCCCAGGGCCCGCTCCATGATACCCAGCACCTTGTTCCACTGCGGCCCGTAGGCGATGAGCAGGGCGGCGGCGGAATCGTACTGGGACGGAAAGTCGTAACCGCCGCACACGCACGAGTCCACGCGCACCCCGGGACCGCCCGGAGACATGTAGCGGGTAAGGCGCCCGGCATTGGGCGAGAAGTCGTTCTGCGGATCCTCGCAATTGATACGGACCTGGATGGCATGGCTCTTTGGCGTGCAGTTGGCGTCGGTCAGGCGCAGCTTGGCCCCGAAGGCCACGGCGATCTGCTCCTCGACAAGGTCGATTCCGTAGCGGCACTCGGTGATGCCGTGCTCGACCTGCAAGCGGGTGTTGACCTCGATGAGATAGGCGCGACCCGTAGCGTCAACCAGAAACTCCACCGTGCACAGGGAGTAGTAGTCCACTGCACGGACCAGCTGGCGGGAATACTCCTTGAGCTGTTCGCGCAGTTCCTCGGTCATGCCCTGCCGGGGCGACGGAGTGATCTCCACCAGCTTCTGGTGGTTGCGTTGTACCGTGCAATCGCGCTCGTCAAAGGCAAATACATTGCCGTACTTGTCGGCGACGACCTGGATCTCGATGTGCCGGATGCCGGTCAGCAGCCGCTCCACATACAGGCGCGGATTGCCGAAGGAAGCCTGGGCCAGGGTCGAGGCCTTGACAAAGGCGTCGGCCAGCTGATCCTCGCTGAAAACTTCGTAGATTCCCCGACCCCCACCGCCGCCCTCGGCCTTGAGCATGACCGGTAGTCCGATCTGGTTGGCCACAGTCTTGGCCTCCTCCACGGAGACCGCCCCTTCGGAGCCCGGCACAACGGGAATTCCGAGCTTCTGCGCCAGAGCGCGGACCTGCACCTTGTTGCCCAGCAGACGCATGGCCTCGGAGGTAGGTCCGATGAAAAGGATGCCGGCGGCGGCGCATTTGGACGGAAAGGAATCGTCCTCGGAGGCAAAGCCCCAGCCGGGGTGGATGGCCGCCACGCCCCTGGCCTTGGCCATGGAGATGATCTTGTCGATGTCCAGATAGGCACGGGAGTTCTCGCCGAGATGCAGAAGTTCCTGAGCGCCGGAGGTGAAGGGAGCTGTTTTGTCCACATCCGTCGCCGTGATCATGGGTATGGCCTGGAAAACTTCCTTGATGGAGCGGACGATTCTGCGTGCGGGGATACCGCGATTGGCCACAAGAATCTTTTTGCCTCGGATCTCCCGGGCCACTTCTTCAAAACTGCGGGGAATTTGTGAACTCATATATATCTCCGTGCCTGTTATATTTGACCTTCCAACCACCCCTCAAGGCGCAGCGAACCGGAGTGCAGGATCTTTCTTTCACCATCGGCGAGAAGGACTACACCGCCATCCGGACCTATCCCCGCATGTGCTCCACAAACCGATGATCGATTGTCGTCAACGCACACCAGGGCCCCGAAATAGGCTAGAACTGTTTCAACTGACTGGGAAAACACCAGCGGGGTCGAGTCAGAAAGTTCAGCACTGTAACGAAGCCGACCAAAATTCACAAGACGCAACCACAGACCAAAAATGGACATTCCGCGCAGAAGCGTCCCCAGGCTTGTCGCGACGCAGGCGCGGTCGTGGCGCAGCTCCGCATCGGCGGGGCATGAGGCGACATTGAGCCCAATTCCGGCCAGCAGCACATCCCCGCGCTCCTCGATGAGGATTCCGCCCATCTTGCGACCGTGAAGCAGAATATCGTTCGGCCATTTGAGCTTCACCGGCACGCCGAGTTCGCCAAGCCCCACGCACAGGGCCCAGCCGACCAGAACGGGTAGCATGCCTTGCCACGGACCGGGGGGCATGGGCAACCGCCAGGCCGCGAACAGATTGCCGGACTCAGAAACCCAGGTCCGCCGCATCTGCCCCCGGCCCGCCCACTGCCGGGTGACCAGGACCGAATCCCAGGGGTCAAGGGCGCCCTGCCCGGCCAGATGCATGGCCACATCCAGGGCCGACGAGCATGGCCCGCAAAGATAGACGCGCTCGTCCGGCGTGGCCGCCCCGGGTTCGCCCGCGCCCAGGATGACCGAAGCGTCTTCGTTGGCCGGAGAAAATGCGTCCGTGACGCCGGAAATCTTGGGAGTCCAGAGAATGGGCATGGGATGGTTACCGTTCAGACGTGATCAGGACTTGCCCTGTTTCTTCTGCATGAGCAGGCGCTTGAGTTCGGACTTGTCGCCCGCACGGTACACCTGCGCGGATTGGGAACGAACTGGCGCGGGACGGGGCGCGGCAGGCCGCGGCGCTTCCGTCCGGGCCTGTTCAGCAGGAGCGACGACGGCGGGCTGCGGTTCAACCGGAGGCGCAGACGGGATCGACGGCGCTGGGGCGGGACGCGGAGGGAGCCCTGGCGACGCTGGCGCGGCGGGGGCGGTACGAGCCGGGACCAGGGGCGCGGCCGGGGGCGCAGGCGCTGCGACCTGCCGGGGCTGAACTGCCGGAGCGGCCACCGGTGCGGGCCGGGGTGCAGGCAGCGAGGGCCGGGCAGCGGCCGGTACGGACGCGGGAGCAGGGGTCTGCGCGTACGTGAACCCTGTAGGCGTCATGGGGGTGGCCCCGGCTACGGGCTGATAAAAGAGGGAGCGCATGTAGCGTTTCGGTTCGAACATGCCCGTCACGCCGGTCAGGGATTCGGTGGAACCGATGATCAGGGACCCGTCGGGCTCAAGCACAGTGGCGATTTTCTCGAAAACGGCCTTTTTGTCCGCAGGGGTGAAATATATTGCCACGTTGCGACAAAAAACGATGTCGAACCTGCCCATCCCGGCAAAAGGCTTCATCAGGTTGAATTTCTTGAAGACCGCCATGGCGCGGATCTCGTCCTTGATCTTCCATCCATCGCCCATGAGCGTGAAGTACTTGTTCAGCGTCTGCGGGGCCAGGCCGCGCTCGATTTCGAATTTGTTGTATTTCCCGTAACTTGCCTTGGTCACGGCGTCATCGGAGATGTCCGTGCCAAGGATCGAGATCTGAAAATTATTCAGATTGCCCAAGGTCTCGCGCAGGGCGATGGCGATGCTGTAAACCTCCTGCCCGGTGGAACAGGCCGCGCTCCAGATGCGCAAGGGCACGGTGCGACCGGGGGACGCTTTGGAGCGCGCGTCAATGAGGTCCGGCAGGATCTTGTGCTTGAAGACTTCAAAGGGCGAAGTATCGCGGAAAAAGAGGGTCTCGTTGGTGGTGATGGCGTTGACGATCTCTTTTTCCATGTTGCCGCTGCGGTCGGATTTGGCCTTGGCGTGCAGATCCATGTAGGAGGAGCACGCGTACTGCTGCATCATGGACCTGAGCCGGGTCTCGATGAGGTAGGTCTTGGTCGAGTCCAGGGCCACGCCACACAGGGCATAGATGTACTTGGAGAAGACGCTGAATTCGTCTGCGGTGATGGTCGTCATTTTGCCGCCACTGTTGCGGTTGGCACAGCTAACGCACCGTGCGGATGATCTCGGAGGCGATCATCTGCAGGGGCGAGACCACATCCACGACACCGGCCTCGACGGCCATTTTGGGCATGCCGTAAACCACGCAGGATTCCTCGTCCTGGCCGATGGTCACGGCTCCAAAGCTTTTCAGCACCTTGAGGCCCAGGGTCCCGTCCCCGCCCATGCCGGTCATGATCACGCCGGTGGACAGGGCTCCGTATTCGCGGGCCACGGAGCGAAACATGTAGTCCACCGCCGGTTTGCAGTTATTCTCGGGCGGATCGTCGGTGACCTGAATGATCTTGGCTCCGCCAGTGCCCGAAGCCACGCGCATGTGCTTGGCGCCCGGGGCGATATAGATGACGTCGGGGCGCACGATCTCATTGTTCTCGGCCTCACGGACCTCGTACTGACACTTGGCGTCCAGGCTCTCGGCCAGGGATTTGGTGAAAACGGGCGGCATGTGCTGAACCACGAATATGGGCACGCCGAGTTTGGGAAGCTGCGGCAGCATCTTGGTCAGGGCATTGGGTCCGCCGGTGGAGATGCCGATGGCCACCGCTTTGGACTTGCCCATGCGCCTGGACGAAGCCAGCACAGCGGGCGCCGCCGGGGCGGGAGCGGGAGCGCCCACGGGTCGCGGCCGCTGCTTGAGAAGAGCTCGAAGCTCCATCCGCTTGGCGTAAACCTTGATCCTCGGACCCAGAGCGCTGCGAAGCAACTGCACGTTTTCCTGCATGACCTGGGCGTCGGGCTTGGTGATAAAATCAAAGGCACCGAGCTCCAGGGCGCGCATGGTGATTTCGCTGCCGCGCTTGGTCAGGGTGGAGAGCATGATCACGCCCACATCCGGATACGTTTTCTGGATCTCTTCCAGAGTTTCCAGTCCGTTCATGATCGGCATTTCCACATCAAGGGTAATGAGGTCCGGCTTGAGGGACGCGATGCGGGTCAATGCGATCTTACCGTTGTTCGCGGTGCCGACCACTTCAACCCCGGGCATCTCGGCGAGAATATCGCCGACCACCTTGCGATACATGATGGTATCGTCCACAACCAGAACACGCAGATTCATCCGGACTCCTAGAGATATGATTAATCGTCGGCCAGCACTTCGCCGACATCCAGCACGGCAATGAGATCCTTGGAGGACTTGAGCACTCCCTGGAAATACTTGCCTTTCAAACCTTTGATGTTGGAAGGGGTCGGCTCCACCGCTTCCCATTTGGAAGTGACCACGTCGGTGATGCGGTCCACCAGCAACCCGATGTTTTCGTCACGGGAATTAACGATGATGATGCGGCTGGTTTCCGTGGTCTTCGACGGCGCGAGACCCAGCTTGCGCCCCAAGTCGATGATGGTCACGATGCGTCCGCGCAGGTTCATGATGCCCAGCACATAGGCCGGTGCCTGCGGCACTTTGGTCATCTCCATCTGCCTGTTCATCTCCTGGATGAGATTGATGTCAATCCCACACAGGGCCGAACCCACATAAAAGCAGGATAGCTGCAAGGCACCCGTCTTCTCTTTGACCTGCTGTTTCATGCACTTCTCCTTGAAAGAGCTCTAGGCATCACTCATACACCGCACATTTTTCTCGAAGCCGCAAAGCGTCCGGGATTTTCCTCTGCGCCAGCGCCCCGATCATCAGGAGGCGTACCGCTTCAACCAATCGTAGATGGACTGCAGGAGCCGCTCCTTGTCCAGTTTGACCTGATAGTCGTCGATGCCCGCAGCTTTGCCGCGCGCAACGTCCTCATCACCGGCCAGGGAGGTCAGGGCGATGATGGGTACAAGGGAAAAGCGCTGGTCCTGCCGGATGCGCCGGGACAATTCGAACCCGTCCATGTTCGGCATCTCGATGTCGGTAACCACGAGATCGTAGCGGCCGGGATCGGCGTTAAGCATGTTCCAGGCCACCACCCCGTCCTCGGCTACATCGATGGAATAGCCGTCATCCTCGATGAACTTTTTGACCTGGTTGCGGAAAAAGTCCGAATCCTCGACCAGCAGCAGGTGCGGAACGCCCACCTCACCTGCGTCATCCGCGATCTCGATGCTCCCGCGCACGGCGAACCAATCGGGCTGAACGGACTGGATGAGCTCATAGATATCGACGATGAGCGTCGTGTTATCGCCGATGACCGCCGAGCCGCTGATTCCGGGCTGCTTGAGGGTGAAGCTGTCGATGGCCACCTGCGCCTCGATGGCGTCCACCGGAGGCTTGGCCAGAAGCCCGATTTCATGACCGGCCATGAGGAAGACGATGACGATGACCTCACCGGAAACATCCAGCATATTGACGTTGGTCGCCTGATCCAGGGAGAAGACGGGCAAAGTCCCGCCCCGGTACTTGATGACCCGGCGGCCGCCGACCTCCTCGATTTCCGCCGCGTCAATGAGCTCCACCCGGGCCACAAGGTCGAGAGGCACGGCGCAGTATTCCTGCGGGGTGTTGCGGAAAACGAAAAGGGAGAGCTTGTCCTGACCGCTGCCGGCCTCGGCTTCCTTGGTCACCTGTTGCTTCTCGCGGGCAATGCTCAGGCTCAGGTCGCCCAGGCGGCCAAGACCGGCAACGTCGAGAATGAGCGCCACGTGGCCGTCGCCCATGATGGTCGCGCCCGCATAACCTTGACAGTCCTTGAAATGCCGCCCCAGGGGCTTGACCACGATTTCCACCGAGTCGTGCAGCTGATCGACCACCAGACCGTAACGGAACTGTCCGGCCGAAACCACCACGAGGTTGACGTCGGCCAGGGTACACCCGGCCTCTTGGACCTCACCGAGGCTCTTCTCGCCGCGCAGGATCTCGCCGACCATCTTCGACGCCTCGCAGGACGACTCATCAAGGCCCAGCACATTGGAAAGATACAGGAGCGGAATGAGCTCGCCGCGCAGCAACAGCACTTCGGCGTCACCCACCAGCTCCACCCGCTCGGTGATCTGGGCCACGGGGATGCGCAGCAGCTCGTCCACATTGACCTGCGGAATGGCGTAACGCTCCTGGCCCACGGACACCAGAAGGCTCGGAATGATGGCAAGGGTCAGAGGCAGTTTGATGCGGATGGTCGTCCCTTTGCCGCGCTCGGTCTCGATATCGACCTGGCCGCCAAGCTGATCCAGATTGGACTTGACCACATCCATGCCCACACCGCGCCCGGAAACGTCGGTGACCTGCTCGGCGGTGGACAGGCCGGGCAGAAAGATGAGGTTGGCCTTTTCCTTGTCGGACATGGACTTGGCCTGGTCCGGCGAGATGAGGCCGCGTGAAAGGGCCTTGGCCACGATCTTGTCGGAATTGAGGCCGCCTCCGTCATCGACAATTTCAATAATGACCTGTCCGGCCTCGTGGTAGGCCTTGAGGACGATGGTGCCCATGGCCGGCTTGCCTGCGGCCACGCGCACATCGGGCATCTCGATGCCATGGTCGGCGGAGTTGCGCACCAGATGAGTCAGCGGATCGCCCAGGCCCTCGATGATGGTCTTGTCCAGCTCAACGTCGTTGCCTTCCAGCTGCAGGTCGATCTCCTTGCCCAGATTGCGGGCCAGGTCACGGACCACGCGCGGAAACTTGTTGAAGATGTTGCCCACCGTCTGCATGCGGGTTAGCATGATGGTTTCCTGCAGCTCGGACGTGACCAGATCGATGCGCTGTCCGGCCACCTCGATCTGGTGAATGGCATTGGATGAAATGGCCTGCATGAGCTGATTGCGGCTTAAGACCAGCTCCCCGGCCAGGTTCATCAGATCCTCCAGCAGGCTGACATGCACGCGCAGGGAATCGGGCTGGGTGATCGGGGACTTGGCCGCCCTGGGGTCCGCCTTGCGGCTTGCGTCATCGTCGGCCAAGGGCTGGGGCTCAGGCTGGGGCGCCGGATTCGAGACCGCGGCCGGGGCAGAGACCGGCGGGGGCGGATTCAACGCCGAAGCCAGGCTCTCCCCGCTGAAGAGTTCGGAAATCAGGGTATCAGTGCGGTCCTCGTCCGGCGTCTGCGGGGTCTGATTCAGAAGCTCGCGGGCGAAATCAACTGCGGGAGCTGGCTGGCGCGAGGGCAGATCGATGTTCAGGGTAGTGATGAACTCGCTGCCCAGGTCCAAAAGCGCGGGCATGATGTCATCCTCGACGATGGAACCAAAAAGCACGAAAAAGGGAATACGATTGGAAAATTCATCGTCCTCCAGGGTCCCGATGGCCTCAAAATCGACTTTGAGATCGAGGATCACACCCGTGGAGTCCATGCCTTTGAGGATATCGAAAACGGTCTTGTTTTTGCGCTGCACATCGTGGATCAGATCGAATTCGAGCAGATACAGATTTTTCCCGCCCTTCTTGTTCTGGAGCAGGTCGAATTCAGCGACTTCAAAAACCAACCGTCCTTTGCCGTCCCGGATCTCGACCCGGCGATCCACCGAAGCCTTCTCTTCGCCTTTGAGGTTGGCCGAAGCCGCCGCAGTCAGGGCCGCGACATGATCGTCGATGTAGGCTTCGTTGCTCTCGGCCACGTTGGTGATCAGGTCGCGCAGCTTGTCGAAGGCCAAAAGGACAATATTGACCACTTCCGGCTCGGGCACGAGCTCACGGTTGCGGACCATGTCCAGAATGTTTTCGATCTTGTGCCCAAGGTCCTTGATCTTGGTCAGCCCCAAAAACCCGGCACCACCCTTGATGGAGTGTGCCGCGCGAAAGACCTTGTTGACCAACTCCACATCGATATCAGCGCCAGCCTGCTCAATGGCCAACAAATCGTTCTCGATGTCCCCGAGGTGCTCGGCGGCTTCTTCCACGTACATTTGGAGAGTTTCGTCATCCATCATCATTGTGCGAACTCCATGTAGATTTCAATTAATGGGGCCGACTCCAATATCTGCGGGTGCCGGTCGCAAGAGCATCGGCGCACCTGGACCCAGAAAATGCCCGCCCGGAAGGGCACGCTTCAGGAGGCTCAACTGCTCCATGATCCTGTGTCCGACAGCGTAAGCAAAACCCTGAGCCCACGTGGATCCGTCAAGAATCCAGGTTCAAATGTTGATCAAGGCGCATCGACTTGAAAAGCTTGACTATATTTTCGGAAGCATTGGCAACGACCAGCTTTCCGCCTATTTTTCTCATGGAGTTATGGGTGGCGATGACCACTCCGATGCCGATGGAATCCATCAAGGCCGCCCCGGTGAGATCGAGCCGCAGCTCCGCAGGCGACTCGGCGAGCACCGTGCCCAGTTCCTGCTTGAACCCCGGAACCATGGTGGACACCAGGTCCTGCCCCGGGGTGATGGTGACAGTGCGTCCTTCGCGGAGAATAGCAGACATAGGTTACTCCTTGAAACAATAATCATGACCAAGACGATCTTCTTACACAGGGATCCGTACGATATCAATCTACATGACTGGGGATATTTTGCAACAAATTCTGATCGTTGCTCCCAAATTTCCGTATTCCAACACAGACTGTCCGAATAATGTCATACACGGCGGGCTCAATAGGCGCCTTTGCCGCAGCAAAAAAAATCCGCCGTACTCTTGTCAATGTTCTGAATTTCTGAAAAATAAAAATACCTTGTCCGCTGCCTTCGAAAAGACGTAAACGAACCACTACCCATAATCCAAAACAAATAGTCCCGATGATTGCAAAACCGACCGCCCTTGAGCCAAGCCTTATCCCGGACAAGACCAGCATCCTGCTGGTCGAGGACAACGCTATTGTCGCCTTCGACATGCAGCAACGATTGCAAAAACTCGGTTACCATGTCCAGGGCACCGTCGCCTCCGGCGAGGAGGCCATTAAGGCCGTATCCAGGCGGGCACCCTCGCTCATCCTCATGGATATCTTCCTTGACGGAAAGATCGACGGCATCGAGGCGGCCAAGGCCATCCTTGAAAATGCGCAGATCCCCATCATCTTCCTCACCGGTCATGATGACGAACAGACCCTGAACCGCGCCAAGATCACCGAAACCTTTGGCTACATCATCAAGCCCGCCGAATCCCGCGACCTGCACGTGGCCATTGAAATCGCCCTTTACAAACACGCCGCGGCCCAGGCCCTGCAAAAAAGCGAACAGCAGTACAGGCTGCTGTTTGACTCCATGCTCAACGGCTTCGCCCTGCACGAAGTAGTGCTCAGCGACGCCGGTCGCCCGGCGGACCTCCTTTTCCTGGACGTCAATCCGGCCTTTGCCAGTTTCTTCGACCTGCCCGCAAAAGACATCATCGGACGCAGCCTGCGCCAGCTTTCGGACAGGGTCGAACCCTACTGGATAGACGTTCTTTCCAAGACCGCCATGAGCCGCGAGTCGATCCGCTTCGACAGCTTCGCGGGCTTCGTGGACAAGCATTTCTCCGTTGTCGCGTTCAGCCCTCAGCCACGCCAGGTGGCTGCCATATTCGAAGACACCACCAGGCGCAAGGACGCCGAGAAACACCTGCAGCACCGCACCTTCCACGACGCCCTGACCAACCTTCCCAACCGCGCCCTGTGCCTGGACCGCATCAAGCAGGCCATGGAGCGCAGCCAGGTGCGCGAGGATTACCTTTTTGCCGTGGTGCAGGTGGACATAGATCGTTTCAAGGATGTCAACGACAGTCTCGGCCATCTGGTCGGCGACCAGCTGCTCCAGTCTGTCGGCAGGATATTGCTCGAAACGGTGTCGGCCATCGACACCGTGTCCCGGCTCGGGGATGACGAATTCGTAGTGCTGCTGGAGGAATTGCCCTCCAAGAAGACCGGCGCGGCAACCATCAAGAAAATAAAGGCCGCCCTGAACGACAACCTGGACATTGAGAACCACTCCATTCACATCAGCGCCTGCCTGGGCGCCCTCTTCGGGCCCAACGACTACCATTCGCCCGAAAATTATCTGCAGGGTGCCAACATCGCCTTGCGCCATGCTCAGGAGCAAGGCCTCGATCAACTGCGTTTCTACGCCACGGAGATGCAGGACAAGGCCCTCAAAAAACTGGATACCGAGACGCGGCTACGCAACGCCATCCGCGAAAACGAATTTCATCTCGCCCTGCAGCCCATCTTTTTCATCGGCCAGAGCCCGATTTTGAGCGGCTTCGAAGCCCTGCTGCGCTGGAAGCCCAAGGACAAGGGCTGGGTGCCGCCCAGTGAATTCATCCCCATCGCGGAACAGACCGGGCTCATTCTGCCCATCGGACAGTGGGTGCTTGAACAGTCATGCAAGGTGCTGAGCTCCTGGGCCGAAAAATATCCCGGCAACGAGCTGAGCATTTCCGTCAATCTGTCCGCGCGACAGTTCTCAAGTCCCGATCTGGTGCAGAACCTTTTCGACTGCCTGCGCCTCAACCGTGTCAATCCCTCGCAGATCAAGCTCGAAATCACGGAAAGCGACGTCATGACCAATCCCGAAGCCACCATCCAGAAACTGCGCCTCATGAAAGAGCTGGGGGTGGCCATCCTGGTCGATGATTTTGGCACCGGCTACTCATCCATGAGCTACCTGCAGCGCTTCCCCATCGACACCCTCAAGATCGATCGCAGTTTCGTGACCCAGCTCGACAAGCACGCCAACCGCGTCATCGTGCGCACTATCGTCAACCTGGCGCACAGCCTGGGTTTGTCCGTGGTGGCCGAAGGCATCGAGACCGAGCCCCAGTATCTCGCGCTGCGGGAAATGGGCTGCGAATTTGCCCAGGGCTACCATTTCTCAAGGCCCATCCTGCCCGATCAGGTCGACGAATTCATCGCCCTGCACCTCAAAAAATAAGGGCGCTTCCGTTTTCGATACGGCAGCGCCCTTGCTCGCGTTCTTCCCGCGTAAAACAACTATCCCTTGGCCAGAATGCTCTTGGCCGGGATGAGTCCTGTGGCGGCGGCGGAAACAATGTTCCCGGCCACACCCGGCCCGTCGCCGGCCACGAACAGGCCCTTGATGGCCGTCTCCAGATTCTCGTCGCACTCCACTTGGGTGGCGAAAAACTTGATTTCCGGCGCGTACAGGAGCGTCTCGTCGTTGGCCACGCCCGGCACGACCTGATTGAGTTTTTCAAGCCCCTCCACCAGGTTGGTCAGGATGCGCTCGGGCAGGGCCATGGCGATGTCGCCGCAGACCACCTTCTTGAGCGTCGGTTCGATGTAGCTGTTGCGGATGCGGTTCCAGGTGGAGCGACGACCGCGCTTTAAGTCTCCAAAGCGCTGCAGGATGGGCTTGCCCCCGCCGATGAGCGTGGCCAGGCGGCCGATGGACTCGCCGTAGGCCTGGTTGTCGGTCACCGGTTCATTCAGGACGACCTTGGACAGAAAGGCGAAGTTGGTGTTCTCGCTTTTTTTGTCCATGTAGGCGTGGCCGTTGACGCAGACGAAATCCTGGTAATTTTCCTGCGCGATGAACCCGCCGTAATTGGTGCAAAAGGTGCGGGTCAGGTCATCGTACTTGGAGGTACGGATAAAGAAAGTCGGGTCGTAGATGATGGAGCACAGGTCCTGCATGATCTCGTTGTGGACCTCCACGCGCACGCCGACCTCGATGCCGCGCTGGGTCACTTCCAGCCCGTGGCGCTGCACAAGCTGCCCGACCCACTCCGCCCCCACCCGGCCCGGGGCGAGAATGACGCTTTTCGCCAGGTACTCGCCTTTGGCCGTGGTCACGCCGCGCACCTGGCCGTCCTTTACCAGGATGTCGACCACCTCTTCCTTGACGCGCACGGTCACGCCCTTGGACTTGATGTATTCGACCATGCCGGTGATATGGCCGGGCAGGTTGTCGCTGCCGAGGTGCTTCTGCTTGATGACCAGAAGATCGATGCCGAACTTCCTGGCCTCCTTGCGGATGGAGCGGGCCTCGTCGATGTTGGTCGGGTAAACCTTGCCGTCCATGTTGAAACGGTTGAAGATGCCTTCGGTCTCGTCGATGAGCGCCGTGGCCTTGCCCAGGCTCATGAACTGGGTCAGATCGGTCTTGCCCAGCTTGGGGATGAAGTTCAGCTTGCCGTCGGAAAAGAGCCCGGCCCCGCCCATGCCCGAGAGGATGTTGCAGGGCTTGCAGTGGATGCAATCCTGCTCCCCGGTCATGGGACAATTGCGGATCAGGGAATCACGGCCCTTCTCGATGAGGAGCACGTCAAGGCTGGAGTGTTCAGCCAGATAGAAGGCCGCGAACAGACCCGCCGGGCCGCCGCCGACAATGATCACATCATGGATTTTCTTGGGCATGACTACTTTCCTTCAGATTTCTTCTTGCGCGCGGACGTGGTGTGGCGCTTCTGGGCGCAAAGTTCGATCTTGCGCAAGCGGATGTTCTGCGGGGTGATCTCGACCATTTCGTCGTCGCGGATGAAGTTGAGTGCCATTTCCAGCGTCATGGGCAGCACGGGAGTGAGGATGATGGCCTCATCCTTGCCCGAGGCGCGCATGTTGGTCAGCTTCTTTTCCTTGCACGGGTTCACGTCAATGTCGTTGTCGCGGTTATGTTCGCCGACGATCATGCCCTCGTAGACCGCGTCGCCGGGCCGGATGAACATGCGCCCGCGCGGATCCAGATTGAAGATGGCGTAGGGCACGGCCTGGCCCTGGCGGTCGGAGACGATGGAACCCGAGAAGCGGGTTGGAAAATCACCGCGATACTCTCCGTAGCCGTCGAACAGGGAGTTCATGATGCCCGTGCCCTTGGTGTCGGTCAGAAACTCGTCCCGGTAGCCGATGAGCGCTCGCGAAGGCACGGAAAATTCCATGCGCACGCGGCCCCCGCCGTTGTTGACCAGGTTCAGGAGCTTGCCGCGACGCATGGACAGTTTCTCCGTGACCACGCCCATGAAGGCCTCATCGCAGTCGACGTAGACGTGCTCCATGGGTTCCAGGAGCTTGCCGCCGTCCTTCTTGTAAATGACTTCGGGCCGCCCCACGCCCAGCTCGAACCCTTCACGGCGCATGGTTTCGATGATGATGGCCAACTGGAATTCACCACGGCCCTTGACGACCATGGAGTCCTTGTCCTCACTCTCCTCGACCTCGATGGCCACGTTGGTCAGGGCCTCCTTCTCCAGGCGGTCCTTGATCTTGCGCGACTGCACGATCTTGCCTTCGCGCCCGGCAAAGGGGGAGGTGTTGATGGTGAAGCGCATGGATACGGTGGGTTCGTCCACATCGAGGCGCTTCAGGCGCACCGGAAATTCCTTCAGACAGATGGTGTCGCCGATGCTGACCTTGCTTAGGCCCGCCAGGACCACAATATCGCCCATTTCGACAACTGCCTGGTCCTTGAGCTGCATGCCCTCGTAAGCCTGAACCTTGTTCGGGCGAAAGGCGAGCTGGTCATTTTCGCCCATGCACAGCAGATCGACCTTTTCCTGGAGCACCCCGGCCTTGATCTTGCCGATGACCAGGCGGCCCAGATAGTCTGAGTAGCCGAGGTCGGAGACGAGCATCTGGAAAGGCGCTTCAGGGTCGAAACGCGGACCGGAGATGCGTTCGAGGATCAGGTCGAAGAGACAGGACAGATCCTTGCCCGGCTCTTCCAGCACAGGGGAAGCCACTCCGTCGCGACCGATGGCATAGAGCACGGGAAATTCAAGCTGATCTTCGTCAGCCCCGAGGTCGATGAACAGGTCGTAGACCTCGTCCAGCACTTCCTGGGGACGGGCGTCGGCGCGGTCGATCTTGTTGACGACCACAAGGATGGGCAGACTCGCGTCCAGCGCTTTTTTGAGCACAAAACGGGTCTGGGGCAGCGGGCCTTCGGAGGAGTCCACCAGCAGCACCGCACCGTCGACCATGGACAGGGCGCGCTCCACTTCCCCGCCGAAATCGGCGTGGCCGGGGGTATCGACGATGTTGATCTTCACGCCCTTCCAGCGCACGGAACAGTTTTTCGCCGCGATGGTGATGCCGCGTTCCCGTTCCACATCCATGGAATCCATGACGCGGTCGTCCATGGCCTGATTGTCCCGGAAGACTCCGGATTGCCGGAACATGACGTCGACCAGGGTGGTCTTGCCATGGTCAACGTGCGCGATGATTGCGATATTTCTGATCTTGTCGTTAATTTGCTTGCTGGGCATGTTTTCCTCGTAGAGCATAAAAAACGGCTTCCTTGACTGAAGCCGACGTGGAGACGACCGTACGTCACACGACGCACGACACTATTTTTCCATTACGCCTACCTTTTGTACGGCGTCAAGAAGGAAAGAAACGGAAAAACGGATCTTTTCGAAGGCGCGAATTCGGACAGAAGGCCTGCGCAGGCCGCATGGCAAGAAAAAGGCCGTGCTTACTTGAAAATCCCGCAGCGCATGTTGCGAATGGCATCCTTGAACTGGATCTCGACAGTGCAGGGCTTCGTGGCTTTTAAAACATAGCCCAGACCGAAAGACGGATGCTCGATGACATCACCCACCCCAAACGTCCGTTCCATGGAATACTGTAGGGGCTTGGCACAAGGGGAAACCATCTTTTCCCACTGTTCAGCCAGGGCCTGGGCCTGTCTGGTGGACGCCAGGGCAGCCTTCTTGGGACGCGGCGCGGCGGGCTTCTTGACCTTGGGCTCGGCCTTGGGAGAAACAAAGGCATGCCTGGCCTTGCAGACCTTGCACTCGACCTTGGAAATCTTCTCGCCGACCATGACTACCACATAGTGATCGGTCACGGTCTTGCATTTCTTGCACTGGGATTCAACGGAACTGCCTGCTTCTATTTGATGTTCTGTCATGAACACTCCTTCAATAAACGGTGCGGAAAAAAAAAGCCACAAGGGAAAAACCTTGTGGCATGTTCTCTATTTGAAGATCCTACCCGCTTACCGCGCGAGAGGCAATGGCCGAGTTTGGGTCATTCTTCACCCTCACAGTGCACGGTCAGC
>Ga0180017_100110_pt1 | contig 33090 bp, 36 predicted proteins | sample KR46_S_MetaG_FD_129674 | JGI IMG/M metagenome (GOLD analysis project Ga0180017, IMG submission 129674) | Groundwater microbial communities from the Olkiluoto Island deep subsurface site, Finland - KR46_S_MetaG | ecosystem: Environmental > Aquatic > Deep subsurface > Groundwater | place: Finland...
GAGTTCCAGGCGGCGGGCGGCGTCCGTGCCGCCAAAGCGTGCCAGGAGATCCTCTTCCAGTTTCTCGTCGGCCTCCATTTCGCCAGTCAGCACCCCGGCCACGTCGGACAGCCGTTTGCGGATGCGCCCGCGCAGTTCCTCGGTGGCCGCGTCCGTGAAGGTCACCACCAGGATCTGGTCCACGGTCAGGTTCTTCTCCAGCAGCAGGCGCACGAAGAGGCCGGTCAGGGTGTAGGTCTTGCCGGTGCCGGCGCTGGCCTCGATGAGGGTCGTGCCGTCCAGGGGAGCGGTGCAGAGGTCCATGGGCTGCATTACTCGGCACCTCCCAGAATGGGGCCGTAGATTTCCTCGGCTAGGTCAGCGAAGCGCTCCCAGTCCGGCTCGGCGTCGCGGAAGAGGAAGGCCAGGTGCGGGTCCTCGCGTTCGGGATTGACCATGTAGCCGCCTTCCCACTGGCGCATGGCCTGCATCAATGCTTCGGGACGCTCCTTGGGCTTGCGGCCCGTAAAGCGGGCTTCGGCGAAGGCGAGGGAAGTTCGGGGGAAGAGGGGCAGCGGGGCGCGCATGCCTTGTGTATACAGACGAAGCAGCCCCTCGAGCAGGTTCCGTGCATCCGAGGCCTCGGGTGCCGGGAAGCAATCATCGGTGCCGATGTGTATGGACCGGGCGGGATTGCCCGCGGCCGAGGCGGCCAGATGGCGGACCCACAGGCGGAGCATGTCCGAGCTTTTGGTCTTGGCGGGGCGGCAGGTCACAATGCGGTCGCCGTGGAGGTCGAGGCGGCCTGTAAGCGTGACCCTGCCCAACTGCAGCTTCAGGTCGAAGCGCGCGGCCTTTTCGTCGCCGATGACGGCCCGTGACTGTTCGGCCAGGAGGCGGATCTGGCAGCAGATCTTCCGGCCCGCGTCGGTCCCGGCCTCGCCCGGAGGCAGGAGCTGCCAGGCTACGAGAAGCTCTTCCAGGCGGGCGGCGGGTTCGTCCAGGGCCCTACGCAGAAGGTCCTGCAGGGGGCCGTAGGCTTCGAGGCCCGTGGGCGCGGCCAGGGGTTCCTCGTCCATGAAATCGTCCTCACCCCCGGTCGGATCGATGCGCAGGGCGCGCAGCAGGTGGCGGCACGGATGAGCCAGGAAGCGCGTCAGCTCTTCGATGTCGACCTCGAGTTCCTGCTCTGCATCTGCATCTTCGGGGGCACCGGCTTCGGGGAAGAATTGCCGGGACTGGTGCTCGGCAAAAAGCGCCTGCGCCGCATCGCGGTTCTGGGCCGAGTAGGAAAAAAGGCGCGATCCTGCGCTGAAATAGTCCGGATGGAAGGCCTGCAGCTTGTGCCTGAAGACAAGGACCTCCGATGATTTTCTTCCATCCACCGTGCAGCCCCTGTCCAGGAAATCGAGCAGTTCCGAGACCAGGACCGAGGGCGGGGCCTCGGCGTTGTCGGATTGAGACAGGCCGGGGTAGGTCAGAATGAGGTTGTCCCGGGCCGAAATGATGCTCTCCAGGAACAGGTAGCGGTCGTCCTCGCGCAGACTGCGGTCACCGGGCCGGGGGCGGGCGGCCATGAGGTCGAAGCCGGGGGGGGTGTCCTGGCGCGGAAAGGCCGTGCTGGTCAGGCCCGTCAGGCAGATGACCCGGAAGGGGATGGAGCGCATGGGTTTCAGCCCGCAGAAGGTCAGGCCCGAGGCCAGGAAGCCCGACTCGCCGCCGCTCTCGTCCAGGCGCTTGCGGATGAGATAGAGCATGGTCCTTGCGTCGGCCTCGAAATCGCCCATGTCGCTGGTCAGTTCGGTCACGGTCCTGCGGATGGCCAGCAGGTGCTCGGCCTGGGCGAGGTCCTGGGGGAAGAAGGCATCCAGGATCCACAGCAAACAGCCCTGCCAATCCGCAGGCGAACGAGTGTCACGCAGCCGGGACCACAGGGTGGCGAGTTCGTCGATCCAGGCGGTCACGCGGCCCAGCAACTCCTGCTCGGTCGAGCCGCGCAGCGCCAGTGGGGCGATGCCGCCCAGCGGGTCCGCCGCGCCGGTCATGTATCCGAGGTACAGGCGGGACAGGCCGCTCTCCCACGTGTTCTGGTCGAAATCCCCCAGCCCCGCATTCCTGCGAAAATCCCGATTGAGCCCCCATCGCACACCGGATGCGCGCATCCATTCCAATACTCGCTGCGTATCGGACGCATCCAGGCCCAGTCGCTGCCGCACTGGCGGGGCTTCGAGCAGAGCGCAGACACGCGAGGCCTCGAAGCGGTGCTGTCCGAACTCTAGCAGTTCCAGGAAGAGGCGGATGGTTTCGGCGGCCCTGGTGGGTTTGCGGTCGGAGATGGAGAAGGGGATGCCTTCCTCGCCGGTGGTCCCGAACACGGCCTGGATGACCGGCGCGTAAGCCTCGATGTCCGGGTTCATGACCAGGATGTCCTGTGGCGAGAGGGAAGTGTCTTTGGCCAGGAGGTCGAGGATCAGATCCTTCAAGACCTCCATCTCGCGCAGGGGACTGTGGCAACAGTGGGCCTGGATGGAGGTGTCGGAGAAGTCCGTTTTTTCGTCGCGAACATTCAGATCAAGAATGTCGGCCTGGAGTTGTCCGAGCATGGTATCGGCGCCTGGTTCCTCGTACAGCCCCGTTTCCAGCGCATCCCGTTCCATCAGCAGTTCCAGAAAGTCTTTCCCTACCGCACCGAGACCCGCCAGCGGCATTGCGTCCTCGGGTCGTTCCTCAAAGGCGTTTTCTCCGGCACGGTAGGCACGCCGACGTTCCCGATGAGTCAGAAGATCGCCCCAGTATTTTCGGCAGGGGCTGAGCAGGAAGACATGCACTTGGCTGTGCCTGGACAGGGCTTTCAGAAGATCCAGATAGACTGGCGGCAGGGTCGGTATGCCGAAGACGCAGACGCGCGACGGCAGATCAGGCAGGGAAGCGCCCTTTTCCAGCCTGGCGATGGCCCGCTGCAGCAGCGCCGCGCGATGCTCCCCCCCCATGTCCCGGATCAGTTCCCGCCAAAGTCTGGCTTGCCAGGCTTCGCAAGCGACGTGGCCGGGCAGGAGGAAATTCCCGCTCGGTTCATGGTTCTCCCAGCGTGCGGCCCACTCCGGGCGGAAGATGAGGTACTGGTCGAAATGATAGGCTATGCGTTCGGCCAGTTGCACGGACTTGAGCTCCGAATCCTCGTGCACGTAACGCGCGAGCGGCGCGAATTCCGGCTCATCCAGCAGACCTCGCAGCAGATGCACGATGCGCCACCGCATGCGCTCCTGGCTGAGCGAGTATTCGCGCGGCAGGTCGGCCCGCAGTTTCCGGCAGAGTTCATAGGCGAAGCCAACGGGAAAGGGGAAGCGGGTATTGGCGCAGACCCCGTGCCGGCGGGCGAGCTGCATGGAGACCCACCGCTGCATGCCACCGGACTGGACCAGGATGGTCTCCGGTTCCATGGGGTCCAGCGGTGTTTTTAGAACCTCAGACAGCAGTTCAGCCAGGTTTTCCAGGCGGTTGGATGCGTGAAGGAGAAAGCCTTCCATGAGGGTCAGGACGCCGCCAGTCCCACTTCGCCTTCGATCCCTGCGATGGCTCCGATGGCCAGGGTCAAAAAGTCTCCCAGTTCCAGGCCGATCTTTTCGCATTCCTTGATGGTGTCCCGGCAGACCGAGGCGGCAAAAGCCTTGTCCTTCATTTTTTTCTTCAGGCTCTTGGCTTCCATGCCCTGCATGCGCGTCGGGCGGACCAGCGCCGCCGTGTGGATGAGTCCGGTCACGGTTTCGCCGCAACGCAGGGCGAAGTCGAACTGAGTCTCGGGCAGGTTGCCGTTGATCTCGTTGTGGCGGGCGATGGCCTGGACTGCTTCGTCCGGCAGCTTTCCGGCCAGGGTTTCGGCGGTCAGGAGGCCGTGTTTTTCGGGGGCGTCCTTGGTCTGGGGGTAATCGAGGTCGTGCAGCAGCCCGGCCATGGCCCAGGTTTCGGGGTCGTGGCCCAGGCGCTCGGCCAGGGCGCGCATGACGGCTTCAGTCTCGAGGGCGTGGACGAAAAGATGGTCTGGAGCGGAATTTTTAAGCAGTTCGAGTGCTTCAGCGCGTGCGAGCATGGTTCCTCCTTCGGTTGCTAAGGTTGAGAAATCATGCATTTCGCGGCCGTGGTCAAGGATTCAGCAGCAGGAAGTCCCGCCTTTGCCCGGCAACCAGGTCTGGATGATGTAGTCCGCACAGCCGACGCCGGGGGTGACGCTGAGGGCGCTGGTGGGACAGTTCAGGGCGCAGGCCCCGCATTCCATGCAGGCCTCGCGGTCCACGACCTTGGCCTTGCCCTGGTCCATGGCGAAGATGCGGTGCGGACAGAGAGTGGCGCAGATTCCGCAGCCCACGCATTTGTCTTCGTCATAGGCCAGGGTGGCGACGTTTTCGAGATAGCGGAAGGTTTTCATTTTTTCCTCACACAAAATTGCCGGTCACAAAGAGGATGGCAGCGAGAACAGTGCTCCCGGCCAACAGGGGGATGGCCTTACGCATTTCCTTTTCCACCCCGGAAGGGGAGGTGTAGGGCGTGGAGCCGGTAAAGTTGAGTCCCAGCCATGATGCCATGACCACGGTCCATAGCCCCGCGCCCAGAACCCGGACCATGGACTGCTCGGGGAAGATGGCCGGGAGCAGCACGGCCAGGGCCAGCCCCAGTCCCGCGCCGCCCAGGGAAAAAAGGCGTGTGCGCAGCGCGGGCAGGAGCAGGGGAAAGAGAATCGCTCCGGCGGTCAGACCCAGGCCCGTGGCCAGCGCGGCCAGGATCCAGCGCTCCCGGATGGCCTGCCAGGAGAATTCCGGGCCGATGAGGCTGAGCAGTGCCGCCGCCAGGAATGACGCAAGGATCAGCTTCCATCCCAAGACCAGTTCCACGGGGATGACTTCAGCGCGTTCCCGCACGGTGAAGGTCACCGTGCGCATGGCCTCGTCCTCGCCGTGGTCCAGATAGCGGGGCAGGTCCTGGGCGCGCACGGGGCCGAAGACCGCCTCGAACCCGCAGGCTTTGCGCAGGTCGCGGGCTCGCACCCCGTTGGCCCCGAGCTGGGGCAGGATGAGGCGGCGGTGGGAGACGATGCTTTCAAGGCCGCTCTTGCGCACCTGATCGGAAATGCCTGCCGCGCTGAACGTTCCCTTGCCCCCCGCGCACCAGACATTGATGCCGCGCGTGTCGGCCACCAGCAGCCAGATGTCTCGGCCTGTCAGGGCGAAGCGGACCGTGTCAAAGGTCAGTTTGTAGTTGGCCGTGACGACGACGGGAGCCTCGGGGCCGGGCTGGCCGATGGCATAGAGGCCGGGGTTGACGGTGTAGTTGTTGCGGTCAAGGCCAAGCCGCGCACGGCAGGTCCCGAGCCGGTCCCAGGGCGTGGGGCTGGTCCGGACGCGGGCAATCCGCCCTGCGGTGGCGGGCAAAAAGCCGTCCACATAGTACTCGATGCGATAGCCGGGAAGGTCGTCTACCCCTGCACCAGGGGCTGGCGGAGGCCCTCAACAGGCTCCCGATGTCGGCGACGGAGGGCCGGAAATATCGTTTTCGGCGCAAGAGGGCGCACAGGGGGCGGATGGTGCCATGGGAAAGGGCTGCAAAGGTTTCATGAGATCCTACAGAGAAAGGATGAGGTTCTTGAATGCGGCGAGGCGATCCTTGTCCGCGCAATAACAGATGCGCGGTCCTTCGATTTCGCCACGGATCAGTCCCGCCTCTTTGAGTTGCTTCAGGTGCTGACTGACCGTGGACTGGGCCAGGGGCAGGATGTTCACGATGTCGCCGCAAATGCAGCTGTTCACCTGCAACAGATGCCTGAGGATCGCCACCCGCGCCGGATGCCCGAGGGCTTTGCACAGGGTGGCCAAGGTCTGGTCATTGGTCATGAAGCACTCCGGTCAATCGTATCGTATATCGTAAAAATACGATAATGCCCGTTTCATGTCAACACACCTTGTTGAGTTTTGCCTCCTCACGGGGCATGGTGGGGAACACAGAGCATGAGGAGGTTTGCATGCGTTGGAGACAATTTCTGACACCGGTTCAATCCATGAACGCTGTCGAGGCCCGCTCCTTTCTGGAGGGCAAGACACCGCAGGAGGTGATTGTCCTCGATGTTCGCCAACCTGGGGAGTACGAGGAAGGCCACATTCCCGGGGCCAGGCTGATACCGATGGCGATCCTGACCGATTCCCTGGACGATATCGATCCGGCCAGACCGGTGCTTGTGTATTGCGCCATCGGGGGACGCAGTCGCATCGCGGCCCAGACCCTGGCCGGCAAAGGGTACGATCACGTCATCAACCTGAGCGGAGGCTTCAAGGCCTGGAACGGTCAGACTGCCTACGGAGCCGAAGAGGCGGGTGTCGAGATTTTTGCGGAGCTGGACAGCGTGGAATCGATCCTGGCCACGGCCTATTCTCTGGAAGAGGGGCTGCGCGATTTTTATCTGCGCATGCTCGAGCGCGTACAGGATGAAAAGATCAAGAGCGTGTTCCGGCTGCTGGCCGACATCGAGATCAAGCACAAGGACCGCCTGTTCGCCGAATATACCCGCATCACGGGCAAGGACGATCGTGGAACGTTCGAATGCCAGTTTGTCACTCCGCTTATGGAGGGAGGGATGACCACCGAGGAATACATGGATCGCTTCAAGCCCGATTTCGACAGCCCGGTGGACGTCATCTCCCTGGCCATGTCCATCGAGGCCCAGGCGCTGGACCTGTATATCCGGTCTGCCGTGTGGACTCAAAACGATGAGAACCGGGTTCTCCTCGAACAGATAGCCAGCGAGGAGAAGACCCACCTGGAACGTCTGGGGCAGCTTCTGGACGAGTTGATCGGGGGTGGGGTTCCGGCGCCGCATTGATATTTGGTGCCCAAGTCCGAACCAGAAATTGCTTGAGTTTATGCGCTTTCAAAGACGCCACTGCAAAAAGTCGCGAAAGAACCTGAGTGTCATTCCCGCGAAGGCGGGAATCCATTCTTTTCAGATAGTTAAAAAAGGCATGGATCCCCTTCTTCAAGGGGATGACGACTTTTTGCAGTGACGTCTTCAAAAAGAGTTCTGGGCATTTTCTTAATCAGTTACATCCAAGCAGGCTCGAAATATCTAGGTAGTGAGAGAAGTTTTGCGCACCGTGTACGCTCTTTGCGCAATGCTACTGGACAAAACTGAGTATTTTGGGGTCGAGAAATAAAAAAATCGATATTTAACAATATAATATCGTTAAATTCGCGTTCAGGCACACCCCTTGCTCAAGGATAGTCTAAGCGGTCGGCAATGCGCCGGTCAGACAGACATATGGGGGTGAATGTCATGAAGCAGTTCTGTTACCTTTTCTGGCTTGCCGGGATGGCGACCCTTGTTGCTTATGGCTGGAGCGAGAATCTTTTGAATCAGGTTTCCGATGTTGTGCATTTCATGGGGCGACTTGTCGCCTTTGTGATTGCCTGAGGCCGGGAACTTCGCTTTCGCGTATCCACGGCCGGGACTGGCTCCTCCCGGCCGTGGATTTTTGTGCGCTGCGCCCTGATTCGCACCCTGCGCAAGACCAATGTTCATGAGCCGTGTCTCAGGGGCTCCAGTTTTTTTCCGATGCCTCGGCCCGCATCCCGGTTGCGCTCTAGCGGTGCGCAAGATAGGGCAGGGGCATGTCCGTTGCCGTCCTTTATTCTCCGGAACTCTCGGCCTGGGTCCGCTACGAGCGGCCCCAGACCGTTTTTTCAGTTCGCACCCACGAAGAGATCCCCTCGCTTGTCACCCAGCTGGAAGACGAGGTGGAAAAAACGGGCCTCCATGCCGTGGGCTTTCTGGCCTATGAGAGCGGGAGCGCCTTTGACCCGGCCATGCCGCGCACGTCCTGCGGCTCTTTTCCCCTGGCCTGGTTCGGACTCTTCGATGCCCCTGCCGCCTTGTTCCTGGGTCCGGCCAAGCCTTTCCCCGTCCTTGATTGGGTGTCTGAACTGGACTCCTGCGACCATGAGCGCCTCCTGACGCGCATTAAGGCGTATCTGGCCAGCGGGGAAACCTATCAGGTCAATTTCACGCATCGACTGCGCTCCCGTTTCGACGCGGACCCCTGGGATTTTTTTTGCGGGCTGGCCAGCCGCCAGCCGTCTCCTTACGCGGCCTTTGTCGATACCCCCGATTTCGCCGTGTGCAGCGCTTCGCCGGAGATGTTTTTCGAGCGCGAAGGAGAACAGCTCTGGTCCAGGCCCATGAAAGGCACCGCTCAAAGAGGGCGATGGCCCGAGGAGGACGAGGCCTTGGCGCGGACCCTTGCAGTTTCGGAAAAGGAGCGCGCCGAAAACGTGATGATCGTGGACATGGTCAGAAACGACCTCGGCCGGGTCTGCCTGCCCGGCAGCGTGCATGTCCCAGAACTCTTCCGCGTGGAGCGCTATCCCACCCTGTGGCAACTGACCTCCCTGGTTCGTGGGCGCACGGTGCAGTCAACGGCGCAAGTCATGGCGGCCCTGTTTCCGGCTGCGTCCATCACCGGCGCGCCCAAGGTCCGGACCATGCACATCATACAGGAGCTGGAGCTTTCGCCGCGCCGCATCTACACCGGGAGCATCGGGATCATGAGCCCCGGCCGCAGGGCGCGTTTCAACGTGGCCATCCGCACGGTCCTGGTCGACAAGTCCCTGGGCGTGGCTGAGTACGGAGTCGGCGGGGGGATTGTCTGGGATTCGGACCCGCGGGCGGAGTTTCGCGAGCCGCGCATCAAGGCCAGCGTGCTGGCCGCGCCGGAGCCGGAATTTCAGCTGCTTGAAACCATGCGCTGGACGCGCGGCGAGGGAATTTTTCTGCTGGAGGAGCATTTGCGTCGCTTGGGGGAGAGCGCCGGGTACATGGGGTTCACACTCGACCCGCAGTCGCTGCGAGACGGCCTTGAACGTGAAGTGTCGGCAGCTGAGGGAACGGAAGGGGTATTGCGGCTTACGGCGGACAGGGCGGGTGGCTGGCGCGTCACGCACCGTCCGCTGCCTGAGCCATCGCCTTGCCGGGTGGCCTTGGCCCTGACGCCGGTGGACGCCAAAAACCCCTTTCTTTTTCACAAGACGACCATGCGCGAGGTTTACGATAAGGCCAAAAGTCAGGTGCCGGGGATGGACGATGCGCTGCTCTGGAACGAGGACGGGGAAGTGACGGAATCAACCATCGCGAACTTGGTCGCCCAGCTGGATGGCGAACTGATCACACCGTCCCTTGCCTGCGGCCTTCTTCCTGGCACCATGCGCGCCCGTCTGCTGCACGAAGGTCGGATCAGGGAAGGGGTTGTGCGCAGGGAAGATCTGCCCCGCTGCACGAAGCTGTGGCTGGTCAACTCCGTGCGGGGGTGGCGGGAATGCGTCGTGGTGGAGCCGGAGGCGTCCTAGTCCGTGTCGTATCCGCGGCTGTGCAGCCAGGCCGCGGTCAGGCCGAGTGCTACGAAGACGACGTCGCGGACGATGTAGAAGACCATGTCTTCCGAGGCCGTGGGGGCGCTTGAGAAGCATCCGCAGTTCAGGTCGATGCCCCTGACATAGGCGCTGGTCACGGCGGCGAGGAATGCCAGGAGCATGGCGTTGGCCAGAAGCAGGGCCGGTCCGGTCCAGGCGCGGCAGACCAGCAGGATGGCCACGATCATTTCCAGCCAGGGCAGGGTCAGGGCCGTGAAGTTGACCAGCACGTCGGGGAGGATGAGATAGCTGGCAACACTGACGGCAAAATCGTCCGGAGCCAGGATTTTTTGCGGAGCGGCGGCCACGAAGATCAGGGCCAGGGCCAGGCGCAAGCTCCGGGACAGGGATGCTGCGTTCATGATTGTTCTCCCTGGGTTTCAGAGACCGGCGGGTTTGCGTCTTGAAGTTGCGGTTCCGGCGTTTCCTGGGGTTCAGATTCCAGGGGCGTCGGTTCCGCCGGCGTGAGATCGTCCGGTGTCGGCTCCAAGGGAACCGGCTGCGGTTCCGATGGCTGCGAGGTCGTCGGATCCGGGGAAGGCTGGTCCGGCGGGGCGAGTTCCAGGGGTAGACTCATCTGTCCTGGATCGATAGTCCCGTTCCGCTCGGCTTCTTCAGGCGTATTTTCAGGCAGTTCAGGGAGTATCGGCTCAATCGCGGGGGTGGGTTCCATCGCTTCCGGAGCGGCGGGCGTGGAGGCGTTGGCCGTGGCCTCATCCGCTTCCAACTCTTCAACTGCCGTTTCAAGCGGCGCTTCCTGTGGTGCAGCCTGGCTTCCCGTGGCGGTGGGCAGACCCTGGTCCCGCCACAGCGACCAGCCGTTCTTGAGCACCCGCACATCCTGCAGGCCCATGCTTTTAAGCTGCTCGGCAAGTTCATGGCTCAGTTCACAATGCTCTCCATCGCAATAGGTGACAACCGTCATCCCTTCCATCCGCTCCCGCAACGCCGGAAAATCCTGTCCGAAGGAAAGGGGATCAAGCGCCAGGGCACCTTCGATATGCCCCAGTGCGTATTCCTCGGCTTCCCGCGCATCGACAAAGACAGCCTGTCCGGATTGGAAAAGGGTGATCGCGTCGGCGAGGGATATTTCCCCACGCTCAATCGCGACCTGGGCCGCGATTTGCGGATCATAAATAAGCGGCAACCTGTCCGGCCTGGCGGCATTGAAGGCCAGAGCCAGCCCGACGGACACGCCGATGATGATCACGGTCTTTATGCCGAAAGAAATGGGTGGTTTCATGTATTGCTCCTGGGTGCTTGGCCGTGTTCCTACGATCTCACGCCCTGCAAGGCAAGGGCGGGGTGGGCGGGAGGCTTCAACCTCATGGCCTGTTCGGAGGTATCTCTATGTATAGGCTTGACTGTGTACGCCATTGGATTACAAACAGGTGGGTGTATGATCACTGTGGTGGAAACGCCAACATTCCTTAAAGACGTGAAGCGGGCTGATCTGAGTGAGGATAAGCATCGGGAATTAGTCAATTTTCTGGCTACCTATCCCGAAGCCGGAGTGATGATGGAAGGAACCGGCGGGGTGCGCAAGGTTCGTTTTGCTGGTCAAGGAAGAGGAAAGAGCGGAGCATACCGGATAGTCTATTATTTCCACAGCGTAGAGATTCCTCTGTTTGCCCTTGCTTTGCTTGCCAAGAACGAAAAGGCGAATCTGTCCAAGGCAGAGCGGAACGAACTCAAGGCCCTGATGCCGCAAATTGTTGAGGCCTATATGGCAAGGAAGAAATGATGAGTAGAATTGTGCAGGGTGCGCGCGAAGCCCTGACCATCGCCAAGGGCGAGGCGGACCCGAACGACTACGCGGTCCACATTCCGGAAACTATCGATGTCAGGCGGATACGGAAAAAGCTCGGCATGACGCAGGCCGCGTTTGCCTGTGTTTTTGGATTCCGCCTCGCAACGCTGCGCCATTGGGAGCAGCGCAAGCGCATCCCAGAGGGGCCAGCCAGGGCTTACCTGACCGTCATTGACCGGGAACCGGAAGCGGTACGCAAGGCGCTACGCGCAGGCGAGTGATTTTTGAAAACGAAAAAGGGGCCAGATTGTTACATCTAGCCCCGTGTTTTCATTTGGTCGGGATGAGAGGATTTGAACCTCCGGTCTCTGCGTCCCGAACGCAGCGCTCTACCAGACTGAGCCACATCCCGAATGAGGAAATGGCATCTACCTAAGATGATTTTAGTTGGCAAGGATTATTTTTAATTTTCCCCATGTTGTCAGAGTTTTGTTTTTTCACTAAAAGGACGTGTAAACAAATATTTATGAACTCCGGGGAATCTACGTACTCATGCCCGGCGATTTTCCTGGATGGGTGAGAAAATGACTACAGCTTTTCGTGTGCTGGTGGTGGATGACGAGCCCGCGCTCCGGGAGATCTGCGAAGAGGCGCTGTCTGGCGTCGGCTACGAGGTGGCTTTGGCCACCAATGGACAGGACGCCTTGGGCAAGCTGGGGGGACAGGGGTTTGACCTGATCATCAGCGACCTGCGCATGCCCGACATGAACGGTCGGGACCTGCTGAGTCAGATTCGCCAGCGGCACCTGGACGTGGATTTCCTGGTCATGACCGGCTACGGGACCACGGAAACCGCCGTGGATATCATGAAGAACGGCGCGGCGGACTACATCGCCAAGCCCTTCGACATCAAGCATCTGCTGTTGCGGGTGCGCTCCATCCTCGAACAGCGCAGGAGCCGGCAGGAGCAGGAGAAACTCTCTGCCGTGGTGCGCATGCTGGGCCTCAGCAAACGGCTCGGCTCCCAGCTCAATCATGTGGCCGTGGTGGAGGAGTTCCTTATCCACCTGCGCGAGAATTTCTCTCCCGATGCGATCTGCCTGCTCCTGCCCGAAATGCTGGAGCGAGGGCCTAACCTCATGCAGGGGCACTTGCTTGAAACCAATCAGGTTCTGCGCGTCTTCGTGACCAAGCTCTGCGACAGAATCCTGCAGCACGGAAAGTCCCACCTTCTCGACCAGTTCACCTTACAGCAATCTTCCTTCAACTCGACTCTGTTTCCCGGCGGTTTTCCATATTCAGTCATGGCCGTGCCCTTGGACCTTCCGCAGAAGCGTATCGGCGTCATCACCTTGATCCGCGACCGGGAGAATCAGCTTTACTGCGAGCAGGACCTTCAGCTGCTGGGCGTTTTCGCGTCCCACACCGCCTCGGCCCTGCAGAATTCCCATCTCTACTCGCGCCTGCGGACCATGAACCAGGACGTGATCCGCTCCTTTGCCCAGGCCGTGGAACTCAAAGATTACTACACCCGTGGGCACTCGGAGCGCGTGGCCGAGTATGCCTGCCGGCTGGGCCGCAACCTGGGGCTTGGCAGCAAAGAGCTTGATCGCTTGCATATTTCCGGAATGCTGCATGATATCGGAAAGATAGGCATTCCTGACCATATCTTGAACAAGCCCGGCGCCCTCACCGACGACGAATATGAGAACATGAAGCGCCACAGTTCCATGGGTCGGGAAATCCTGGGTCAGGTCGGGGCCATGAACGACGTGACCAAGATCATCTACCACCATCATGAACGCATGGATGGGCAGGGCTATCCCGACGGTCTGCAGGGCGACGCCGTGCCCTTCATGGCCCGCATCATCTGTCTGGCCGACAGTTACGAGGCCATGACCTCCAACCGTGCCTATCGCCAGTCCCTGCCTTTGACCAAGGTCATGTATGCGCTGGATCGGGGGGCCGGTACGCAGTGGGACAAGGAACTGACCGATGTGTGGATGTCCATCGTCGAGCAGGAACGGCCCGGTTTTTCCCCGCAGTGATGCGCTGTCGTCCTCTTTCACCTGTGCTTTACGCGCCCATGCTGCCTGGTGGGCCTGCGCTGCGCAGCCGGACCTGAAGGTGCTTCCATGACCCGATCTTTTCTCTATTCCGAAGAGCACCCGCCGGCCCGGCTGGACAACGTCCTGGCGCGGCACTTGGGGTACGGGCTCAGGCGCTGCCGCCTCCTGATCCAGGAGGGCCGCGTCCTGGTCGATGGTCGCCCATGCGCCAAGGGCGTGTTGGTCCATCCCGGCCAGCAGATCAGCGTGACCGTTCCCGTGGGCGACGGCCCCGTCTGCGCCGATGTTCGCCTTGTCGCCCGCTCAGAGCGGTTCGCGGCCCTGTCCAAGCCCGACGGTCTGCACACCGTGGCAGGGCGGGGCGAAGCATGCCTTGAAGCCTGTCTGCCGGGTCTGGGCCTTGATGGATGGGCGCTGCTCAACCGCCTGGACTGTCTGACCAGTGGGCTGGTGCTGAGCGTGGCCGACGCGGAGGGCGCGGGGGCGTACAAACGTTGGCAGGAAGCCGGGCTGGTCTGCAAATGGTATCTGGCCGTGGTTCGGGGCCGGGTGGAGCGCCTGGAGGCGCGGGGCCGGATTCTTGATGACAAGCGCCGCGTGGTGCGCGTGACCGCAGACGAGGATGAACCTCTGCGCTGGACCCTGGCCCGCGCCGTATGCCAAATTGACGACAACACCCTGCTCCTGGTGCGGATTTTCAAGGGCCGCAGGCATCAGATTCGCGCCCATCTCGCCCACGCCGGACACCCGCTGGTTGGCGATCCGGTCTACGGTGCAGGCGATCCCGGCGGACTCTTTCTGCATCACTGGCGTCTCGATATGCCGGGATTTTCGGCATCACTGCTGCCCGACTGGCCCGGCGTTCATGCCGAGCAAGCGGAGAGCCTTTTGTCCGTCTTTGATTCCAATCCGGATCGTTAGCCGATTTGCGGCGCACGGCCTTGAATCCAACCTGAAAAAAAGCGGGAAGAGCGTATGAAAAAAACCTGCCTGGCCCTTCTTTTCTGTCTTGGCCTCGCCTCCTGTTCCGTGTCCACGGCGCGCGGGCTTGAGGATGGCCGACTGCGGCCGTGCCCGAAATCGCCCAACTGCGTCTCTTCGGAAGCCCCCGCCCCCGATCTGGCACCCTTTGCCCCGGCGGACGAAAACCGCTTGGAGCGGCTACGCGAGGTCATCGTCTCCCAGGGTGGGAGCATCGAGGCGGAGGATGCGGGCTATCTGCACGCAACTTTCCGTTCCCGGATCTTTGGTTTTGTGGATGATCTGGAATGTCGGCTGGATGGCGGTTTGATTCATATTCGATCTGCGGCCCGCACAGGCTGGTGGGATCTGGGGACGAACCGCCGCAGGGTGGAACGGTTGCGCAAGGCGTGGTCCACAGATGCTGGAAAGTAGGCTCGCGAAGCGGGCAGGTTTCCCTGCCCGCGCCGGTTCAATCGAAAAGGGCGCTGGCGAATTCCTGGCCTGAGAAGGGGCGCAGGTCTTCCATTTTTTCACCCAGGCCCACAAAGCTGATGGGGATTTTAAATTCCAGGGCGATGGCCACGATGATCCCGCCCTTGGCCGTGCCGTCGAGTTTGGTCAGCACGATCTCGTCCACGGGCGAAGCCTGGGAAAAGAGCTTGACCTGGGACAGGGCGTTCTGACCCGTGGTCGAATCGAGAACCAGGATGGTCCGGTGCGGGGCGCCGTCGAGCTTCTTGCCCAGGACCCTGTTTATTTTCTTCAGTTCTTCCATGAGATTGTGCTTGGTCTGCAGGCGTCCAGCCGTGTCCACAAAGACCAGATCGTACCCCTCCTTGATGGCGTATTCCACGGCCTCGAAAGCTACCGCCGCCGGATCGCTGCCGTGCGCCTTGGCGTAGAATCCCGCCCCGACCCGCTTGGACCAGACCTGCAGCTGTTCGATGGCCGCTGCGCGGAAGGTGTCCCCGGCCGCCACCAGAACCTTGCGGCCCTGCATCTGGGCGCGGTGGGCCAGTTTGGCGATGGTCGTGGTCTTGCCCGCACCGTTGACGCCGATCATGAGCACCACTTCTGGCGGCTGCCGCACCGTGGGTGCCTTGGGCTCTATGAACACCGAGGCCAGCTCTTCCTTTAACAGGGCCTTGAAGGTCGCCGCGTCCCGGGTTCCGGCCTGGCGCAGCTTGGGCTTTAGTCGTTTTGAAAGCTCCTGGGTGGCGTTCACGCCCACATCGGCCATGAGCAGGATCTCTTCGAGTTCTTCCCAGAACGCGTCGTCGTAGCTTCCGGTCATGGACAGGAGCTGATCGATGCGCGTGGTCAACTGTTCGCGGGTCTTGCCGAGCCCGGCGGAGAGCTTCAGGAAAAGCCGGTTGCGTTCGTCTTCCTCGTCCTCGAGTTCAAGGGCCAGGGCCATGCGGTACTGGAGTTCGGAGCGAAATTCGTCGACATGGTCGTACTCCATGTCCAGGAGCCACTTGTCGAAGCGGCGGATGAAATCCTCCGCCTCTTCCGCCGGTACTTGCAACTGGGCAAAGAGAAACCGTAGCCGCTCCCACAGCACATCCCCACGTTTGCTCACTCCGTCGAGGATATGGACCATCCAGGTCGAGAGCCTGGGCTCCGCTTCACCGAGGGCCTGCTGCAGCGCTTTCTGCCAGGGCATGAGGTCGTCCCCGGCCGACGGCTTTTCCTGGAAAAGGATTTTCTCGGCGGGCGCGGCCGGTGGCGCTGGTACAGTGTCTTCAGATCTGCCGCCCAGTCCGAACAGCCTGCGCCAGCCCCCATCCTTGTTTGTCTGAGGGGCCTCGGCTGCGGCTTGCGCCGGCGTCGCGGGTTCGACTGCCGTCTCGTCCTTCTGCTCGGGCGGTGCGGGCGGCTGCGCCTCTTCGCGCAGGACCTCGGCTGTCGTCGCGGGCGCAGGAGGGGTTGCCGGCTGGTCAACTTCTGCCGGTTCAGTCTGCCCGGCCGGGGCCCGCTCCTGGGCGGGCTCCTGTTGCGGCAGGGCGGAATCCTGGGGCGTTGCGTCAGCTCCCCAGAGTTTTTTTATGCGTGAGAAAAAGCCCATGTTCTGGTCCTTTGGGTGGATATGTACGAAAAATCAGCCATCAAGATCGGTAAAGATGTTTTCCCAGACGATTTTGCCCTGGTCCTTGCGCACCTGTCGCAGCAGCAGATATACGGCTCCGCTTCCGCCGTGCCTGGGCAAGGCCGTGGTGAAGGCCAGGATGATGCGCTTCAGCGGGGCCTGGGTCAGCCATGTGGTCAGCTCCTGCCTTAGCACAGCCTGGCCAAGGGGGGAATTGCGTCCGCGCCCCGGGATAATGAGTACGCAGCGTCTGCTTTCCATGTAGCTTCGCCGCAAAAAGTCCATGACCGCGAATCTGGCCTGGTCAGTGTTCATGCCGTGCAGGTCGAGATGCCCCTGCACGCTGAATTCCCCGTTTTTGAGCTTGCGGAATATCTTGGCGTCAAGACCCCGGACTTGCCCGGTCATGAATTCGTGGGTGTACTCCATTTCGAATTCGATCTTCTCTTCGAGCAACCTGGCGAAAGACGGCGGCGCGGGGGGAACCGTTTCCCGGGGACGCGGCGCTCCGGCGATGTCACGACCTCCTTTGGACAGAGGCTCGACGTCGGAGAAGGCATGCAAAAACAGATCTTCCTCGGACTCACGCTCCTGTGTCTTGTCATCAGGACGTGCGCAGGCAGGGGGCGAGTCTTTCCTGCGGGAAGGCTTTTTTTTCAGCCTGGACCGCAGTGATTGGTCTTTCTCAAGGGATTTAAATGGATTATGCATGCAAGGGTTCCGCAATGGTCAGGGCTCCATACACAAAAATGCGGCCAAGGGCAAAATCTTAAGGTGGGCATCCGTGCCGGGTTTGTGGACAAGGAGCCCGCTCGTCTGTTACCCGGAAGTCTTGACAAATCCAGGCGATTTTTCGTTCACATCCGCCCACATCAGGGAAAAAAAAGCATGATGGCATCTCCCGAGGATAAGGACCGGTTTCGTTTTCTGGTCATCGAACCGGATGAGGATCTCGCACGGGAAATGATGATCGTGCTTGAGAAGCTTGATGTGCAGGCCGAGCATGTGCGCGGCCATCTCAAGGCCGTGGGCCTGAGCGAGGACAATCAATACGATTGCCTCCTGGTCGCCTCCCGGGGCATCGATATCACGGGCCTTGAGTTCTGCGCCCTGGTGCGGGCCCGGGAGGCCAGACGTTCCCTGGCCCCTGCCTACATGATTCTGGTCGGTCCCGAGGAGGATCTTGTCTCCGTCTTTACCAGTTCTGAAGACATTGACGACTACATGCTTGGTCCATGGATGGATCTTGAGCTCGAGTGGAAGATCAAGCGCGCCCTGCGTGCCATGACCTTGTGCCGTGAATTCGGCGCGTCGCGGCTGCTAGACACGGACACCGGCCTCCTGACCCCGGAAGGATTGCGCACGTTCCTTCACGAGGAGGTCAATCGCATCGGTCGCAGGGAAGGTTGGCTCTCCATGAGTATCCTGTCCGTGCCCGGTCTCGGGGGGTTGCGCGTCAGTTATGGCGAGGCCTGGCTTGAATGGTTCACCAACGGAATCTGGTCCTCGATCAGGCGGCAGCTACGCAATTACGACCGTCTGGCCTCCATGGACAACGGGTTCCTGTGCCTCATTTCGCCGGATCTGAACGAGGAGGGGACACGGTTTTTGCTAGCGCGCCTGGCCTCGGTCATCAGCGAGTACCAGTTTCAGGAAAACACGGAGCCATCCACCCAAGTATGTCTTGCCGCGCGGTATCTGTGCGTGCGGGTGCGCGGGGATTACAGGCAGTTCGGGCGAACCGGGGATGTGCTTTGGGGATGGCTGCGCGAGAAGATGGCCGAGCCCATGCCCGAGGGAATCATGGGCTACACCGGCACCGTTGACCTCAATCTTCAGGTGGCTGCGACTCTCTTTCAGAAAAAATGATTCTCAATCAAAGGCTTGACTGACAAGCATTTCCACTTTCAGCGCCACTTCCTCCACGATCGGTTGGAAGTCGTTCTCAAGAAGAAAGATGGGAAGGGTCAAGCGTTTGAGCTGTGCCGAAAACATGGGGTTGAAATGGTACCCGGATTCCGTGGACAGATAGTCGGCGAGCTTCAAAAGCATGATGGCCGGTGGCGGGGAATCGTCGGAAATAGTGCGGTGGTGAGCATAGACAGCAAGCTGGACATTTTTCGGGAATTTCCACAATTTGAGCGCCTTGGCGCTGAGGATCGGGTGGCTGACGCCGAACAGCTCGTCTTCGATTTCAAGCGGCGGATTGCCCCCCGCTTCCCAGAGCCTGGTCATGGTCGTGAATTCCCCCGGCATGAGCGAGGCCATGACCACATAGCCGATGTCGTGCAGCAGCCCGGCCAGGTAGGTGCTATCCTGCTCTTCCGGGGGCATGGGAAAGAGGTGCGGGTAGAATTGGGCCAGTTTTTTGCACAGCAGGGCCGTACTGAGGCTGTGGGTCCAGAACCTGCGCACGGAAAAAGAGGGCGGGAAGGCATTCTGGCGCACAGAATCCGAGAGGGTAAGGTAGTAGACGATCCCCTTGACCTCGTTTAAGCCCAGCCGGACCAGCGCCTTTTGCGGGCTGTTGATTTCATCCAGCCCCCGATACAGGGGAGAGTTGGAAATGGCCATGATCCGAGCGCATAGCACGGGCTCCGCGCTCATGGCTTCGACGATGTCCTGAAGCCGTGTATTCGGGGCGTTAAGCAACTGCCAGAGCCGGAGGACCATTGGTTTCAAGGGTGGCAGGTCGCGGTCGCTGAGTTTGTCCAGATTGATCATGCTTGGGTCTTGGGGAAAAAGGGTTGTTTCACGGCCTTGGGCCTTGATGTGTTCTTGTCTGCGAAGCGCTAGCACAACCGGACGGAGCAGGGCAATGGGCCGATATTTTGGCTTGTCTTTATCTTGTTGAAATACAGGGAGAAATTCATGAAGATAACTTTTCTTGGCGCGGCGCGCACCGTCACCGGCTCCTGTTATGTGGTGGACTGCGAGCACGCCCGTTTCGCCATAGATTGCGGCATGCATCAGGGCAACAGGGGCATTGAAGCCCGGAACTGGGATGAAAACGGAATGTACCGCCCGGGGGCTCTCGACTTCATCCTGCTGACACACGCGCATATCGATCACTCCGGCCTGCTTCCGCGTCTGGTGTCTCAAGGCTTCAAGGGCCTGGTTCACACCACTGCCCCGACCAAGGATCTGCTCGGGATCATGCTCGAGGACAGCGCCCGCATCCAGGAGACCGAGGCCCAGTGGCGCAGCACCAAGAAGCAGAGGGTCGGCGATCCCCCAGTGGAGCCCCTGTACAAGGTAGAGGACGCCCAGAAGGCCCTGCAGCAGATCAAAACCCAGGAATACAACCAGGTCTTCGAGCCGGCTCCGGGCGTCCGGGTCATCTTCAACAACGCCGGACACATTCTGGGCTCGGCCTTCATCGAGCTGTGGGTCAAGGAGGGCGACGAAGAAACCAAGCTGGTTTTTTCCGGCGACCTCGGCCGTCCCAACCAGTTGCTCGTCCCGAACCCCGAGACCGTTGAGTCCGCCGATTTCCTTTTCCTGGAATCGACCTATGGGGCTCGCAACCACAAAAACGAGACCCAGAGCCGTAATGAGCTGGCCGAGGCCATCGCCTACAGCTACCAGCGCGGAGAGAAGGTCATCATTCCCGCCTTTGCCGTGGAGCGCACCCAGGAGTTGCTCTATACCCTCCACCTTCTGCTTCAGGAAGGACGGCTACCGGCGGATATGCCCGTATATTTGGATAGTCCGCTGGCCATCAAGGCCACGGAAATCTTCAGGCGCCATTGGGACTATTACGACCAGCAGACCAAGGAGTTGGTCAAGAACGGCCAGAATCCCCTGGATTTGCCCAATCTGCGCTTCACGCTGACCCCTGACGAGTCGCGGGCCATCAACGTGTCCCAGGAATCTGCCATCGTCATCGCGGGCAGTGGCATGGCCAACGCGGGGCGCATCAAGCACCACCTGCGCCACAACATCTGGAAACCGGGCGCATCCATTGTCTTTGTGGGTTTTCAGGCCGAAGGCACGCCGGGCCGTCGCATTGTCGATGGGGCCAAGAGCATCCGGATTCTGGGCGAAGAGTTGTCGGTCAAGGCCAAGGTTTTCACCATCGGCGGCTTTTCGGGCCACGCCGGTCAGACCCAGATTCTGGACTGGCTGTCCCATTTCCGTAGTCCGGAAGTGCAGGTTTATCTGGTTCATGGCGAGCATTCGGGACAAAAAGTCCTGGCCGAGCTGATCCGGGAGAAGTTCAACCTGACCGTGCACATCCCCGATTATCTGGACGAATGCCTGCTGGAGAAGGGCGGACGCTTCGAGCTGACCGCCAGGCCTTCCCTGGCCGCCCCGCGCATCGATTGGGATTACCTGTTGGAAGAGACGTCCGGCAAGCTCGGCCAGGTCCGGGAGCGGGTCGACTACCTGCAGCGCATGGGCATGACCAACCAGGTGGAGATCCGCGGCAGCCTGCTGGCTATCAACTCGCGCTTGAGCTCGATTATGTCGGAGCTGGTGTTCGAGCAGAAGCAGAAGGTCAGCAAGGATTAGGCGGTGCGCATCATTGCCGGTGAATACCGGGGCAGGCGAATCCGCACCACCGAGGGGCCGGGCTACCGGCCCGCCACGGGCAAGGTGCGGGAGTCCCTGTTTTCCATGCTCGAGTCCCTTGGCGTGGAGTGGGATGCAACACGTGTGGCGGACATCTTCGCGGGCAGCGGCTCCCTGGGCATCGAGGCCCTGAGCCGGGGGGGGCGTGATGCCGTCTTCGTGGAAAAGGCTCCCCAGGCCGCGGCCCTCATCCGCTCCAACCTGGAGGCGCTCGGCGTGGAGCGGGGGCGCTACTCCGTGGTCAAGGCCGACGCCCTGCGCTGGCTTGACGGCGGGCGTGGGCCATTCGGACTTGTTTTCATCGATCCTCCTTATGGAAAGGAGCTGCTGCTGCCTGCCTTAGGGCTGCTTCTGGACCGGCAGGGACTTGCACCGGACGGTCTGATCTGCGCCGAGGTGGAAGCGGGACTTGCGTTCGACAACCCGCCCAGGCCGGACCTGGTTCTTCTTCGAGATAAACTCTACGGGCAAACAAGGATTTGCGTATGGCGCAGAAATTAGAACGCGTGGCCGTCTATCCGGGTACCTTCGACCCCTTCACCAACGGGCATCTGAGCCTGGTGCGCCGCGGGCTGGAAGTCTTCGACAAGGTCATCGTGGGCGTGGCCAGGGATTCGGGCAAGAATCCTCTTTTCAGTCTTGAGGAGAGGGTGGAGATGATCCGCGAGGTGTTTCGCGGGCAGCTTCGTGTGGAGGTGGAGGGCTTTTCCGGCCTGCTGGTCGAATACGCGCCAAGCAAGGGATCCAACACGATCCTGCGCGGACTGAGGGCCGTCTCGGATTTCGAGTACGAATTCCAGATGGCTCTCATGAACCGCAAACTCAAGCCCAGCATCCACACCGTGTTCATGATGACGGATTACCGTTGGCTTTACATCAGCTCGACCATCATCAAGGATGTGGCTAGGCTCGGCGGCGACATCGAGGGCCTTGTGCCCGAAAGCGTCCTGGCCCGCGTGACCGCGCGCGTGGACGAAATGCGGGGGAATGCGGCCATGCCTGACGCCGGAGCGCCGGATCGGACATGAGTGAGCTGTCGCTTGTTTGCCTGGTCGGCGCTACGGGTACGGGCAAGACCGCTGCGGCCCTGGCCCTGGCCACACAGCTTGGCGGCGGGGTGGTCAATTTCGACTCCCGGCAGGTCTACAGGGGGCTGGACGTGGTCACGGCCCAGCCCACCGCGGCGGAGCGCGCCATCTGTCCCCATGCCCTGTACGGCTACCTGTCCCTCGACACGCCGGTGCGGGCCGGGGCCTTTTCGGGCGAGATACTGCGCCAGGCCCGGATGTACCGGGAACAAGGGCTTGTGCCCATCCTTGTCGGCGGCACCGGTCTGTACCTCAAAAGCCTTGTCGACGGTCTGGCACCCATTCCCGATATCGATCCCCAAGTGCGCGCGGATGTTGTCCGGGAGTGCCGCGCCCATGGTTCGCAGGTGCTGCACGGCCGTTTGCAGGGCATTGATCCCGATTATGCCGCGAGGATTCATCCCAATGACCCTCAGCGCATCTGTCGCGCCCTGGAAGTGTTCACGGCAACGGGCCGGACCCTGACCTGGTGGCATGGCCAGACCCGCCGTCCCGAGGGTTTGCGGGTGCTCAAGATCGGCCTTGAGGCTGATCTGACCGCCCTGACCCCACGGCTTGCCCGGCGCATCGATCTGATGCTTGAAGCCGGTGCGCAACAGGAAGTTCGTCAGGCCTACGAAAGCTGCCCGGACCGTTTCGCGCCGGGTTTTTCCGGTATCGGCTGCCCCGAGCTCCTGTCTGTCCTGCTGGACGGCATGAGCCTGGAGCTGGCCCGGCGGGACTGGCTGCGCAGCACCCGGGCCTACGCCAAGCGCCAATTGACCTGGTTTCAAAAGGATGATGGGATTTTCTGGCACCATCCTGAGGATACGGATGGCATGGTGATCAGGGCTCGGCAGTTTGTGGACGGGCCTTCCGCAGTTTGAATCCTGCTTGTAATCAGGTTGCGGTCCGCCGTGCCCCACGTTAGAATTTTTTTAGGAGATGCCCATGCGCAGATGCGTGTTTTGTTTGATCCTGATGCTGTGCTGCGCACTGCCCGTGTTTGCGGACCAGCGTGTCGAAATGGCCGTGGATGGTGGCGAAGGCCAGCCGCCATTTCTGGACAGGGCCTTTGATGCGGCCCTTGCGCAGGAGATTGAGGCCGTTTTGGGGACGAGCCTTGCGCCGTCTCGAACGAAGTCTCTCATGGAGATCCTCGGCCGCGAGCGCGATATCTTGATCCTGGGTTACAGCGAAGCCTCCACAGCGGCTGGCGCAGAAGCGGTCAACGCCACGGAGGCTACCCGCACCCTGGTCGTGCGCATCGATGGGGCAGGCCTCAGGAACCGTCTGCGCGACCTGGGGGTCATGTTCACGGCCCGGGCTTCATCGCCGTATGTGCTGCAGCTTTCGGGAGTGGAGCCCTCGCGCACCATGCGCCTGGGCGCTTTGCAGGAGCTGTCGGGCCTCGCGCCGACTCCGGCGGGTGGACAGGACACGCCGGTGCTCACCCTTTCGCAGCTGGGTGCCTGGAGCGCGGTGCTGACCCTGGGCGAATGGCGCTCCTCCCATACGGCCAAGACCCTGGACGAGGTCTGGCTTGCGGTATGGAAAGACTATTTTTCTCGTCCCGGATTGGCGGTGCAGGGCGAATCGGGCCTGCTGGTGCGTGTCTCGGGGTGGCTGTCCAGCATGGGACCCATGGAATTCGACCGGCTCATGGATTCCTGGCGCGAGGAAGTCCAGCACAAGACTCTGGTAGGCGTGGAAATGGATGGACCGGGGATGGTCGGTGTCTGGAGGGTGCAGACCCGCTCCAGGGATGCGTTGACCAAGCGTCTTGCAGGTGCGGCCAAAGCGCAGGGCCTGACCGTGGAAATCAGGTAGGACGATGCGAAAAAAAAATCCCGGTCGGGGCCGGGATTTTTTTCGTGGAAAAGCGGAAAATTTAATCTTTTTTGTCGGACGCGTCCTTGGATTCGGATTTTGGGGTGACGTCGATTTCTTCGGGTTCGCTGGTCGCTTTTCTGAAGTTTTTAATGGCCCGGCCCATGCCTGATCCGATTTCAGGCAACTTGTTGGCCCCGAAAATGACCAAGACTATGACCAGGATTATGAGAAGCTCAGGGATACCAATGCCAAACATGTATGCCTCCTCGGAGATGATTGCGCCTCATATACACATAGCGCTTCGGACTGGTCAACTCTTCCTTGGGGAAGAAAAACCTTGGTTTCCGAAGGGATGGGATGTATTTGTCAAATAGCCGCTCCCGGCTTTCACGGGGCAGGGCCGGGCTCCGTGCAGCAGCGGGGGTGACATCGGTGCTGCGCTTGCCGGGCGAAGGCTGCCGTTTCTGGGCCGCCGGTCGATGTCTGTACGAAGAATCCATCAACCCGGGTTTGCGACGGGAATTCGCCTGCACCGTGCTGGCCACACTTGAAGGGCGTTTCGACGAATTCGTGGTCCGCGGCGAAATTCTGGGAATTTCCTGCGAACAGGCCGGGCGCATCTGGGAGCAGCGCATGGCTCAAGCCTTGAACATTGGCTGGGACTGTGCAAACTTCACTCCTCTGCGGGACGATGGCGGGGAAGTTATGTGCCTTCATTTCATCGAAGGCGTTTGTCTCTTGCGCATGCCCTGCTGTCCGGGACGATGCCGACGCTACGAACTTTTAAGTGGGTCTGTCAGTGAACAAGGAGATGGGTATGAATGAGATGGTGGTGCATTTTCCCTGGCTGAATCCTAAGCTGGGCCGCGGGCCTCTTCCGGACGGCACCGTATTCTTTGATCCGGGTGTGGATTTGCCCACGGAACTCATCCGCTGGCGCCCGACCGATCTGCCCTGTTCACCCGCGGAAGTCCGGGCCATGCTCCGGAGTTACATGGAGTTCGGGGAACGCTTTCCACGCTCTTCGGACATGAAGGCCTACCAGGCCGCCGGGCTCGATAATTTTTATACCGACACGACCATGGACATCAAATCGCAGCTGACCGGCATGGACACCCCCAAAGAGGTGGACCCGGCGGATCTGCGGCGACAGGCCCAGCTGCTGCTGGCCATGGCCCTGTACCGCGAGGAGCAGTTCATTGCCATGCGCGAGCAGGAAGGCCGTTTTGAAACGGCGCGGCATGGCTTTGCCGAAGTGCTGGGCCTTGATGACGAGGAAAGTTTTGCGCAGATCGGCGTTCCGGACGAGGCGCTTTTTCCGAGGGCCGGCGTTGAACTGCCGTGGAAGAGTCTGCTGCCCTGCCTGCTGCTGTTCCTGCCTCCCGGCGCGCGACTTTTTGTCTCCGACGACGAGGTGCTGTGCGAACTTATGGCTCTTGATCTTGATTTTTCACCGTGCGCGGATGATCTAGACACCTTGGTCTGCTGCCAGCTTGATTCCGCAGCGGCGGAGCGCATCTGCGGCCGCCCGGTGGATCTGCCCGTGCCCGTCACTCTTGTGGCCCGCCCCCTGAACCCTTAACCAGTGAGAACGGTTTATGAGCAAAGAGCAACTCGGCAAACGTATCAAACGATTCCGAGAGTTGAACGAAATCAGCTTGGAAGACCTGGCCCAGCGCACAGGTCTGGATATTTCCTTCATTGGATCTCTGGAAGACGATTCGGTCTATCCGTCCCTTGGCCCCTTGCTCAAGGTCGCGCGCGGCCTTGGCGTGCGTATGGGCACGTTTCTGGATGACGAGTTGGGCCAGGATCCGCTCATCGTTCGTCTCGGAGAGAGGGAAGAGGGCCTGAGCATGCTCGGCGGCAAGGACTGCTCGGTGGACATGAAATTCTACTCCCTGGGCAAGGGCAAGACTGACCGGCACATGGAGCCGTTTTTTGTCGAACTGATGCCCGTGGCCTGCGGAGAAAAGAAGCTGTCCAGCCACGAGGGCGAGGAATTCATCGTCGTGCACGAGGGCTGCATCGAGGTCACCTACGGACGCGACGTGCTGACTCTGGGCAAGGGTGATTCCATATATCTCAATTCCATCGTTCCGCATCACGTGACGGCCGCCGGGAACGCCCCGGCCTGTATCTATGCGGTGCTCTATTTTCCGGAATAGTCCGGTGCCATCCAAAGGGGGAGTCATGGACAAGCCTGCGTTGCGAGAAATAACCTTGGGACAGATGCTTGATGAAGCCATCATGCAGCACCCGGACAATGAAGCCGTAATCTATGTGGACCGCAATTTCCGCATGACCTACCGGGAATTCGGGGAGCTGGTCGACAATCTGGCCAAGGGGCTCATGGCCATGGGCGTGCAGAAGGGCGAGAAGGTGGCCATCTGGGCGACCAACGTGCCCTACTGGGTGGCCTTTCAGTTCGCCACGGCCAAGATCGGGGCGGTACTGCTCACGGTCAACACCTTCTACAAGAGGGCCGAACTGGAATACCTGCTCAAGCAGTCCGAGTGCGAAAACCTGCTGCTCATCGATTCCTTCCGGGACACCGATTACGTGCAGACGGTGTACGACCTGGTTCCCGAGCTCAAGACCCAGGAGCGGGGCTACCTGCGCACCGAAAAATTTCCCGATCTCAAACGCGTGTTCTTCATGGGGCAGGAGAAGCACCGGGGCATGTACTCCATGCCCGAGCTGCTGGCTTTGAGCCGCGTTACTTCCGAAGAGGACTATCGCGCCCGGCAGGCCTCCCTCAATCCGCACGACGTGGTCAACATGCAGTACACCTCCGGCACCACCGGGTTCCCGAAGGGCGTCATGCTGACCCACTACAACATCGGCAACAACGGGTTCTGGATCGGTGAGAACCAGAAGTTCACCCACCAGGACCGGATCTGCCTGCCCGTGCCCCTGTTCCACTGTTTCGGCTGCGTGCTGGGCGTTCTGGCCGCCGTGAGCCACGCCGCCACCCTGGTCATCCTCGAAGGCTTCAACCCCTTGCTGGTTCTGGCCGCGGTGGAGGAGGAGAAATGCACCGCCCTCTACGGGGTGCCGACCATGTTCATCGCCGTCCTCGAGCATCGCTCCTTCCCGCGCTATGATCTGTCCTCCCTGCGTACGGGCATCATGGCCGGCTCGCCATGCCCGGTGCCGGTCATGGAGAAGGTCATGGACGTCATGAACATGAAGGACATCACCATCTGTTACGGCCTGACCGAGACCTCTCCGGTCATGACCCAGACCCGGGTCAACGACACCATCGAGCAGCGCACGCGCACCGTGGGCCGGGCCATGCCCGAGATCGAGGTGCGCGTTGTCGACCCGGAGACGGGTGAGCCTGTCGCCTCCGGCGTGCAGGGCGAGGTCTGCTGCCGGGGCTACAACGTCATGAAGGGCTACTACAACAACTCCGACGCCACGGCCCAGGCCATCGACCCCGACGGCTGGATGCATTCCGGGGACCTGGGCGTCATGGACGAGGACGGGTACCTGAGCATCACCGGGCGACTGAAGGACATGATCATTCGCGGCGGAGAGAACGTCTACCCGCGTGAGATCGAGGAATTCCTGTACCGCATGGAGGGCATAAAAGACGTGCAGGTGGTCGGCGTGCCAAGTCGCAAGTATGGCGAAGAGGTCGGCGCTTTTGTCATCCTCAAGGAAGGCTTTGATTATGCCACCGAGGACATCCATGACTTCTGTCGCGGGCAGATCTCGCGCTACAAGATTCCCAAGTATGTGGTCTTCTTGGACGAATATCCCATGACGGCGAGTGGCAAGATCCAGAAGTTCAAGCTGCGCGACCTGGCCGGGCATTATTTTCCGGAGGCCATGGAGTAGACATGACTGCTGACACCGGCCGGACCCGCCGTTTGGACCTGCGCCGCATTCGCGGTGTGGTCTTTGACTGTGACGGGGTACTTTTTGATTCGCGGGACTTGAACCGTTATTACTACAATCACATTCTCCTGGCCCTGGGCCTTGCGCCCATGAGCCCGGAGGATGAGGAGTACTCGTTCATGCATACCGTGGACGCATCCCTGGCCCGGATCATCCCTGTGGACCTCCGGTCGAGGGCTGCTGAAGTGCAGGGGAACTGGAACTACGATGACTTCATCGACCGCATGGTGCCGGAGCCGGGACTTTTCGAGCTGCTCCGCGTTCTGGAGGGCATGGGCGTGCGTATGGCGGTGAACACCAATCGCAAGAATTCCATGGAGATGGTTCTCAAGCGGTTCGAACTGACCCGCTTCTTCCATCCGGTCATGACCGCCGCCAAGGTGGCCCGTCCCAAGCCGGACCCCGAAGGCCTGCGGCGCATTGTCGAGGATTGGGGATTTTCCGCCCAGGAGATGTCCTACCTCGGCGATTCGTCAGTGGATCAGGAAACCACGGTCCGTGCAGGGGTCCCGTTCTGGGCCTATCGGAGCCCGGATTTGAGGGCCCAACTCCATGTGGACAGTTTTCATGAACTGCGGCAATGGTTTGAGACGGGTTTTTGCGAGATAATCGATTAGCCTGAAAACACGGCGCCGGAGCAAAGCGTCCGCGCCTTTGAAGGGGAATTCCAGATGCCTGTTTTTTCGAGTCTTTTTGCGGCGATATATTATGTGATCGACAGTATCCTGTCCCTGTATTTCTGGGTAGTCATCGCCGCCGTGGTCATGTCCTGGGTCAATCCCGATCCTTACAACCCCATCGTGCGCGGGATCCGGACCCTGACCGAACCTGTTTTTTACCGTATTCGCAAATGGTTGCCGTTCACGTATATCAGCGGGATAGATTTTTCACCGTTTCTCGTGGTTCTGGGCATCAAGTTCGTGCAGGTATTTTTAGCTCGACTGATGTCGCAGATGATGTTCTAGTTCACATGGGCGCGGATCTTCCTGATTACGCCGCAACGGCCTCAAAGGGCGGTTGGGTGCTCAGGATCTGGGTTCAGCCCGGCGCGAAGAGAACGCAGATTGTGGGCATGCACGGGGACTACCTGAAGATCCGGCTGCAGGCCCCGGCGGTTGACAACAAGGCCAACAACGCGCTTCTCGTGTTCATAGCCGGGATTTTGGGAATCAAGACTTCGCAGGTGGTCATGGAGTCCGGGCACGCGTCCCGGCAGAAGAACCTGCTGCTGAACGTGGAGGAAGAGCCCGACTGGAAAGTTTTTTCGGTACGGGCATGAGCAAAACCATAACGCTAAGGAGACATCCTATGGAACAGCAAGACCTCGAACTGATTGCGGCTCACATGGGTCACGACGAGGAACTCAAGAGTCTGTGGGAGGACCATGTGGGATTCGAAAAGATCCTGGAGCGCTATTCGGGAAAAACAGTGCTTTCCCCGGCTGAAGATCTGGAAGTGAAGGAATACAAGAAGAAAAAGCTGGCCGGCAAGACCCGGATCCAGGCTTTGCTCGAGAAATACAAACGTCAGGAGGGATAGGAAGCCATGGTTCTCACCGGTGCCCAGATACTCATGGAGTGCTTGAAACGGGAAGGGGTTGATCTCATTTTCGGGTTTCCCGGGGGTGCGGTCATCGACATTTATGACGAACTCCCCAAGCACCCGATCAAGCACATTCTGGTCCGTCACGAACAGGCTGCGGTCCACGCAGCCGACGGTTTCGCCAGGGCATCGGGCAAGGTGGGCGTATGTCTGGTAACCTCCGGGCCCGGTGCGACCAACACCGTAACCGGAATCGCCACGGCCTACATGGATTCCATTCCCATTGTCGTGATCACGGGGCAGGTGCCCACGCACCTGATCGGCAACGACGCCTTTCAGGAAGCCGACATCGTGGGCATCACCCGGCCCTGCACCAAGCACAACTATCTGGTCAAGAACGTGGCCGACCTGGCCTTGACCATCAAGCAGGCATTTTACATCGCCAGGACAGGCAGGCCGGGGCCTGTCCTCATCGACCTGCCCAAGGACGTGGTCAACGCCAAAACCAAATTTTCCTATCCCGAAGCAATCGGCATTCGCAGCTACAACCCCAATGTCAGCCCCAACCGCAAGCAGCTGCGCAAGGCCGCGGAGCTCATTGCTCACAGCAAACAGCCCGTGATCTATGCCGGGGGCGGCGTCGTCTCCTCCGACAGCTCGGATGAGCTCAGGGCGCTGGCCGAAAAGTTTCATCTGCCGGTCACCACCACCCTCATGGGTCTGGGCGCCTTTCCGGGCGATCACTCCGGCTGGCTCGGCATGCTCGGCATGCACGGCACGTACACGGCCAACATGGCCGTCAACAACTGCGATCTGCTGCTTTCCGTGGGCGCACGTTTCGACGACCGGGTCACGGGCCGCATCAACGCCTTTGCCGCGCGGGCCAAGATCATCCATATCGACGTCGATCCCACCTCCATCAGTAAGAACGTGGTCGTGGACGTGCCCATTGTCGCGGACTGCAAGCAGGGCCTCTCGGGGCTCATCGAGGAACTGGACAAGATCGCGGGCGTTCAGTGGCAGGCCAAGCACGAGGACTGGAACGCTTCCCTGACCGAGATGCGCGCCGCCCACCCCCTCGGCTACGCCAAGAACGGCGGGGCCATCAAGCCGCAGTGGGTGGTAGAGAAGATTCACGAGCTTTCCAAAGGGGAGGCCATCATCGCCACCGAAGTGGGCCAGAACCAGATGTGGGCCGCGCAGTTCTACACCTATCGCAAGCCGCGCACCCTGCTGACCTCCGGCGGCCTCGGCACCATGGGCTACGGTTTTCCGGCGGCCATCGGCGCGCAGCTTGCCTTCCCTGACAAGCTGGTGGTCGACATCGCCGGCGACGGCTCCATTCAGATGAACATTCAGGAACTGGCCACGGCGGTCAGCTACAACGTGCCAGTCAAGATCGTCATTTTGAACAACGGCTACCTGGGCATGGTCCGGCAGTGGCAGGAGCTCTTCTACAAGAAGAACTACTGCGCCACCTGCCTACACACCAACCCCGATTTCGTGGCCCTGGCCAAGGCCTACGGAGCTGAAGGCTTCCTGGTCGAAAAGGCAGAAGACCTGGAGGCGACCCTGCGGGCCGCCTTCGATCATCCGGGTCCGGTCATTGTCGATGTGCGTGTCGAGCCCGAGGAAAACGTCGCGCCCATGGTCCCGGCAGGCGCTGCCCTGTCGGAAATGTTGCTGGTTTAGGAGGCCGCCATGAGACATGTCTTATCCATACTTGTAGAGAACGAACCCGGAGTTCTTTCCCGCGTGGTCGGCCTTTTCAGCGGCCGGGGATTCAACATCGAATCCCTGAACGTCGGTCCGACCCTGGAGAACGGGGTTTCCCATATCACTATCTGCACCAGCGGTGACGAGCAGATCATCGAGCAGATCATGAAGCAGCTGCACAAGCTCATTACCGTCATCAAGGTCGTGGACCTGACCCACTTGCAGGCCGTTGAGCGGGAGATCGTGCTCATGAAGGTCGGGGCGGAGGATGCCAAGCGCGCCGAGGTGCTGCGCATCGCGGATATTTTCAGATGTAAGGTGGTTGACGTCAGCCCCGATGAGTTGACCCTTGAAATCACCGGTGATCAAGGCAAAATAAAGGCCGTTGTGGCGCTGTTGCAGCGCTTCGGCGTCAAGGAGTTCATCCGCGCCGGCACAGTGGCCATGCGCCGCAGCATGCAGCTTGTCGACTGATGACCATTTGGCTGAGGGCCCGCTACAGGGTATCAAGATTCACGAAGAAGGAGAAAACATGAAAATTTATTACGACAAAGACGCCGATCTGAATATACTCAAAGACAAGATCGTGGCCATTATCGGGTACGGCAGCCAGGGGCACGCCCATGCGCAGAACCTGCGCGACTCCGGCGTGCAGGTCATTATCGGCCAGCGCCCGGGCGGACCGAACTGGCAGCTGGCGCGGGAACACGGCTTCGAGCCCGTCAGCGCGGCCGAGGCGGCCAAGAAGGCGGACCTGATCCAGATCCTGGTCCAGGACCAGTACCAGCCCAAGGTCTACCAGGAAGAGATTCTGCCCAACCTGGCCCCGGGCAAGACTCTGGTTTTCGGTCACGGCTTCAACATCCATTACAACCAGATCATCCCGCCCAAGGATGTGGATGTGGTCATGATCGCACCCAAGGGACCCGGCCACCTCGTGCGCCGCGAGTTCGAGAAGGGCGGCGGAGTGCCGTGCCTGGTCGCCGTGCATCAGGACGCCACGGGGCAGGCCCTGTCCAAGGCCCTGGCCTATGCCGCCGGTGTGGGTGGAACCCGTTCCGGCGTGCTTGAGACCACGTTTCGCGAAGAGACCGAAACGGACCTCTTCGGCGAACAGGCCGTGCTCTGCGGCGGCGTGAGCGAGCTCATCCGCGCCGGTTTTGAGACCCTGACCAAGGCCGGATACCAGCCCGAAATCGCCTTCTTCGAGTGCATGCATGAATTAAAGCTCATCGTCGATCTGCTCTATGAGGGCGGATTCAAGAAGATGCATCACTCCATCAGCGACACGGCCGAGTACGGCGACTACGTGACTGGCCCCCGGGTCATCAACGAAGAGTCCCGAAAGGCCATGCAGAAGGTGCTCGAAGAGATTCAGGACGGCACTTTCGCCCGCAACTGGATTCTGGAAAACAAGGCTGACCTGCCTTTCTTCCTGGCCAGAAGGCGTCAGAGCCACGAGCATCAGGTCGAACAGGTCGGCGACAACCTGCGTTCGATGATGGCTTGGCTGCAGAAATAATCCCTCCGGGCGGCCGACTCCCGGCCGCCCGAATCCGGACCAACGTGTGAGCGAGAAGCATGGATAATCCGCAGAGCGAGGAACAACTTCTCTCCCAGGCCTGGAATCTGTTCGCTAAGGACGACTACGCCGGTGTTCTGAACATCTGTCGGAGCGGTTACGCCCATGGCGTGCGCAGCTACGACATGGTCCGACTCATGCTCGACAGCCTGAACAAGCTCGGCAAGGTGCAGGAGCAGGCCGAGTTCACGCTCAAGGTTCTGGGCGAAAACGATTATCCCCCCAAAGTCGCCGCCAAGCTCTATTTCCGGGCCGGGCTTATCTACCTGCATCAGGACAACCACCAGGAAGCCCGCTCCATCTTCGAAAAGGTGCGCATCCTTGATCCCGACTTTCCGGGTATCGAACAGCGCATCAAAGCCCTGACTCCCCGTCCCGTCTCTTCGAGCAGCAGTCGCTATTCCTATCTGCTGGAAAAGGGCCTCATCAACGCCGATCAGCTCTCGAACGTCCTGTCCAGGGATGGCAAGGACTCCGACACCCTGCTGCTCAAGGATTACAAGGTCCCCAAGAAGGAGCTGGGCGAGAGCCTGGCCCGATTCTACGGCACGGAATTCGTCCCTTTTTCTGCAAGC
>Ga0180017_100111_pt1 | contig 33047 bp, 33 predicted proteins | sample KR46_S_MetaG_FD_129674 | JGI IMG/M metagenome (GOLD analysis project Ga0180017, IMG submission 129674) | Groundwater microbial communities from the Olkiluoto Island deep subsurface site, Finland - KR46_S_MetaG | ecosystem: Environmental > Aquatic > Deep subsurface > Groundwater | place: Finland...
CTTCACCACCTCTCAGGCGGCCTTCGGGCCGCCTTTTTGTTCTTGCCCCTTGGGCCCGGTAGCGCCTATAGCCCCGAACCATGAGCCTTTTTTCCCGCACACCCCTCCCGCAGCCTCCTTTTTTACCCATGACCCGCTCCGAAATGGAGCGCCTTGGTTGGAATGAACTCGACGTACTCCTGGTCAGCGGCGACGCCTACGTGGACCATCCGTCCTTTGCCACGGCCCTGCTGGGGCGCACTTTGGTAGCGCACGGGTTTCGCACCGGCGTTGTCACCCAGCCGAGATGGGACGGTCCGGAGGATTTACTCGTCATGGGCCGACCGCGCCTTTTCGCCGGGGTCTCCGCCGGAGCTATCGACTCCATGCTGGCCCACTACACCGCCTTCCGCAAAAAACGCTCCGAAGACGCCTACACCCCGGGCGGCAGGGCCGGAGCGAGGCCCAACCGGGCGTGCATCGTCTACACCAACCTGCTGCGCCGCGCCTTTCCCGGCCTGACCGTGATCCTGGGCGGCATCGAGGCTTCGCTGCGCCGCATCACGCACTACGATTTCTGGACCGACGCCCTGCGCAAGCCCATCCTCCTCGACGCCAAGGCCGATGCCGTGGTCTACGGCATGGGCGAACGCGCCGTCATCGACATCGCCGCGCGGCTTTCCGCCGAGCAGGGCTCCTGGACATTCCCGGCACCGTCACCGTGGACGCTGCGCGGGACAATGACGCAGCCCTGATCGAGCTTCCCAGCCACGAAGCCATGCTCGCCGACCCCAAAGAGCTGATGCGGGCCACCCTGCTGCTCGAAAAGCAGGTCCACGACGGCACTGAGTGGGCCCGGCAGCGTGTCGGCGACCGCGCCGTCGTGATCGCGCCTCCGGCAACGCCCCTGACCACAGCAGAAATGGACAGAGTCTACGCCCTGCCGTTTGCCCGCAAGGCTCATCCGTCGTACCAGCTGCCGATTCCCGCCGAGGAGATGATCCGCGACTCCGTGACCAGCCACCGGGGGTGCGGGGGGGGGCTGCTCGTTCTGCACCCTGGCCCTGCACCAGGGACGACGCATCGCCTCGCGCAGCCGCAGTTCCATCCTGGATGAGGTCCGGCGCATGGCGGCAAGCCCGGACTTCAAGGGCCAAATTTCCGATGTCGGCGGCCCCAGCGCCAACATGTGGGGGGCGAGCTGCGCCAAGGAGGGACAGCCCTGCAAGCGCCCCAGCTGCATGACCCCGTCCGTCTGCCAGCACTTTCGCATGGACCAGAAAGCCCACCTCGACCTGCTGCGCACCCTGCGCCGCACTCCAGGAGTGCGCGGGGTGCGAGTGGCCAGCGGGGTACGTTTCGATCTGGCCCTCACCGACATGACCGCCCTGGGCGGATATCTGCGCGAATTCGTTGGCGGACAGCTAAAAATCGCCCCCGAGCATGTCTGCGACCATGTCCTGCGCCTGATGCGCAAGCCCGGCAACCGCGTTTTCGAAGAATTCTTGACCATCTTTTCCCGCGAATCCAAGCAGGCGGGCAAGGAGCAGTATGTCATCCCGTACCTGATGAGCGCATTCCCCGGCACCACCGACGAGGACATGCACACCCTCGCCCGCTGGCTTGGCAACCGGGGCTGGAAGCCCAGGCAGGTGCAGTGCTTCATCCCCATCCCCGGCGCGGTGGCCACGGCCATGTATCATGCCGGTATCACCCCTGACGGAAAACCCGTCCATGTGCCGCGCAGCGACGAAGAGCGCCTGCGGCAGCACCGCATCATCCTTCCACCTGAAGACAAGGGCGCGGCAAGGACCGTGGACGCCACGCGCCGCCCCCGCGCCAACAGTTGTCCAGGCCGCTGTCCGGCCCCTGCACGCGATCCCCGACCAACAAAAAAGAAACCGGCCCGCAAGAAGAAATAACATCCTCTCGGCCGAGAGTTCGGCCCGGCATGTTTGTATTTCAGAGCCCGGCGGCAACGCAAAACGAAGTTTTTTTTGTCCCGTTTTTTTTTATACAAAGATTTCAATAAGGGAATTGTCTTTTTGTGGATTAGGCTGTAATATCAGCTAGAAGAGGAAAATTCAAAACTCATGCGCGCCTTTCTTCTCCTGCGATGCGCATCCTTTCACGGCAAAAATCAGATTGCCCGGGTTTTTTTTTGGAGAACGTTACGAGAATAACTTCCCATAGTCCTTGATTTTTATTATGAAGTTTCAGAATTTTCATGATAGGCCGCGCGGATTGGCTCAAAACCACCGTCTTCGGCGTGAGCGGCAAGCAGTGACCACGGTACCACGGCGTCCATAACCCCCTAACAGATCATGAGTTTTCACGAATCGCAATCTGGAGCGAACAATGAACAAAAGCGAACTTATTCAGTCTCTTGCAGAAAGGATCAAGATTTCCAACGATGAAGCTGCCACCATTGTGGACAGTTTCTTCGATTCCATGCGCGACGCCTTGCTGCGTGGAGACCGGATCGAGATCAGGGGATTCGGCAGTTTCAAGATCAAGCAGTACGACGGGTACGTGGGCCGCAACCCCAAGACCGGGGAGTCGGTGCAGGTCAAACCCAAAAAATGCCCTTTTTCAAGGCCGGAAAAGGACTGCTGGATTATCTCAACGGCTAAGGCCGTTGACACAAGGGGCCGTTTTGACGCAATTGCTCGCGGCACACCTTAAATAAAGGCATCGATCAGTCCGTCCTGGACTGATCATAAGCCTTTTTATGGAGCTTCGGCATTGCATTCCGTGATTCAACGCGTAGCTGCGATTCATGATCTTTCTGGGTTTGGAGGGGGGTCGCTCTCAGCAGTGATCCCCATTCTTTCGACCATGGGCATACAGGTCTGCAGCCTGCCCACCGCTATCCTCTCCACGCACACGGGCGGCTTCGCCGATTTCCACTTCCGCGATCTGACCTCGGACATGCGCTCCATCATCACGCACTGGAGGCAACTCTCTTTGTCCTTTGCGGGCATCTATTCCGGATTTCTGGGTTCATCCGAGCAGATCGACATCGTCGATGATTTCATCCGCACCTTTCGCACGGACTCTACATTGGTCGTTGTCGACCCAGTACTTGGTGACGACGGCAAGCTCTACGATACCATGGACAAATGCATGGTCGACGGCATGCGCAGCCTGGTGGCCTCCGCCGACGTGATCACCCCGAATATCACCGAGGCGTCGCTGCTGCTGGGCATGTCCGGCTCCACGTCAGTCTCCGGCACGGCCGAGGTGAAGGATTGGGCGCGCCGCCTGGGCGAGCTTGGTCCTGACTGCGTCATTATCACCAGCGTGCCCGAGGGACATGGCCGAGGAACCTCGGTGGTCGCCTTCGACAAGAAAGTAAACCGCTTCTGGAAGGTGGCATGCCCTTATATTCCTGCGTGTTACCCCGGCACTGGCGATATTTTCGCCAGCGTGATAACAGGGTGTTTGCTTCAGGGTGACTCCCTGCCCCTTTCGCTGGACCGGGCCGTGCAGTTCGTGTCCATGGCCATCCGGGCGACATTCGGCCACAATTTTCCGGAACGCGAAGGGGTTTTTCTGGAACGAGTGCTTCCGAGTCTGAATGCGCCCGTGTCCATGAGCAGCTTTGAACTGATATGAACGCCGCATATCGTGGAATTTTTGTCAGCGATCTGGATGGCACCCTGCTCCGAAACGGCAGGATTTCCGAAGCAGACATCCGGGCCCTGCACGGACTTAAAGACCAGGGGATTTTGCGGGTCATCGCCACCGGCCGGTCGCTTTTTTCGGCGCGCTCTTGTCTTGCACAAGACTTCCCGGCCGATTACCTGATCCTTTCGACCGGCAGTCAGATCGTCACCTGGCCTGCGCAAGAGGTGATACGCTCCGCTGGCATGTCAGGTCTTGAAGTGCGAGACATTTGCCTTTTTTTGCGAACCTTGGGCGTAAGCTTCATGGTGCATGAAAATTTTCCGCACAACCATCGCTTCGCCTACCACCGGGGGCGCATCAGTGTGGAGGATTTTGACCGACGAGTGGCCCTGTACGAAAGCCACAGCCTGGAAAAGTGGGATTGCACGAATGCCTCCGCGGCTTCCCAGATTGTGGTCATTGTTGACGGAAACGACGCGGCAATGCATGACCACATCGTCGGGACACTTAAAGAGAACAGCGTAATCAGGGCCACGTCCCCTCTGGACGGACAGTCCGTGTGGATTGAAATTTTTGCGACGGATGTTTCCAAGGCATCGGGCATCAAGCATCTCGTCGACCATCACGGGCTGCACAAAGTTCTCAGCGCGGCCATTGGCAACGATCACAACGATCGGGACATGCTTGACCTTGTGCACATGCCTTTCAAGGTCGCTGACGCATTCCTGGACGGTGGAGACAGGTACATTACAACCCCGGAAAACTGCGACGCGGTGGCTTTTGCCATTGCGCAATACATGGAAACCATCCAGTCCGGCATGAACAACGCATGAAAAACATCTTGGCCTTCCCCGCAATGCTCGGGGCCTCATCGCTTGGGATCATCAGAAACGTGGGACAGTGGGGAGTCTTCTCCCTGACCGCGCTCCTCGGCATGGTCCACATCCGCAGGCTGATACCGAAAATCCTCTACAATATATACTTCATTGGCTTCAAATCCTTGAACATCATCGTGCTGGTGGCGTTCTTCACGGGTATGGTTCTGGGTCTGCAGGGGTACTACACGTTGATCAAGTTCAGTGCGGAGGGAATGCTCGGCGTGGCCGTGGCCTTGTCCCTGGTGCGCGAGCTCGGGCCCGTGCTTACCGCCATCATGCTCATCGGCCGGGCCGGGTCGAGCATCAGCGCGGAGATCGGCATCATGCGCATCTCGGAGCAGATCGACGCCCTCTCGACCATGGACGTGGACCCGGTGCGCTACCTGGTCACGCCCAAGGTCATCGCGGCGCTGATCTGCTTTCCGCTGCTGACCGCGATCTTCAATTGCGTCGGCATCCTGGGCGGATATTTTTCCTCTGTGCTCCTAAGTTCGCGTTCGGGCATATATTTCAGCAAGATCCAGTCGAGCCTCTTATTATCCGACGTGACCGGCGGCTTCGTCAAATCCTATGTCTTCGCCTTCATCGTGATCACCATTTCCTGCTACTGCGGGTATTATACGCACCAGAACCAGTCCAGCGCAGGCGCCGAAGGCGTCAGCAACTCTACGACATCCGCCGTTGTCCAGTCGTGCGTCTACGTACTGATTTCGGACTACGTCATAACGTCCTTCTTGATGTAGGCACATGAGCAGCGCAACACCACTCATCCAGCTTCGTAATATTTCCAAGGCCTTCAGCGGAAGGGAAATTCTGCGTGGCGCGACTCTCGACATCAACCGCAACGAGATCACCGCCATCATCGGGAAAAGCGGCGGCGGCAAAAGCGTGCTGGTCAAGCACATCATCGGGTTGATCACGGCGGACAGCGGGGAGATCATCTTCGACGGCATCCCCTACTCGACCATGACGCGAAAGGATTTTTCAGCCATCAAGAGTCGCTGCAGCTACATGTTCCAGAACAACGCCCTGTTCGATTCCATGACCGTGTTCGAGAACATCGCCCTGCCCCTGCGGGAGAAGTTCCAGCTTTCGGACAAGGAAATAGAGGAAAAAGTCCGCGCCCGCATCGAACAGCTCGAACTGGGCGAGGTGGCCGGGATGTACCCGAAGCAGATTTCCGGCGGCATGCAGAAGCGGGTGGCCCTTGCGCGAGCCCTGGTCACGGAACCGGAAATCATCTTCTTCGACGAACCGACCACGGGGCTTGACCCCATTCGCAAGAAGACGGTCTTCTCCATGATCCACCGCTACCACGAAGCGCTCAACTCCACCGCGGTGATCATTACCCATGCTATACCGGACATCTTCTACATCGCCCACACCGTGAACATCCTGGACGAGGGGCGGATCATTTACTCCGGCTCGCCCGTATCCCTGGAGCAATCTTCGGATCCAGGCCTGTACAGCTACACCCACGGCCACGAAATGCTCCTCGACGAACTGACCGGCCTACACAACCGGCTCGCGCTTATGCGCAAGATCGAAGCCTTCGGTGCGCAGGACAGCGACCAACTCGTCCTGGCCACGGTCAGGCTCGTGGGAATGAGAACTATCATGGACTACAAAGGCGAACTCCTGGCCCACGCCTTCATCAGCAAACTGGCCAAGTTCGTGCGCTCGTTCCTGCCGCAGGGAGCGTGCGCGGGCATGTTTTCCAAGGAAATCCTGGTTCTGGCGGCAGGGTCCGGAGACGACTCAACCCTGGAGATGTTTCTAAGACAGCTCGCCGGATATTTTCAGAACCTGGCCATCGAAACGTATTGCCATAAACAAAGACTTCAGGTCGAAATCGGCGGCGCGCTGATCACCAAGGGCGCGAGCGCCTATTCGGCCATTCAGGAAGCACTTGCAACATCCAAGAAGTACGTATGAAGACCAACAATTCCTCCATGCATCTCTCCATCGGCCTCTTTATCATCGTCGGTTTGGCCTGCACCGCCTATCTGGCCATGACTCTGGCCAACACGACCTTTTTTTCAGGCGATTCCTACATGGTCACCGCCAAGTTCACGGCCGTGAACGGACTCAGGACAGGCAGCAGCGTCGAGATCTCGGGCGTCACGGTGGGCAAGGTTTCAAACATCATCCTGGACCAGACCCTTTACCAGGCCGTGATCACCATGGACATTCAGAATTCCGTCGGCATCCCCGTGGATTCCACGGCGGCAATCAAGACCAGCGGGCTCATTGGTGACAAGTACATAAGTATCATACCCGGAGCCGACGATGTGCTCCTCAAAGACAAAGAAGTCCTGATGGATACGCAGGCGGCCCTCGATATCGAGGAAATGATTTCAAAGTATGTCTTCGGAAGTGTGGAGAAATGAAAATTCTGCTTTTTATTCTTGTTTTGCTCCTGCCGGCGCCAGCCTTGTCGCAAGGCAACCCCACCAGCTACATCCGCGCCAATGTGGATGCCGTGGTGGCCATTCTGACCGATCCGGAATTAGCCGGGGAAGAAAACAGGGGCGAGCAATTGCGCCGCATCGAGGCCATGGTCGACAATTTCTTCGACGCCGAGGAACTTTCCAAGCGCGCCCTGGGGCAGTACTGGAAAATCTTCACCGAAGAGCAGAAGCAGGAATTCCAGCCCCTGTTTTTGAAGCTCATCAAGCAGGTCTACCTCAAGAAATCCATCAACTACAACGACGAAGTGGTGCATTACAACCAGGAGATCATAAAATCCGATACCCTGGCCGAAGTGTATACGACAGTGACTTCGCCCACCCTGAACGTTCCGATCATCTACTCCATGATCAGAAAGGACGTCTCGTGGAAGGTTTACGACGTGTCCGTGGAAAACGTGAGCCTGGTCAAAAACTACCGCTCCCAGTTCCGCAGCATCCTGCAAAACAATTCACCCGATCATCTCATCGCGACCCTGAGGGATAAAACCAATGAGTAAGCGTCTTCTTCTGCTCTGCCTGGCCCTGGGCGTAATTCTGCTGCAGGGCTGCGCCACCGGCAAATCCGCTTCGGCCCCCACGGACATGGCGGCGGATCAGGAATATGAAGAATCCTACGACGATCAAAACGGGGCCTACCCCGACTCCATCGAGGGCTTCAACCGGGGCGTGTTTTCGTTCAACGACGGTTTCATCACCTACGTTTTTTCGCCCATCGATACGGTCTACACCGGATTTTTTCCTCCGGACGTCCGCGCCGGGTTTGGTAATTTCTACCGCAACCTTGGCTATCCGGTGCGTCTCATAAACGCCTTGCTGCAGTTCAAGTTCGACAAAGTGGGCAAGGAAACCGCTTCCTTTGCCCTGAACACGGTCTTTGGCGTGGGCGGCCTCTTCAACATCACGCACAACATGCCAAGCCTGCACTCCTCGCCTGAAGACTTCAGCCAGACCCTGGCCTTCTATGGCCTCGGATCAGGCACCTATCTGGTGTTGCCCATCATCGGCCCCAGCACCCTGCGCGACGCCGTGGCCTCCGTGGCAGACTCCATGGTCCACCCCCTCTCCTTCGTGACCCCGGACAGCGCCAAATACGCCCTGATCGGACACGACAGGGGCAACACGGCCTCGGCAAACCTGCCAGCCTACAAGAGCATCAAGGAAGAATCCTTCGATCACTATACGAGCATGAAGGACATCTACTTCCAGTACAGAATCGGGCTGGAGCAGGAATAGGCGTGTGACACTGCGGTCACAGGCTGCGCCCGGCCTTGACTTTCCCGATTGCGGAATATCTTGTTGGCAAAGAAGAACCAAACATACCCCCTACAAGAACCCGGAGGAAACATGTCCGACAAGAAAAAGCTCATAGAAGTTGAAGAAACACGCCTGGCCTACATGGCCGGAATGCTGCTCAAAGAAGTCGCGGCAGGATTGTCCAAACGCGAATTCGAATTCAAGACCGAGGACGGACCCGTCACGGTGACCGTGCCCAAGGATGTGGATCTCGAATACAGCGTGGAGATCAAGGAAAAGGACGACGGAACCAAGACCAAGCTTGAGATCGAGATTTCCTGGAAATCCTGACACTGCAGTAGCCATGGCCCAGGCCATGGTCTTGAACTTAAAAACCCCCGTCGCGCATCGCGGCGGGGGTTTTCGCGTTATGGAGCCAGCTGCACCGCTCCGGTCAGACCTGAAATGCCCCGGGGTCGCACAACTCGGGAAAGTAATACTGAACAGCGTGGGCAGGCAGGCCGATGGTCAGGGGGCTTTTCTGGTTCTCTGTTTCAAGAAGCCCTTCATTGAGGAGCAGCTTCACGATGTTCCGGGCCTTGCGGTCCGAGCAGTTTATGAGCTCATGCACCTCGCCCTTGCCGATTTTGCCGTGCACGAAAACATGATTCAGAATTTTCGCCGACTCCCTGGGCAAAAGATTCTTTCCGGGCATGCGGCCATCGATACGCAGGGAGCAATACAGACCGATGTTACTCGCTGTAGCGTCCAGATTCAGCAGTTCGTCCATGAAGCGGGCCTGATCGAGGGCCATGTGCAGAAAGAAAAGGCAGAACCTGCGCAGTCCTTCCTCGGACAGGTTGCCCCTGCCGTCATAATCGTTCCGGCGTTTTGCGTCGGCGACGGACAGCCAGGATTTGTACTCCCCTTCGGCCCGAGCCAATCCGCGACTCAAGGTCCAAAGCCCATACCCTTCCAGGCCGCAGCACCTGAGATACATGTCGGAAAAGAGCCTCGCCACCCGCCCATTGCCCTCAAGAAACGGATGAATCCAGAGCAGGCGATGATGGCTGGCGGCGGCGTGAACCAGCCCTGCAGCCCCTTTCACGGCTTCAAGGGCATAGGCTTCCCGGAATCTTTCAAGCAGATCTGGAAGATCGCTCCAGTCAGGCGACACGTGAGCGCCGACGAGGACATTCTGATCCCTCAGCCGACCCGGAATGGTGACGCTCTTCCGCGTGCCCTGCAGGTTCACTTGAATGAGAAATTCCTGGGGAACGCCTTCAAACAGGAGTGAGTGCAGGCGGCACAGGAACCCGACCGAGGTGATTCCCTGCCCGGTTCGGTCGCGCTCCTTCTCGACAACGGCTTGAGCGACGACATTTTGCTTGTGGAGCTGTTGCAGCCTCCTGGTCCTGTCATCCTCGGACAGCTCCGCAAGGCCGGTCTCAATCTCCAGGAGAGTAGTGCGGATACCTTCGATCAGGTTTGAATGGTAGCTGTTGACGTTGCGCAGCAGTCGGACGAGGCGAGCGGCCGTGAGAGGATGCACGCGACCGGCGATTTTGGCCGAAGCCTTGAAGACGTCAAGAGCAAGATCCTCAAGATCACCGCGCAGAGTCGGAATCATCGGTTCCATCTGAGATATTGCGTACATTTTTTTCCGAAATATTTGCTGAAATATTCCCCACCGATCTTGCAAAACAACCAACTGTTAAAAAAGAATTTATCAGAATAATCACAAACGATGCAAGAGCAAAAAATACACATTTTATTCCGAAATAATTTCCGAAACATGAAGCGTTGAATTTGGCGATCCCGGTTCAGATTTTCTGCGAAGGACTCCATCTGTATCCAAGATCAGCTTGAGCAGATGTAGCTGCAAAAAAAAACGCGACGGCGATATTTCAGGCGCAGCCATCGCCAAAGATTGCCCCTACATAAGCGACGGCAGAAAAGTCACGATCTGGGGAATAAGAAAAAGGAGCGCAATACCTATCATGGTAGCTATCAAAAAGGGATAGATGCCGCGAAAGATGGATTCCAGGCTGATGTTCTGCTTCATGGCCGTGGTCACCCCATAGACCACGTACACGTTTATGCCCACCGGTGGTGTGATGACCCCCATTTCCGTGACCAGCACGATGATGACCCCGAACCAGATGGGGTCGTAGCCAAGGTTCATGACCACTGGGTAGAAGACGGGCACGGTCAGCATAATCATGGCCAGGGAGTCCATGAAGCAGCCGCCCAGAAAATAGATGAGCACGATGAGCGCCATGACCACCAGGGCCGGAACTTCCAGGCCGCCGATATAGCTGGCCGTGGTGAAGGGGATGCGGGTCACGGCCAGGAATTTGCCGAAAACCACGGCCCCGGCCACCAGGAAAAGGATCATGCACGATGTGCGCAGGGTCTCTTCCAGGGACTTCATGATCAGCCGCCAGTTCAGTTGCCGCCTGACGAGCCCCAGCACGAGCACGCTGAAGGCACCTACGGACGCGGCTTCCGTAGGCGTGAACCAGCCCTTGAAAAGTCCGGTCAGGACCACGATAAAGATGATGATGGTGTCGATAAGCCCGGTCAGGGATTTGAGGCGCTCTGTCCACGAAAAATGTCCCGCTTTGGGCCCGTATTCAGGATGACGGCGACAGGTGATGGCGATGGCGCACAGAAACAGTGCTGTCAGCAAAAAGGCGGGCAGAATCCCGGCGACAAAGAGTCGCCCGATGGACTGCTCCGTCAGCACCCCGTAGATGATGAGCACCACGCTCGGAGGCATGATCATGCCAAGCCCGCCTCCGGCGGCCACCGAACCCGCCGCAAGCCGATCGCGATATCCGAAGCGCTTCATCTCCGGAATGGCCACCGTGGCCATGGTCGCGGCCGTGGCCGGGCTCGATCCGCACACCGCGCCGAAGGCGGTGCAGGCCGAGACCGTGGCCATGGCCAGACCGCCGCGGATGTGCCCGAAGAAATGATAGGCCGTGGAAAAAAGACGCTTGCTGATGCCCGCGTTGAAGGCCAGCTGCCCCATGAGGATAAAAAGCGGGATGGTGGTCAAATCGTAGGAGACGAAGACCTCGTACATGCTGCGGCTGACCATGTTCAATCCGCCCTGGACCGAGGTCAGCACGGAGAATCCCACGAACCCTACCACACCCATGACAAAGGCAACGGGCATGCGCGTGGCGAAAAGCACGAGCATGATCGCTATCCCTAAAAATCCGATGGCGGCGGGGCTCATGATTTCCTCCATTGCCGCAGAAAGAGCAGAAAATCGAACAGCATGGTCACGGTGGCCACGGCAAAGCAAGCGCTCAGCGCGTACAGGAACAGGTATTCAGGCAGCCCCAGATTCATGGACACCTCGCTGGAGAGCTGCTTGTCCCGGGCGTACGCGCCCATCATGACCGTGACCATGGCGAAAAAGAGAATGGACAGTACTTCGCGAAAGACCTTAAGCCTGCGGCGCACCCGCGTGGACAGGAGTTGTACGAAGACCTCCACCCCGATGTGCGAACGGTGGGAATGGGCATATGGCAAGGACAGCCCCAAGGCCAGCACGGCCAGGAAGGTGACTATTTCCTCGGACCCGAAAATGGGGCTGCGGTTCAACCGGCCCGTGATGTCGGCCACGGTCAGAAACGACATGCCCAGCAGACACATGCATCCGCCGATGCGCATCACGCTGCCGATGCGGGCCAGAATCTTTTCAACGATATCCACAAACATGCTCCCGACTACGTGGCGCAGGGGCAGGAGCCTTGCGGCGCCATGCCCCTGCAATACTATGATTTCAAAGACTAGTTCAGATTGGCGCGCATGAATTCAAGCACGGCCTTGCCGTCAGCCCCGGCCTTGGCGCACTCGGCTTCGTACTCGCCAAAGATGGGCTCCATGGCTTTGGTCCAGCGCTCGGCCTCGGCCGGGTCCAGGGTGACCACGGCATTGCCCTTCTGGGCCAGGAAAAATTCCAGACCTTCCGCGTCGCTGTCATCCCAGGCCTGGCCGTGTTTGGTGATCCATTCCAGGCTGACATCGGTCATGGCCTGCTGCGCCTCGGGCGACAAGGACGCCCAGACTTTCTTGTTGATGACTACGAAAAAGGTGGTCGTATAGGCTACGGCAGTGGTGTCCGTCAAATAATCCACAACCTCGCCCATCTTCCAGCCCTTGTTGGTCTCCACGGGATAGATCCCGCCGTTGACCACGCCCTTCTGAATGGACTGGTAGGAATCGGGCATGGACATGGCCACCGGATTGCCGCCCATGGCGGAAATAACGGCGGCGCTGTTGCCCGTGGCGCGAATCTTCATGCCCTTCAGGTCTTCCATGGTCTTCACCGGCTTGCCAGCGGTGTGCAGTTTGCCCGGACCATGGGCATGAAAATAGAGCACGTGCACATCGTCGAATTCCTTGGGCTTGAACTGCTCGTACACGGCGTTGGCGAGCCTCGTGGCCTGCACGCCGCTGGTGTAGCCCATGGGCAGGTCAACGCCGGACAATACCGGGAAGCGCCCCTTGGTGTAGCCAAGGGCGGAGAGGCCGATATCGGAGATGCGCTGCACCACGCCGTCGTAGGTGTCCTTGGGCTTGGTCAGGGTGCCTGCGGGATAGTAGTCGATGACGACCTGCCCGCCGGTGCGGGCCTCGACTTCGCGGCACCACTCTTCGGCAAGAATGGACTGGATGTGGGTCGGCGGAAAGAAATTGCTGTAGGATAGCTTGACCGGGCTGGCGGCCATGGCCGGAGCGAAAAATCCCAGAAAAAGTGTCAGGGTCGCGACCCGAAATAACAGCCTCATGACGACAATCCTCCGTGTGAAAAGTGAGGCCGCGCCCCATGCGCGGACCCGTTTATTCCTGGGTATCCAGGGCGTTGGCCAGGGCCAGCTTCATGGCTGCCCGGCGAAAATCCTTGCGGTCTATGGTTCCCGTCCCAAGCAGGGAATGGATCAGAAATCCCTCGAAGAGAGCCGTGTTCAGTGCCCCTATCTTGCGCGCGGGATATCCGCTCGTCACATAGGGAGCGACGATATCCTCAAAAATCTCGTTGGAAAGCCGGTATAGAGACTGGTTGAGCTGGGCGCGCAAGTCCTCGTTGCGGGAGGCGTGAATGGTGAACTCAAGAAAGACCGAACTCCAGTTGCGGTCGTCGATCATGGTCTCCAGAAAGTCGAGGATGCGGTCAATGACCTCTTTGAGGCTGCGGGCGTCCTGCAGGGCCGCGTCGCGCATGGCACGGTAGGACTGCATCTTGATGGCGATGATGGCCAGCATGATCTCGTCTTTACTCTGCCAGTGCCGGTAGAAATTGCCCTTGGCGTACCCCGCTTCGGAAGTGATCTCGGCCACGGTGGTGGACACAAAACCCTTGGTGGCGAAGAGTTTCTCCGCCGAATCAAGCAGTTCCCGCTGCGTCTGGAGTGATTTTTCCTGCTGTTTCCTGGCCACGAGACTCCCTTTTTTGGACGATGGTCACAAAATGACCGAAAGTCATTTTGTGACCAAGTATTCTGGACCCATCTTTCTGTCAAGCGGGAACTTCGCGGCGCATCCTTGCGCATCCTTGACAGTCCAAGCGGTGCGAGACTAGCGTCCAGTCCACTTCGGATACCTTAGAGTGTAAAAGGGAATCCCGTGCAAATCGGGAGCGGACCCGCCGCCGTAAGTTTCATAAAAGCCATGCTCCACGCTGTCCACTGGGACTGTTCCCGGGAAGGATGAGGATGGTGAAACGAGCCGGAAAACCTGTCCGAGGTCCAGTCATAAGTCTGTGTTGCCTGCAACGGGGGTTTTGCGGGCCGCGCCATTGGACAGCCGTCCTCTTTTCACTCACCGCCCCCGCCAAACCTGGAGGTCTCATGTCCAAAGCCTCGCATGTTTGCGGACTCTTTCTTGTCGTTTTCCTGCTCGCCCTGTGCGGCCCGGCCCTGGCCGGGCACAAGGAGCGGCCGCCCAAAAAGGGCATTCTGCTGGTCGCTTTCGGCACCACCGTGCCCGAAGCCCGCACCGCCCTGGACCATATTGGGCAACAGGCGCTCAAACGCTTTGCGGGCCTTGAGATCCGCTGGGCGTATTCCTCGCGCATCGTGCGTGAAAAGCTGGCCGCCCAGGGCCTGCATTTCGATTCCCCGGCCATGGCTCTGGCGCGGATGATGGATGACGGCTTCACGCACGTGGCCGTACAATCCCTGCACACCATTCCCGGAGAGGAGTTCCACAGTCTGCACCAAACGGTTCAGGCCTTCTCCGGGCTGCCCAAGGGCATGGACAGCGTGGTTCTGGGCTGGCCGCTCCTGGCCGATCCGGATGACGTCGAGGCCTGCGCCGCGGCCATCATGGCCAGCCTGCCCCCGAGCGCAAAGCCGGTGAGGCCGTGATCTTTCTGGGACACGGCACCCACCACCCCGCCAACATCTATTACCCCGGGCTACAGTATTCCCTGAACCGCCTCGACCCGCTGGTGCTCATCGGCAACCTCGATGGCACGCCGTCTCTGGACGACGTGCGCGGGGTGCTGAGGGACCGCAAGGTTTCCAAGGTCTACCTGCAGCCCTTCATGGCCGTAGCCGGCGACCATGCCGTCAACGACATGGCTGGCGATGAGGAGGATTCCTGGAAATCCGTGCTCGAAGCCGACGGCCTGAACTGCGTTCCCGTGCTGCGCGGCACCGCCGAGTTCCCGGCCTTCGTCGATATCTGGCTTGATCATCTGCAGGCGGCCCTGGAGCGCCTGCCCTAGCCCATGGAACACAGGCGTCACACCCAGGCATGGCTTGTCATGGCGGCAGCCGTGCCCCTTTCCATCTATGCGGCCCTGTTTTTTGGGTCCTATCCTCTGCCGGCCGAGGCCATTCATCAGGCCATCGCGTCCATGCTCAAGGGCCAGGCTGAAAGCCAGGAACTGGTCATCGTGCGCGACATCCGCCTGGGCCGCATCCTGCTCTCCTTTCTGACCGGAGCGGCCCTGGCCGTTTCCGGCGGAGTGTTTCAGGGCCTGCTGCGCAACCCCCTGGCCGATCCCTTTACCTTGGGCATATCCAGCGGCGCGGCCTGTGGCGCAGCCCTGTCCCTGGGTCTGGGCTGGACACTGGCGGGGTTCTCGACCCTCCCCCTGGCCGCCCTGGGCGGGGCCTTCGCGGCCATGGCCCTGGTTTTGACCATGAGCAGGCTCGCCGGAGATTTTTCCCGCGAAAGCCTGGTCCTTGGAGGCATCGTCGTCTCCACTTTTCTCGGCGCGGCCATTGCGCTTATCAAAGCACTGAACGAGGAGTCGGTGGCGGCCATCGTGTTCTGGATCATGGGCAGTTTTCAGGGCCGGGGCTTCGAGCATGTAGGATTGATGCTGCCATACATGCTGGTCGGTGGCACCGTGGTCCTCCTTTTGGCCCGCGAACTGGACATCCTCGGCCTGGGGGCCGAACAGGCCGCCCAGGTCGGCGTGGCCGTGGGCCGGGCGCGCATCGGCCTGCTCGTCGGAGCCGGTATGCTCACCGCCGCCGCAGTCAGCGTCTCCGGGATCATCGGCTTTGTGGGTCTGGTGGTGCCCCATCTGGTGCGCATGCTCATCGGGCCGGACTCCCGTCCGTTGCTTCTTTTTTCAGCCCTGGGCGGGGGCATTCTCCTGCTGTGGTCCGACGTCCTGGCCCGCACCATCCTCTCTCACGGGGCGGAGTTGCCCGTGGGCGTGGTCACGGCCCTGTTCGGCGGCCCTTTTTTCTGCCTGATCATGGCCAGGGGGCGCAGAGGATGACCGCGCCCATTATTGAAATCCAAGGCTTGAACGCCGGCTACAAGGACAGCCCCGTCCTGCGGGACATCAGCCTCACGGTCAGCGCAGGTGAATTCACGGGCATCCTTGGCCCCAACGGCAGCGGCAAGACGACCCTCATCCGCGCCCTGTCCGGAGTGCTGCCCCTCACCTCGGGCCTTGTCCGCATCGCGGGCCATGACATCCGGGAGCTTTCGCCCAAGGCCCGGGCCAAGCATTGTGCCACCGTGGCCCAAAAGAACCCGGGACTCTCCGGTGTACGGGCCCTGTCCCTGGTGCTCATGGGCCGCTACCCGCACGTGTCCTTTCTGGGCGGCTACTCCGATCAGGACCACCGGCGCGCCCAGGAAGCCATGGCGGAAACGAGCAGCCTGCACCTGCAAGACCGCGGCTCAGACACCCTGTCCGGCGGCGAGTTGCAACGCGTCATCACGGCCAAGGCCCTGGCCCAGGACACCAGACTCCTGCTGCTGGACGAAGCGGCATCGAACCTCGACGTGGCGAGGACCCTGGATCTCTATGAACTGCTGCGGATCAGAAACGCGTCCGGCCTCACAATCCTGACCGTGGCCCATGACCTGAATCTGGCGGCCCTTTATTGCCATCGCCTCGTCTTTCTGAAAAACGGATCCGTCGCGGCCGATGGGCCCACTGATGAAATTTTCACGTCCCAAACCCTGAGCGAAATCTATGAAACACCCCTCGCCGTGGCGGCCCACCCCATCACCGGGGCTCCCCAGGCTTATCTGGTGCCTCGTGCTTAACCTGCTGCTGGCCTGGCCGTTGACCGCCCTGGCCGAAGTATCCATCACCGATGACCAGGGCCGCGAGATCCGCCTGGACGCTCCCGCGACCCGGATCATCGCTCTTTACGGCGCGTTCAACGAAATACTGGCCGACCTCGGATGCGTCGATCTGCTCATCGCCCGCACCGCCGCCGACGACCATCCGTCGACCATTGTCACCAAGCCGACCATCGGCACCCACCTGCGCCCCAACGCGGAACTGATCCTGGCCCTTCGGCCCGACCTGGTCATCCAGCTCGGAGGGCGGGGCGAGGCCATGGAACCGGTGCGTTTTCTGGAAAAGCGCGGTTTGCCCGTCGCGGTCTTCGACCTTGAGAATTTCGAGCAGCTGTTTTCGGTCATGGAGCGCCTGGGAACTCTGACCGGCACGGCCGACCAGGCACGAAGGCGCGTCATTTCCATGCGCTCGGAGCTGGCAGACATCGAAGCCCAAAACACGACTCCGCGCCCCAGAGTCTTTTTCGAAGCCCGCTATCCCACGCTCCTGGCCGCCGGTCAGGGGTCCATGGTTTCGGAGATCATCTCCCGGGCGGGCGGAGAAAACTGCGTCGCCGCACCAGACAAGCTCGTACGGCTGGGGGAGGAGGAGCTCCTGCGCCTGGCCCCGGACATCTACCTCATTCAACACGGCCCCATGAACCCGCAGCCCGTGCCCATGAATGAGCGCCCGCTTTTTCGCACCCTCGCCTGCGCGGCCTCGGACCAGGTCCATACCGTGGACCAGAAAATCTTTTCGCGGCCTGGACCGCGCAGCCTGGAAGCCGTGCGCCAACTGGCGACCATAATTTCACACTGGAAAAAGGAGGCCCGACCATGAGCGGCCATCTCTACGGCATCGGTGTCGGCCCCGGAGACCCGGAGCTTTTGACCATCAAGGCGGCGAAAATTCTTGGCCGGGTGGACGTCATCCTGGCGGCAAGCTCGACCAAGAACGACGACTCCATGGCCCTTGACATCGCGCGGCCCCACCTTAAAACCAACGCGCGCGTCATCCGCCTGGGTTTTCCCATGAGCCGCGACGAGGCCACCCTGCAATCCGCCTGGGAAGAGAATGCGCGCCTGGTCCTGGGCGAACTCGGGCAGGGCCACGACGCGGCCTTTCTGACCCTGGGCGATCCCTTGCTCTACTCGACTTTCGCCTATCTGCTGCGCACCCTGCGCACCCTGGCTCCGGAGCAGGCGGTGACAGTGGTTCCCGGCATAACATCCTTTCAGGCCGTGGCGGCGGCCACGCAGACGGTGCTGGCCGAGAGCGCCCAGAACCTGCTCATCCTGCCCGGCATCCGCGATGCCGGGGAGCTGCGCAAAAGCCTGGAGGGCGCGGACAATGCCGTCATCCTCAAGGCCTACACCAATTTTTCCGCCATCCGCGAGGAACTGCGCACTTTTCCCACCCCCACCCATTGCGTTTTCGCTTCGAAGATGGGCATGAAGGACCAGTTCATCACGCGCAGCCTGGACGAAGCCCCGGACAACCCGACTTACCTCTCGCTCATGCTGCTGACCAAAAACGAATCACTTTGAACCAAGGATACGCCTATGCCCAAAGCCATCGTCATTGCCGGAACCTCCAGCGGATGCGGTAAAACATCCGTCGCCCTCGGGCTGATGAAAGCCTTCGCTCGTAAGGGCCTGGTGGTGCAGGGCTTCAAATCCGGCCCGGACTTCATCGACCCCGGTCTGCACCGCTTGGCCACTGGCCTGCCCAGCCACAACCTGGACGGCTGGATGCTTACAGCCGACGAGATCCACCGCGTCTTCCGCCGCAACCACGAGGGCTGCGACCTGTCCATCATCGAGGGGGCCATGGGGCTCTTCGACGGCATCGGGGCCGTCAGCGAAGAGGGCTCGTCCGCGCAGCTGGCCAAGATCCTGGGCGTGCCTGTCATGCTGGTCGTCAACGCCCGTGGCATGGCCCGCTCGGCCGCGGCGCTGGTCAAGGGCTATGCGGAGTTCGACCCTGAACTGCGCCTGGACTCCGTGCTCTTCAACATGACCGGCAGTCCCGCCCACGGGCAGATTCTGGCTCAGGCCATGAATGGCCGGGGCGTCAAGGTTTTGGGCAGCCTGCAACGACAGGCCGACCTGCCCCTGCCCTCACGCCACCTTGGCCTAGTCACGGCGGATGACCTGGATCGCCGCGAGGAGCGTCTGAACGCACTGGCCGACTGGGTCGAGCGTTGCATCGATCTGGACGCCTTCCTTGAAGCCCTGCCCGAGTGCAGCCTGCCTTCGCTCAGCGATGGCGGAGTCAGGATGCCGGAAATCCGCATCGGCTACGCCCGCGACCGGGCTTTTTGCTTCTACTACGAAGAAAATTTGCGCATGCTGCGGCAGGCCGGAGCGGAGCTTGTGCCCTTCTCCCCCCTGCATGACACCAATCTTCCCCCGGCCCTCAAGGGGCTTTATCTGGGCGGAGGCTACCCGGAACTGCACGCGGCGGAACTGGCCGCCAACAAGGCCATGCTCGGCAAGATCCGCGATTTCAGTCTGAGCGGCAAGCCCGTGTACGCCGAATGCGGGGGGTTCATGTACCTGATGAAGAGCCTGCGCACCCGCGACGGACGGGAGCATCCCATGGCCGGGGTCTTCGATTTCTCCTGCCACATGGAAGGTCGTCATCAGGCCCTGGGATACCGTGAAATCTCCCTGACCGCGCCCTCTGCTCTTGGACCGATTGGCGAAAAGGCGCGGGGGCACGAGTTCCACTATTCGCAGATGACAGGCAGCGACCCGGCGGCAGCCCAAGTTTACGAGGCCCGTGATCGCAACGGCAAATCAAGCGCAGGCGGCTATCTGAAGGGCAATTGTCTTGGCTCCTACGTGCACCTGCATTTTGGCTCCAATCCGCACATGGCCGAGCGTTTCGCCGGAGCCTGCGGGGCATGACCCTGCGCCACGGCTTCACCACGGGCACGGCCGCGGCGGCGGCAGCCAAGGCCGCAACCCTGCACCTGCTCACCGGGTCCGCCCAAGCCAGCGTGGAGGTGCCGTTGCCTGTGGGCGAGCGCATGACCATCCAGATTCTGGAGAGCCGCCTTGAGGGGGACGGGGTCATGGCCGCCGTAGTCAAGGATGGCGGCGATGACCCGGACGTGACCCACCGGGCGGTGATCAGGGCCCTGGTGCGGCGAGACGCAGGCGCGGACATCATCCTGCGCGGCGGCCCCGGCGTGGGCACCGTGACCCGGCCCGGCCTACCCGTGGCCGTGGGCATGCCTGCCATCAACCCTGCGCCCCGCGAGCAGATCACCCAGGCAGTGACCGAGGCCATGGGCGAAAGGGAAGGTCTGGACGTGGAAATCCGCGTCGACTGCGGGGAAGAATTGGCGAAAAAAACATTCAACCCGCGTCTGGGTATTGTCGGCGGCATCTCCATCCTCGGCACCAGGGGCACGGTCAAGCCCTTCAGCAACGCCGCCTATCAGGCCACCATCCGCCAGTGCCTGGACGTCATGCAGGCCTGCGGAGTGACGCGGCCCTGCCTGACCACGGGCGGACGCAGTGAACGCTTCCTGCGCCAGGCCCGACCGCAGACTCCGGAGACGGCCTGCGTGCAGGTGGCCGATTTTTTTTCCTACAGCATGAAAGAAGTCGGTCGGCGCGGGTTCGATTCCGTGCTGTGGGGCATCTTTTTCGGCAAACTGGTCAAGCAGGCTCAGGGGCATCGCTACACCCACGCCCGCAGCGCGGAACTGGACCTGACCATCCTGGCCGACTGGTGCGCGCAATGCGGATTCACCTCTCGCGTCTGTCAGGAAGTGGCCGGAGCCAACACCGCCATGCAGGCCCTTGAGCTTCTGGCCCCACTGCCACAAAGCAAAGCGCTCTTCTCCCTGCTGACAGGTAAGGCCACCGCCTTTGCCCGCCTCTTTTGCGGCCGGGAGGTTCGTATCGGCTATCTGCTTTTTGATTTCTCCGGCCAGGTCCTGCACCAGAGCTCGGAGGCCGCATGATTCATGTTCTTGGCCTTGGGCTTTGCCCCGTCCATCGTTCCCCTGAAGCGTTGAACCTGATCCGCTCCGCGGACCTGGTGGCCGGTGGAAGACGACTGCTGGACGAACTGGGTATCACGGAGGACCGGCGCCTGGCCCTTGGCTCCATGGACGAATTCGCGGCCCGCATCCGCGACCGCGCCCAGGACGGCAACGTCTGCGTGCTGGCCGACGGTGATCCGCTGCTCTACGGCATCGGCGCGAGCCTGCAGCGTTTCTTCGCCCCGCATGAACTGACCTTTCATCCCAATGTCTCGGCCATGCAGACCGCCTGCGCCCGCTTCGGGCTACCCTGGCACGACTGCCAAACCCTCTCGCTGCATGGCCGTAGCGATCTCGCCCCGCTTTACGCGGCCCTGAGCCATGGCTCCCTTGTAGCCATGTACACGGATCAGCAGCACAGCCCGGACGCCATCGCCGAACTGTTACTTGAGCGCGGGGTAAAGGGCTGGCGCATGCATGTAGCCGAAAACCTCTGCTCCCCTGAAGAAAAGCTGACCACGCTGACTCTGGCTGAAGCCGCGCAACGCCACTGGCACGCGCTCAACCTGGTTCTGCTGGAACGCACCGAAGCCCCGCCCCTGACTCTGGAGCTGGGGCTGGACGATGGCGCCCTGGCCCACGACCAAGGCCTGATGACCAAGCAGCCCGTAAGAGCCTTCGCCCTTTCCCTGCTGCGCCTGACACCGGACGCAACCCTGTGGGATCTGGGCGCTGGCAGCGGAGCCGTCAGCCTGGAGGCCGCGCGCCTCTTGGGCAAGGGACAGGTGGTGGCGGTGGAGCGCCAGCCAGAGCGCGTGGCGCATATCAGACAAAATGTAGCGCGCACGGGGGCATGGTTGGTGGAGGCGGTGCATGCTTCGGTGGAGGAGTTTTTGGATTCCCATCCTTCCCCCCCCACCCATATCTTCCTCGGCGGCGGGGCCTCGGCCCCGGTTCTTGCACAGTGTGCCGCCCTGCTTTCTCCCGGCGGGCGCATGGTGGTGGCCGCCGTGCTTTTGTCCACCCTGGAAGCCGCCCGCGCCGCCTTCACCCAAAGGGGCTGGCCGCTGACCGTGCATCAGCTCATGCATCACGCAAGCTCCCCCTTGGGGGGTGACCTGCGGCTCGTGCCTTCCAATCCGGTGTTTCTTCTGGAAACCCAAAAAACTTCAAGCGACACATGAATAATTTTCCACAGGTTTATTTTATCGGCGCAGGCCCCGGCGACCCGGACCTGATCACGGTGCGCGGCCGGGACCTTGTGGCCCGGGCGGATCTGGTGCTGTATGCCGGGTCTCTGGTGCCCGCCAAAGTGGTGGCCTGCGCCAAGGCAGGGGCCGTGGTCGCCGATTCGGCGGGCATGAGCCTGGATGAGACCCACGCCCTGATGCTTGAGACCACGCGCAAGGGCGGGCTGGTGGCGCGGGTACACACCGGCGATCCGTCCCTTTTTGGCTCTCTGCGCGAGCAGATTGCCCTGCTGGACCGCGACGGCGTGACCTGGGCCATCATCCCCGGCGTGACCGCCGCCTTTGCCGCAGCGGCCAGGGCAGGCGTGTCCTTCACCGTGCCCGAAACCACCCAGAGCCTCATCATCACCCGCCTGCACGGTCGCACTCCGGTCCCGGAGTCCGAGCGCCTGAGCAAGCTGGCGCGGCACGGTTCGTCCGTGGCCGTGTATCTGTCGGCGGACAAGGCCGGGGAGCTCGCCGCCGAACTGCGCCTGGCGGGCCTTGCCGAGAGCACGGTCATCGTCATCGGTCACAAGGTCGGACATCCCGGCGAAGCGATCATCCGCACCACACTGGGCGGACTTGAGCACAGCGTACGGGAGGGCAGCATCACCCGTCAGGCCGTTTTCCTGATCCTGCCTGGCGAGACCGCGCCGCAGGTCCAGTCCCGGCTTTATGCCGCCTCCTTCGGACACGGCTTTCGTCAGGCCGAGCGTCCGCAGACCTGGCCGCGCATGGCCGTCTACGCCATGACGAGCCAGGGCCTTTCGCTGGCTAGGCGCATCGCGGGCATGGCCCCGGCCGATCTTTTTGCCGTCAGCCGTCTGGCCGGGGATGGGGTGCGGGGTTTTGAACGCATTGCCGATCAGGTCCGCGCCAATTTTCCTCTTTACCACGCCCATGTCTTCGTGGCCGCCACGGGTATCGTGGTGCGCAGCATCGCCCCCCTGCTGCAGTCCAAGACCACGGACCCGGCCGTGGTTGTCTGCGATCAGAATGGCGAACATGTCGTCAGCCTGCTCTGCGGCCATCTCGGCGGAGCCAATGACCTGGCCCGGCGCATCGCCGCCCACCTGGGCGGCCGCCCTGTCATCACCACGGCCACGGACACGGCCCGCAAACCCGCCATCGATATCCTGGCACAGGACAGGGACTGCGTCATCGCCGACCCGGCGCGCATCGTGAACGTCAACACGGTTCTGGCCGAGGGCGGGCGAGTCACGGTGCATGACCCGGACAATCTGCTCGGTTTGCGCGGCGACGAAGGCTTGGAAGACTCTTTTGAAGTGGTAGACGATCCGCAGGCGCAGGTAATGGTCAGCTGGAAAACCGAAGAAGCTCCGGGCCTGATCCTGTACCCGCGACGCCTTTGCGTCGGCATCGGCTGCCGCAGGGGCTCGTCCGGGGATGAAATTCTGCAGGCTCTGGCCAGCGTCATGGCGGATAACGAGTTGGCGCCCGCCAGCCTTGCGATGCTGGCCAGCGTGGATTTGAAGGCTGATGAAGTGGGGCTTTTGAAAGCGGGCCGCGAACTTGGCCTGCCCTTGGAATTTTTTGCAGGATCCGTCCTGGACGAAACACAGGTCCCGAACCCCTCGGAGCGGGTGCGGGAAAAGATAGGAGTAGGGAGCGTATGCGAAGCTGCGAGCGTGCAGGCCGCCTTGAAAATGAGTCCCAAGACGCGGCTGATCGTGCCCAAAACCATCATCGGCAATGTGACGGTGGCCGTATGCCTGGCCGTCTGACCGTGATCGGCCTGGGTCCGGGCTGTGCGGACCTGCTGGCCCCCATGGCCCTGGCCAGCCTGGTCCGCGCCGGAGCCGTCGTCGGATACGACCGTTACATGACGCTGGTCGATCCGGCCCTGCTGCACGGCAAGACTCTTTTTTCGAGCCCCATGAAAAAGGAAATGGAACGGACGGCCAAAGCCGTGGAATTCGCCCTGGCAGGACTCGACACGGTGGTCGTCTCATCAGGGGACAGCGGCGTCTACGGCATGGCGGGTCTGGTCCTTGAGTATCTGGAGCGCGAAGGGCTCCTGGACAAAATTGAACTTGAGATCGTGCCGGGCATCCCCGCCCTGTGCGCGGCCGCAGCCCTGCTCGGAGCGCCGCTCATGCACGATTTCGCCTCCATCTCCCTGTCCGATCTGCTCACTCCGCTGCCGACCATCATGAAACGGGTGCGCTGCGCGGTGGAGGGTGATTTTGTCATCGCCCTCTACAACCCCAAATCCCGCAAGCGCGACTCGTACCTGGGGCAGGCCCTGGCCATCGCAGCCGAGCATCGCGGTGCGGACACGCCTCTCGGCTTTGTACGCAACGCCTACCGCCCGGACCAGGAGGTGCGGGTCGCGACTCTGGGCGCTTGCAATCCCGAGTGGGCCGACATGCTGACCATCGTCATCATCGGCAACAGCGCAAGCCGCCTGGCGGGAGATAAAATTCTCACCCCGCGCGGTTACTACGAAAAGTACGGATAGCGCTGACCTACTCGTCCGGCATTGCCGCTGTGCGCAGCAGATCCCCTTTGAGCATCCACATGACCGTGGCAGCCAGGCGGCCATCACCCTCAGCCTTTTCACGCAACACGGCCCATGACAGCGGTCGCCTGGTCCAGACCAGCACCTTGCGCATGAGTTCAAGATCGATGCGCTCCTCCATGCCCGCATAGACCACGGGAAAATCCTTCCCTCTGTACACGGCATGGCCAAGGGGCGTGCTCTCCAGCACATCCGCCTCGGCAAGCCTTCGCGACGGATACCCGGCAAAAACGCGGCCATGGCGCATGGCCAGCGGATGCCTGCTCCCGCCCAAGCCCGGCTCCGGGGCGGGCTCGACCCCAAGACGATCCCACAATTTACGATATTGGCCGATGATTCCGGGCCAGTCAAAGCCCTGGGCAAGCTCGCGGGCCGCCAGGCCCATGCTCTCGCGCACGCTTTTTTGCAGCATGACGCGCAGATGCCCGGCCAGTTCCCCCACATCCACGGCCACGTCCTGGGCCAGCCACAGATGATAGGCGCTGTCGTACAAGAGCGGCGCGAGAAGCGAAACGTCATCCACCTCCCCGCTGTCGAGGGTGGACACCAGCAACCCGGTGCGCCCATGGCGGACCAGATCGCGATAGCCGTCATAATCCGAGGCGATGACGGGCTTTCCGGCCGCCGCCGCTTCCAGGACCGTCAGTCCAAAGGTTTCCTGCGGGTTGTCGGCCAGGGACACGACCACGTCGGCGCGGTGCAGCAGGGCCTTCTTGGCCTGATCGTCGGGACAGCGCACGACGATGAGTTCAAGGCCGATATTGGCCGCCAGGTTGGTCAGGGTTCCGGGCAGGGACGCGCCCTCGTCGGGATTCCCGGCCAGGACCAGACAGACATCGCCAAGATTCACCCCGCTCTGCCGCAGGCGCTGGAAGGCGCGCAGCAGCGGCAGAAGATCCATTTTGGAATACGGACTGATGCGCCCCGGCACCAGAAAGACGATCTTTGAGTCCGGCACCATTGGCGGCGGCCCGCCTTGCGGAGCCGCAAACTCCCGGCACCACACGCCCAGGGGCACCACGGCGACCTGAGGCAGGGGGGCGTGCAGCACTTCGCCCAGGGCCGCCAATTCCTCCCGCACCACATCGGCCCCGGCCGTCGAGGTGGCCACGATACAGTCCCGCCTCGTGGTCCCGGCCCAGACATGCTGGGCGAAGTACTGCCCGTAACGCGCATAGGACAGGGAGTGGGTCACGCCGGTGATGGGAAAGACATTTGAAGCGGCACGGTTCCTGAGCGCGGCCAGGAAGCCCTGGGAAGTCAGGCAGTCGGAGAGGTGAAATGCATGATACTGAGTGTTGGCCAGGCATCCGGGCAAGGCGGTGCGGGGCAGGATGCGGACTTTTGCGGCGACGGACGGAGCAACAGACCGCACAAAGGCCTCAAGCCCCTGGCCGCTTTGCCTGTCGGGCAGAAAGAAATGGTACTGCGCAAAGGGATCGGCCTCGAAAAGCGCCTGCAGAAAGCCCGCATTGGCTACTTTGCGCCCGAGAACGGGACCACCTTCCACAAAGGGGTCAAGAGTGCCCCAGACAGGACCGGGATATTTTGCCATGCCCGCGTCAAGCAATATCCGGGCCTGACTCCTGCGGAAAACCGCCGGATCTTTTATAAAACGCGTCAGGCAGGCCGGGATCAAGCCGCACCTTCCATCTTCGCGGGCAGCAACGAGATTGGCAACAAACTTGCTTTACAGGAGCAGATCGTCAATTTCACGTTGCCCTGGAGGATTTCATGGACACCCCGACCCGCCCCTGCCTGGGTCTAGCACTGAGCGCCGAACTCGCCGCCCAGCTTGAGGTTCATCTGCCCCGAGGAAGGATTTTCGAGAACCGTTCCTTCGCGTCGGCACGGGAATTCATGCGTGAACAAACGCAAGGTGGGCTTGTATTCGTAGCCACTTCCTCATGGGAGAAGCTTACCCCGGATGACCGGGAGAGCTTGACCGCACATCGATCCTGGCAGTTCCTGCTCATCGCCGACCAACATGACGCACGAGCCATGGAATATGTAGCTTCGGGCGTGTTTCTCACCCTCGCGACCTGTCCGCTGGACGGGGCAAAAATTGCCCGCGCGTTGGGACAGGCGGAAGAAGTGTCCAGCATGTATGACGACATCTTCCTCATGGCACGCGAAATCAGCCTCGAACGGGAGCTTCTGGCCCGCAAGAACGAACAACTCGCCTTTCTCAACCAGCTCCTGACCAGGGCCAGTCAAACCCTTGACCCGGCGGTCATCCTTGCCAATTGCGCCGAAGACTTCGCCATGCTGCTTGAGGTCGGGACCGTGCTCGGCGTCTTCTGGGCCGAAAATGAAGGTCAGACCGAGGCGGAGCTGTTCTTGCCCGGCGCCTTGCCGCATGCCCATCAGGCGGAATGGATCAATCACCTCCTGAGTGTCGCGGCCCGTCTGGGCAAACATGAGGTGCTCGGGTATCAGGTGTCGGTGCTGGAACTTAAAGACTGCAAACCGGGCACTCCGGAACTTGAACAACTCATCACCCTGCCCCTGACCCTTGGCCCCGAGCCCTTCGGCGCTTTGGTCATCTGCTCACAGGACGCCTCAAAACTCGGGCAGGACCGCTTGCGCATCCTCAGTTCCGCGGCCAACCACCTGGCCCTGGCCATGCGCAACGGCCTGGAATTCCGCAAGACCAAGGCCAGGGCGGACCATGATGGCCTGACGCGCATCTCCAATCGTCACCATTTTGACGTACGTTTGCGTGAAGAGATGAAGCGCCACCAGCGCCACCAGGACGAAGTGAGCCTGATGATGCTCGATCTGGACTATTTCAAGTCCATCAACGACACCTACGGCCACCAGGCCGGGGACATGGTGCTGCGCGAAGTGGGCAAGATTCTGAATAATACGCTGCGGGAATCGGACTTCCCCGCTCGCTACGGCGGAGAGGAGTTCGTCGTCATCCTGCCGCAGACCAGGGAGGATCAAGCCTGGATTCTGGCTGAACGCCTGCGTTCCCTGATCGGCCAGACCGTGTTCCGGTTCCAGAAGAAACGCTTCCGGGTCACGGCTTCCATCGGCATCGCCGGCATCAAGCCCTGCGCGCTGACCCCGCCGGAGACCCTGCTTCGCAATGCGGACCTGGCCCTCTATCAGGCCAAAACCAACGGGCGCAACATGGTCTGCTGCTCGGCCATCGAGGATACCCAGGCGGCCCATTGAAACTGCCACGGCAATAAATTCGGATTGATATTTCCAGCATAAAAAAACCGCATGTGGAACGCCCCATGCGGTTTTATTGCGCCCGAAAACCCCCTACCGAAGCATCGTCGGCAGCCAGGTCGAGATGATCGGGAGGTAGGTGACCATCAGCAGGCAAAGGAAGAGCAGCAGCAGAAACGGCATCACGGCCCGGGCGATGTAGGTCAGGGGCCTTTTGGTGATGCCCATGGCCACGAACAGGTTCAAACCGAAGGGAAAAGTCAGAAAGCCGATCTCCACGTTGACGATCATCATGATGCCCCAGGCCACTGGGTCAATGCCGAAATGGTCCAGCATGGGCAAAAAGATGGGCGTGAGCACCAGGATGGAGGTCACGATGTCCATGACGCAGCCGACGACAAGCAGGAGGATGTTGACCAGAAAAAGGAAAACGTACTTGTTGCTGATGTGCGCGGCGATGAACTCGGCGGCCTGCACCGGGAGCTGCTCGCGGGTCAGCAGCCAGATGAACGGCATGGCGCAGGCGATGATGAAGAGCAGGGCTGAGGACAATATGGCGCTCTTGGTCAGGATGACGCGCAGCTTCTCCCAGGTCATGGAGCGGTAGATGAAGGTCTCCACCAGCAGGGCGTAGACCACGGACACCCCCGCCGCCTCCGTGGGCGTGAAGATGCCGGAGTAGATGCCGCCAAGCACGATGAGCGGCATGGCCAGGCCCCAGGACGCGCGGCCGAGGATGCGCAGGGTCTCACCCAGGGAGTGGGACGAGGTCGCGCCCCAGTTGAAGCGCCGGGCCATGTAGACGGCAAAAGCCCCGAAAATGACCACCCGCACCACCCCCGGCATGATGCCGGCCATGAACATGTCGCTGACCGAGGTGTTACCAACCAGGGAGTAAAGGACCATGGGGATGGACGGAGGGATGAGAATGCCCAAGGTTCCTGCGCTGGTGATGAGGCCGATGCTGAACTTCTCGCTGTAGCCCGCGCGGATGAGCGCCGGGATCATGATGCTGCCCACGGCGATGACCGTGGCCGGGCTGGACTCGGAAATGGCCGCAAAAAACATGCAGGTCAGGATTCCGGCCAGGGCCAGGCCGCCACGGAAACGGCCGACGCAGGCGTCCATGAAGCGGACCAGATAATGGGCGATGCGCCCCTCGGCCATGATGTTTCCGGCCAGGATGAAAAACGGGATCGACAGCAGCAGAAAATTGTCCAGACCGCGAAAAAGTTGCTGCACCAGCGCGGTCAGAGGGACATCCATGAAGAAGACCACGGCCCCGGCCGTGGTGGCCAGGACCACGATGGAAATGGGCGTGGAGAGCAGGAGCAGCCCAAGAAAGGTGCAGACGATGAACCAGACCATCAGTCTAGCTCCTGTGCACGCGCGACCATGATGCACGCCTGGTCCCAGGCCCGGAGCATAAAGCGCAGGGCAATGGTCGCTCCGAAGACGGGAATGGGCAGGTAAGCCACCCACATGGGCATGCCCAGGGAAGCGGTGGTCATCCCGTAGCGGGCCAGCAGCGAGGTCTGTTCCCAGCCGTACCAAGCGATGATTACCATCACCGTCGCGCTGAGCAGGTTGGCCAGGAGGCGAAGGCCTGCGGCTATGCGCGGCGGAGCGTACTGGGTCACAGCCTCCATGGAGAAATGGGCGCCGTGCTTGACCGCCAAGCCTGCCCCGGCAAAGGTCACGAAGACCAGCAGGTAACGGCTGCCCTCGTCAAACCAGTCAAAGGTCATGCCCAGAAAATAGCGGGTGCAGACCTGGATGGTGGTGCCCACGGCCAGAAGCAGGAGCAGTCCGCCCACGGCCATTTCCTCGATATTGCCGAGGATGCGCAGAAAATTTTTCATCGTGCTCTCAAAAAAGGCAGGGCTATTGCCCTGCCGTCGTCGTATCAGTTTCAAGCCTGCACCGAGGCCGCGACCCTTTCGTGTCGCGGCTCCCGGCGTCGGTGGCTAGTTGCTGTACTGGTTCACCTTTTCGACGATCATGTCGTAGTAGCGCTTGCCTGCGTACTTACCGAACTTGGGATCGTTTGGGATATTGCCGACCTGGTTGGCGAATTTCTCGTGCACGGGCAGCACTGCGTCATGAAAGGCCTGACGCTCTTCGGGAGTCAGTTCCGCGATGGTCGCCCGGAATTTATCCATGGCCAGCTTTTCGAGTTCGTTGCGCATATTCGTGTTTTCGGTGCGGTTGATGTCCTCGGCGATCTTGGCGGCGTCCAGAAAGATCTGCTGCTGCTCCGGGGTAAGACTTTCCCAGACCGGACGGCTGACCATCTTGTAGAGGCTGGTCAGGGAATGGGAGGAGCGGGTCAGATGCTTGGCCACTTCCGTGAACTTCATCATGACCGAGGTCGGGATGGGGTTCTCCTGCATGTCCACCGCGCCCTGCTGCAGGGCCGTGTACAGTTCCGGAAAGGGGATGCCTACGGGGTTGGCCCCGAGGGCGCGGAAGCTCTCCAGGAACACGGGGGAGTCCATGACCCTAACGCGCACGCCCTTCATCTGCTCCGGCGAGGTGATGGTCTTGTCGCGCACGCCAAAATCACGCATCTCGTTCTCGGCGTATCCGATGGGAATAAGCCCCATCCCGGGCATGAGCGCGTCCATGACGGTCTTGAACTCCTCGTCGGCCAGCACCTTGTAGGCCACTTCCTTGCTGGGGAAGAGAAAGAAGAGGTCCAGTAAGCCCACCTGCGGGATGAGGTTGGACATGACCGCCGTGGTGCAGTCCATCATGTCCAGCGTTCCGAACTGGACCTGTTCCAGCATGGAGCGATCATTGCCGAGCTGGCCCAGGGGAAAGACCTCGATTTTGATCTCGCCCCCGGTCTCCTTCTCCACATGCGCGGCAAAGGCCAGGGCCGCCTTGTGCATGGGGAAATCCTTGTTCTCGATCTGGATGGGCGCGATATGTCCGAACTTGAGGACCCGCGCCGCCTGAGCCGATGCGGCGCTGAAAACGGTCAGGGCCAGGATGATCGCCAGTAAAATTTTCACCTTCATCGATTCCTCCGGAGGCATTTCACGTCGCACAGAATGTCCGACACAAGCCTCTGTTTTCATTAAAATTCCAAAGTAACAGGGTATAAGACATAAACAATTATCGATCAGCAACGCGCTTTGCAACCCTTTTCTACGTACGGACTATGATCCGCCGGAGAGCCGAGGCCTAACCATAAAGCCTCGCATTGACTTCGCACCGCTGCCCCCATACTGATTTTGTCCTTCCAGTGCACGCTCCCATCCGTCCGCCACGGCTTGGGGCATCGACCTTACGGAGCGCCCATGTCCCTGTCATCGTCCCTGACCGCCGCCCTGTCCCAAGTTATGCCGGATCATCGCCTGCATCTGGATCCCGTGCGGGTGCGCGTATTCTCCCTTGACGCCAGCATCTACCAGCCCCGCGCCAAGGCCGTGATCGACCTTGAGAGCGAAAGCGAACTCCGGGACGTACTGGCGGTGCTGCGTAAGCATGGCGGCGGCGTGACATTTCGCGGGGCGGGCACGAGCCTCAACGGCCAGGCCGCCGGCGAGGACATCGTGGCCCGCATCCGGGGACCTCTCTGGCGCTCGCACGCGGTGCTTGAAGACGGCGGCTCCATCCGCTTGGGCTGCGGGCTGACGGGCTCAGAGGCCGACGCGGCGCTGGCCCCGTACAGACGGCGCATCGGCCCGGACCCGGCCTCGGCGGCGACCGCGACCATCGGCGGCATGGTCGCCAACAACGCCGCCGGCATGTGCTGCACCGTGGACCAGAACACCTTCGCCACCATGCGCCACATGCGCCTCATCCTGGCCGACGGGACACTCCTTGACACCGAAGACCCGGACAGCGTGACCGCCTTTCGCGCCAGTCACGCCCATGTCCTTAAACGCCTCTCGGAACTGCGCCGCGCCGTCATGGCCGACCCGGCCCTGGTGGAACGCATCCGGCGCAAATATTCCATCAAGAACACCACGGGCTACAGCGTGAACGCGCTGACCGAATTTGGCGATCCAGTGGACATCCTGACCCACCTCATGATCGGTTCCGAGGGAACCCTGGGTTTCGTCAGTTCCGTGACCCTGGGCACGGTGCCGGTGTATCCCCTGCGGGCCACGGCGCTCATGATCTTCCCGGACCTCGACGCGGCGGCGCGGGCGGTCATGGCCCTGCGCGAGGGATGCCCGGTGCAGGCAGCCGAGCTTCTGGACCGCACCTCCATCCGCGCCGTGGAGAACCTGCCCCTGGCTCCGCCCGTGCTGCGCGAACTGGGCGGGGAGGCCTGCGCCGTGCTGATGGAGACCAGGGCGGCAGACAGCGCGACTCTTTCCCGCAACACCGAGGCGATCCTCGCCGCGCTTAGCGGCATCAAACAGGTCATCCCACCCCGCTTCACCACCGACGCACTCGAATGCGAACGGCTATGGAGCGTGCGGCGCGGGCTCTTCTCGGCCGTGACCAGTTTCCGCGCTGCCGACGAATTCGTCATCACCGAAGACATCAACATCCCCGTGGAACGCCTGACCGAGGGCTGCATCGCCTTTCAGCGCCTGTTCGCGCGCCACGGCTACGAAGCCGGGATCATGGGGCACGCCTTTCACGGCAATTTTCACTTCACCCTGCCGACGCGCATCAGCGACCCCAAAGAACTCAAACGCCTGCACGGATTTCTGGACGACCTGGCCACGCTCATCACCCGCGACTTTGACGGGTCGCTAAAAGCCGAACACGGCACAGGCCGCTCCATCGCGCCCTACGTGCGCCAGGAATGGGGCGATACCGTCTATGCGATCATGCGCGAGATCAAAACCCTGCTCGACCCGCACGGAATTTTGAACCCCGGCGTGATGTTCAACGAAGACCCAAACGAGCATCTGCGGGGCCTCAAACTCCCCCTGACCAGCCACCCAAAAATCGACATGTGCGTAGACTGCGGATTTTGCGAACCGGTCTGCCCGTCGCGGCACATCGCCTTCACCCCGCGCCAACGCATCGCTGCCTGGCGGGAAATCACCCGCCTGGAACAGACCGGGGCGCGCGAAGAAGCCGGAAGATGGCGCGACGCCTTTACCGAGCTTGGCGAATCAACCTGCGCCACTGACGGACTGTGCACCACCCGCTGCCCCCTGGCCATCGATGTGGCGTCCTTTATCCGCGATCTGCGGCATGACCGGGCCACCCCAGGCCTGCGCATGGCGGCTGGAGCTGCGGCCAAGAATTTTTCAGCGGCAACGACCCTGGTTCGCGGCGTACTGGGCGCGGCCGAGCTGGGGCATCTGGCCCTTGGCCCGGAAAAGATGGAAGCGGCAAGCCGTATCCTGACACGCATGAGCGGC
>Ga0180017_100112_pt1 | contig 32952 bp, 37 predicted proteins | sample KR46_S_MetaG_FD_129674 | JGI IMG/M metagenome (GOLD analysis project Ga0180017, IMG submission 129674) | Groundwater microbial communities from the Olkiluoto Island deep subsurface site, Finland - KR46_S_MetaG | ecosystem: Environmental > Aquatic > Deep subsurface > Groundwater | place: Finland...
CAGGAAGCGATCCGTTCCGGGTTTTACGCGCACGAAATGATCCGTGAATCCCTGCGCCGTGTCCGACCCCGGAGCGATGGTCACCACCGGCACGCCCTTCTTGCGCAGGGCGCGGACCATGGCCGCCAAATGCACGGAGCCTCGCGCCAGATCGCGACCCCAGTTGATGAGCGCCGAGGTGTTCAGGATGTCCGAAATGTCATTGGTGCGCAGGCAGCCGAAGTCTTTCACGCACGCCTCTATCCCGGCCTCGTCGCACAACGACCCGTGCAGGCCGGAGGCGCCAAGCGTGCGAAAGAAGAAGTTCGAGAGCGCCTTGACCACGCCCCGGTTGCCCGAACCACGCACATGCAGGATGGAGCGGGGCTCGTCCCGGTATCGGCCGATCTTTTCGGCGCACAGTCCCAGGGCTTCATCCCAGCTTATGTCCTGCCAGCGCCCACCGACTTTAAGCCGGGGAAAGCGCAGGCGATGCGGACTTGCCAGGCGTCTGCGATGCACGTCGAGCTTGGGGCAGACAAAACCCCTCGTAAAGGGATGACCCGGGTTGCCACGCAGGCGCAAACCACCCGGGCCGCTTTCGGCCACAAGGGAACAGGCATCAGGACAATCGAGGGTGCATGCGGTGATAATCATGTATTCTCCCTGGCAGGCCGCTGAAAAAACGGCAATCTGCTGCGTCAGCGAAAAAATCCAGACCGCTTATGTATGCCATATACACCGCGCGTCCTGGATTTTTTCGCTTCCTTGCATCTCACCATTTTTTCAGCGGCCTGCGAATTTTTAATTTTTCAAGCTTTCAGCTCAGGATCGGCTACGTGTCCCCAATCGTGTTCGTTTCCGTCGGTGACGGTACTAACGCCAGCGTTGACGGAAGCCAAGGCGGGAGGCAATGCTTCACCCATGTCAAACCTTCTTCATCTGTGTTCCCCGCGCCGTGAGCGGGTTGAAATCCTGGGCCGGGCGGTCAGCGAATCGAGCCACGGCACGCCCCTGTATCTGGATCACATTTCGGCTGGCTTCCCCTCCCCGGCCGACGATTACATCGAAACCGCCCTGGACCTGAACACCTATCTGATCCGTAACCCCGCCGCCACATTCATGGTCCGTGTCAGCGGGGACTCCATGACCGGGGCGGGCATAAACGACGGCGACGTCCTGGTCGTGGACCGCTCCGAGCAGCCCGCCCACGGCAGGATCGTGGTCGCGGTGCTGGACGGGGAACTGACGGTCAAGCGTCTGGTCATGAAGGAGGGTCAGACCATGCTGGCCCCGGAAAACCCACGTTACAAACCCATCGTCGTGGCCGACGAACAGGACCTGCACGTCTGGGGCGTGGTCTCGGGCGTGGTGCGGAAGCTCTAGATGCGCGACTTCTACCTCATGGTCGACTGCAACAATTTTTATGCGTCCTGCGAGCGGGTCTTCGCCCCCCGCCTGGATGGCAGGCCCGTGGTCGTGCTCTCCAACAACGACGGCTGCGTCATTGCCCGCTCCAACGAGGCCAAGGCCTTAGGGGTCGCCATGGGCGAACCGGCCTACAAACGCGAGGACTTCTTCGCCAAAAACGGCGTGCATGTCTTCTCCTCCAACTACGCCCTCTACGGTGACATGTCCGCGCGGGTCATGCAGATTCTGGGGCGGTTTGCGGACGAGACGGAAGTCTATTCCATCGACGAATGCTTTCTGCTGCTACGGGGTTTGAGCACCTCCTCCCTCTTGCGCACGGCCCGCGAAATCCGCCGCACGGTGCGGCAATGGACCGGCATCCCCGTCTGCGTAGGCATCGCCCGGACCAAGACCCTGGCCAAGATCGCCAATCGCCTGGCCAAAAAGAACGGCGGCGACGGAGTGTGTCTGCTGGAGGGCGAGGAAGACATAGACGCGGTTCTGCAGGGTCTCGAAACAGGCGATATCTGGGGCATTGGCCGCAAAAACGCGCAACGTCTCAGCGCCTGCGGGGTGCATACCGCCCTCGACCTGAAAGGTCAGGACGACGACTGGGTCCGCCGCCACCTGACCGTGACCGGCCTGCGCACCGTGCTGGAGCTGCGCCAAATCCCGTGCATCGCTCTGGAAGACACCCCTCCCCCGGCCAGATCCCTGGTCTGCTCACGCTCTTTTGGCACGCGCATCCAGAATCTCGCGAGCCTGGAAGAGGCGGTCTCAGCCTACGTGCAACGGGCCGGGGAAAAGCTGCGCCGCAAGGGTCTTGTGGCCGCAGCCGTGCAGGTCTTTCTGGAAACAAACCGCTTTCAGCCGGGACCCCAGTACGCGGGGAGCCGCTGCCGCGCCCTGCCCGCGCCCACGGCGAGCACCCTTGATCTGCACGGCCCGGCCCTTGAAATCCTGCGGGACATTCACAGGCCGGGATACAAATACCAGAAAGCGGGCGTGATCCTGCTGGACCTCTCCCCGGCCTCGGGCCGCCAGCTCTCCTTCCTGGAACCCCACGGGGAGGAAAAAACCAGACGCGACGCGCTCATGCGGGTCATGGATCGGATCAACACCGTCCAGGGCCGGGGCACCCTGACCCTGGCCGCCTCGGGCCTGGGAAAAAAGGAATGGCACATGCGCCAAGAGCGCCGCTCCCCTTGCTACACAACCTCCTGGACCGAACTGCCCGTAGCCCGCTGAGGGCGCCCAAAAACCGTTCTGGACTGCGTTGTTCACCGATTTTGGAGGGCTCATGTAGATAAGTCTACACTTCACCCTCCAAAATCGGCTCTCGCCTTGCCAGAACGATTTTTGGACGCCCTCAAAATTATTGGTTATTGAGGGCAGGTGTCCTCAATCAAAACGAATCTTCCGGATTTCAACCGCCATCCACCAAGGAACCCCATGCGTTTTGGACTGTGCTGCCTTTTTCTGGCCGAAAAAATTTCCTTCCGCACCACCACCGCCAAGGTTCTGTCCGCCATGGAGCGCAAGAAGGCCCTGGTCAAGGTTTCGGACATCTGCCTGCACAACGCAGACAACCTGCTCCTGGCCGTGCAGGCGGCGCAGCGGCTCGGCATCGGGGCATTCCGTATCATGTCGCCCCTGCTACCGCGCATGACCCACCCCGAGGTGGGCTACGAACTTGAAGATCTGCCCCAGGCCGAAACAATCTCCGCACGCCTGTCCGCAACCAAGAAGTTCGCGGGGGAGCACGACATCCGCCTGAGTTTCCATCCGGACCAGTTCGTGGTCCTGTCCTCGCCCCACGCCCACGTGGTTGAAAACTCCGTGCGCGAACTGGAATATCACGTCTTACTGGCCGAAATGGTCGGCGCGGACGTCATCAACATCCACGGCGGCGGAGTCTATGGCGACAAGGCCGCCGCCCTGGCCCGTTTCGCCGAGGTCTTCAAACGCCTGCCCGAAAGCCTGGCCACGCGGCTCAGCGTCGAAAACGACGACGTGAGCTACACCGTGGCCGATCTGTTGCCCATGTGCACGAACCTGGGCCTGCCGCTGGTCTATGACGTGCATCATCACCGCTGCAACCCCGATGGTCTCGCCGAGTGCGAGGCCACGGACCTGGCGGCAGCGACATGGCGCGGCCGCGAGCCCTACTGCCATATCTCCTCTCCGCGCGAAGGATGGCAAGCGAGCCCCAAACCCCATGCCGACTACATCGACATCACCGATGTTCCGCAGTGCTGGCGGGGCCGCGCCATGACCGTGGACGTGGAGGCCAAGGCCAAGGAGCTGGCCGTGGTCAGATTCATGCGAGAGCTGAGCGCTGGACAATGACGTTTTTTGTCATACACCCCCTGGACAAAATTCGCGGTCAGACTTATATGTAAGACATCAGTTTTCGATCATTCAGGGAGGATACGTCATGCTCAACAAAAGAAAATCTCCGAGAAAGGCCAGCCTTGAGCAGTGCAGCGTGGAGCTGTACGCATCTGCCAGAGGCCCGTACCCGTCCCGCGTCGTCAACTACAGCGACCGGGGCCTGATGATCGAGATGGATCACCCCCTGACCGCGGGAGAACCCGTAAAAATCCTTTTCCGCCCCGGAGCCGAAAACGCGCAGCGGCTGGGCGAAAGCTACTGCGTGGGCATGGTCCGCTGGTGCGCCCCGCAGGAAGGGCTGTTTTCCGGCAGATACGGAGTCGGTCTGGAGATGGCGCAAGCCTCCGCCAGAAGGAAGACTTTCCGGGCGGCCTGACGCCTCGCGGCATTCAGTCTGAATGACGGATTCCGAAAAAACGGGACCGGTTACGTTTTGCGTGCATCGCACCGCCCAAGGTTTTGACTTCTCCCGAACAACCACGGCAACCAAAGCCACCCGCAATCACCGGGTGGCTTTTTTGTAACACTCAAGGACGTGATTTATGACTCCAGAACAACGCCGGGAAATCAGAACGCGCATCGAAAAGCGCATGGAAGAACTCAAAATCACCATCGCCCAACTGGAGGAAACCTCCAAGCCGGTGTCTCTGGACCAGCCTATCGGACGACTGTCGCGCATGGACTCCATCGCCAACCAGGCCATCAGCGGCCAGCGCCTGACCGACTCCAGGCGTACGCTGATGCGGCTCGAACGGGCCATGGACAAGGTTGACGACGAACATTTCGGGGTCTGCGCCGAATGCGGCGAAGACATCGCCCCCGGCCGTCTGCTGGTCATGCCCGAAGCCACGCTGTGCGTGGACTGCGCGGAGTAGCGTCGCCCATGTCCTCCCGCACCTTCCGCCACATACTGGCCACGGGCCAGACCGAATGCTTCGATGCCGCCGGAAGGCCCGCGGACTGCATGGGCAGCGGCCAGAACGGGGAATTCCGGACCGGCCTTCCCTGGCCGGTTCCACGGTTTGACCTGCTGGAAAGCGACTTGGCCCTGGATCGCCTGACGGGTCTGGTCTGGACCCGCACGGCCAGCCTTGGGGATTTTCCCATGAGTTGGTCCGAGGCACTGGAAGCGGTAGCCCGGATGAACGACGAAAACGCCTTCGGCCATGCCGACTGGCGGCTCCCCAATCGCCGCGAGCTTTCGAGCCTGGTCAGCTACAGCCACCATCGCCCGGCTCTTCCTGCGCAGCATCCGTTCACGGTCAGCCAGACCTGGTACTGGACCTCGACCACGGCAAGCATGGCACTGAACCATGCCTGGTACGTGCATCTGGAAGGCGGCCGCATGTTCTACGGAGACAAGACTCGTGACGCCATGGTCTGGCCGGTGCGGGGACAGAGTACCGTGCTTTCGCGCACCGGACAGCGGCGATGCTGGGACGCCGCAGGGGGCGTCATCGGCTGCGCGGCAACAGGCCAGGACGGGGAGTTGCGCAACGGCGCTCCCTGGCCGGAGCCACGATTTGTGGTGGAAGAAGGCGGGGTGCGGGATATGCTGACAGGACTTTTGTGGGCGAAGTCAACGGATCATCTGGGGATCTGTTCCTGGGAGGAAGCTCTGTCGGCCGCGACAAGGCCGCGCGAAAAGGGCCGCAACTGGCGTCTGCCGACCATCCGCGAACTGGAATCGCTGGTCGACGCCGAGCATCACAACCCCGCCCTGCCCGAAAACCATCCCTTCACGGACATCCGCGAAGCCTACTGGTCCTCGACCAGCAGCGCCTACGCCCCGGACTGGGCCTACTGCCTGTACCTGCACAAGGGGGCCGTGGGCGTCGGCTTCAAGGCCAAGCGTGAATTTCACGCCTGGTTTGTATGCCAGGATTGAGCCCGGGGCTCACGCCGATGCTCCGCGCCGCGCCGGGGGGAGACGGCATGCAGGGAAAACACGTCGGCAAAATTTGCAAAGGCCTAGTCGAGGTACTTCTCCTCGATCCTGCCAATGGTCCCGTCGTCCAGCATCTTCCGGAGTTCTTCATTGAAACGCTCCACGAATTCCCGGGAAACGCGGATCTTGGAAAACCCCATGACCGTACCCTTGTCGCCCGGCGTCCGCAGGCTGAAAGGAGCCTGTTTCACTTCGGCCATCCTGCCCGTGGCCAGGAGTTCGTGCTTGCCGACAATGCTGTTGACGATAAGCGCATCAAACCGCCCCTCCAGCAGCATGCCCAAGAGGCTTGGGATGTGCGGCGCCACAACCTTCTCGATGGCCGGGTCATCGGCGAACGCGGAGGGAAAGACGAAACCGCGCACCACCCCCACTTTCCTGCCCCGCAGGTCCTCGATGCGCTCTGGCTGAAAGGCGGAATCTTTTCTGGTGAAGAAAATATAGCTCGTATCGGTTCGGTAGGGCAGCGACCAGTGCAGGTACTCGTCCCGCTCGGCCCGATAGCTCAATGAGGTGGTCAGATCCGCTTGACCCTCTTCCAGCATGACCAGCGCCCGTTTAAATGGAATCAGCTTAATGGCGGTCCTGATGCCCATGTTTTCCAGCGCAGTCAAGGCTATCTCCATGTCTATTCCGGGTCCGTCGGAATGGTTCTCCGGCATCACGTACGGAGGATAGGGGGAGTTTGCCAGAATCACTTCCGCAGGAAGCGGCTGGGCCACGGTCTGGCCAGGAAAAGACAAAAGAGCTAAGTACAAAATAATTCTGAGCATATCGGGCCTCTCAATTCCTCGGCTTAGGCTGAACGCAGACCGGAAACACAAAGCGCTCATGAAGACCGCCCTTGAGCGTCTATGCCACCCCGCGCCCCGGCACGCAACGGCCCGCGACGATAATGACGTCGGCTTGGGCGAGGTGGTCGGAACAAAGAGTGCTCAAGGGAAACTTCTTTTTAAGACGCCACTGCGAAAAGTCGCGAAAGAACCTGAGTGTCATTCCCGCGAAGGCGGGAATCCATTCTTTTCAGATAGTTAAAAAAGGCATGGATCCCCTTCTTCAAGGGGATGACGACTTTTTGCAGTGACGTCTTTTTAAGGCTTGCCGAAAAATAAAGTGGCGTATGATGCGCATTTTCCTTTTCACGGCAAGGGGCTAAAGAAATGAGCGATGCGAGCGGCGCCCCGCATGCTATGGAATTTTTCCCGCCGACCCGGCTTTCCCTTTACACGATGGCGGCAATTGAGCAGTAATTTTTTGAGGAGCCACACAATCATCCTGATGAACCCTTCTCTTGACTTGCTCAGGGAAACCTCACGAAAATTCGTGGAGGAAGGACGCATGGCAAAATCTTTTGAGTCACACAAAGCGGCCCGAAATATTCTCGCCATTTGCGCCGTCGCGCTGATTCTCCTCGCCCCTCCCGCCGCTGCGCAGGATCTCCAGATGCTGCGCATTGGCACAGGAGGGCTGCTTGGCGTGTATTACCCTGTGGGCAAGGCCCTGGCCGAAGGGATCACCAAAGCCGCCATCGCGCCGGATCTTATTGCGGTGGAGCAGACAAGCGGAGGGTCCGTAGACAACCTTCACGCCCTGCTTGCCGGAGAAATCGAAGTCGGACTGGTGCAGGCGGATGTCGCCCATCGGGCCCTGCAAAGAGAAGAGCCCTTTACGGAACTCGGCGGGGCAGACCAGGTGCGCGCCGTGGCCAGCCTGTATCCGGAGCACCTTCAGATTCTCACCAGACGCGACGCAGGCATTCGAAGGATTCAGGATTTTCGGGGCAAGTCGGTGTCCCTGGACGAAGTCGGTTCAGGCACCCTCGCGGTCATGCGCATTGTCCTCGATGCTCACGGCCTCGGGGAAAGGATTTTGACCCGGTCTATCTGAAGCCCGAGTTCACCCAGGAGCGTCTGGCCGGTGGCAAATTGCAGGGTTTCTGCCTCATGGCCGGCACTCCGACCAAGGCCATCGCCGACATCATCAACCAGGATTACTCTCTGGTGCCAATCGAACCGGAAATCGGTGCCCGTATCAGCCATGCCTACCCCTACCTCGCTGCGGGATTCATCCCCGCAGACGCGTACCAGGGGGTTCCGCAAACTCCGACCCTCGAAGTCCACGCCCTGATGGTGGTCCGGGACGATATGGATGAGCAGCTGGTGTACCGGATGACCGAGGCTCTCTGGAACGAACAGACGCAGACCCTGTTGCGCGAGGCCCATCCGCAGGGCCAGCATGTAACTCTTGATTCATCGCTGAGCGGCATATCCATCCAGCTGCATCCCGGTGCCCGGCGGTTCTACGAAGACAAGGGGCTCCTGCCGCGTGGGAGCAGCCTGCCGTGAAACTGTCCAGACGAGACGCGGAGTCATCTTTCTGGATCATCGTCGCAGCGCTTGTGGTGATGATCTTAAGCGCCGGCGTCTTTATCAACCTGACCCTGCGTTCCCTGGAGCGCAACCTGCCCACCACCCTGCTCGGCCAGCTCGAATACCTGAACCGGGTCACGGATGGACTCAGCCACCTGACGACGACTGCCGCCGTCATTGCTCACAGTCCCGAGCCCGCAGCCCTCTCGCGCATGGTAAAGGACGTTGACGGAGTCTTTGCGGAGCTGGTGCAGATGCGCAACACCTACGTTTTCGACAATCTGGTCCAGGCCTCAGCCTTTCATTCCGCCGTGGCCCCTTCCCTGGTAGACGTCCGGCAATGGCTGACCCAGGGTGTTTCAGGCCAGTCCCCTGACTCGCCCCTGACCCTGCACATCGTTCACTCACGGCTGCACAACACGCTCATGAAGGCATCCTCCCTGCGCAACGAATCCCACGCCGCGGCCCAGGCCGTCCTCCACGATCAACGCAGCAGTCTGGAAAAATTCATCAGCGGGGTCAACCTGCTCCTGCTGCTGACCGCCCTAATCTCCCTGCTGGTCCTGGCCCTGATGTTCCGGCAGCAGAGTCTCGCACGCCGCGAGTCCAGGGCGCAGGCCGAGCGCGAGCTGCTCATCACCATCCTTGAATCGACCAGCGACCTCGTTTGCACCGTCGGGCCTGACGGACAGCTCACCTTTCTCAACCAGGCCGGACGCAGGCTGCTGGGTATGGACGCAGAAGAGCCCCTGGGCGGCCGTACCATCGCCGACCTGCATCCCGCCTGGGCCATGGAGAAAATCCGCATGAAAGGCCTGCCCGCAGCCGCTTCTCCGGCCGGGCTGTGGGAAGGGGAAAACGCCGTCCTGCACCGGGACGGGCGGGAGATTCCCGTCTCGCAGGTCATCTTGTGCCATGGCCGCAGCGACAATTTTATCGGGCATTACTCCATCATCATGCGCGACATCACCGAATACAAGCGCTCCGAGGCGGCGCTGCTCCATTCCAAACTGCAAGCCGAATTCGCCAACCAGGCCAAAAGCGAATTTCTGGCCAATATGAGCCACGAAATACGCACGCCCATCAACGGCGTCATGGGTATGCTGCAACTGCTTCAGGCTGGCACCCTCGATGCCGAGCAGACAAGTTACACAACAACTGCCATCCAATCCTGCAAACGGCTGGTGCGCCTTTTAAGCGACATTCTGGATCTCTCCCGCATCGAGGCCAAAAAGCTCTCCATCCAGCTCGCCCCCATGAGCGTTTCGAACGTCTTTTGCCAGACCCGCGACCTTTTTTTGCCCATCGCGCACAAAGCGGAGGTCGAACTGTGTTTTGACACGGACCCGACTCTTCCGGCGAAAGTCCTCGGAGATGCGGCCCGCTTGCAGCAGGTGCTGTTCAACCTGGTCGGCAATGCCCTCAAGTTCACCCCGTCAGGCAACGTCACGGTTGCGGCTCACGCTCTTTCGCCCCTGAAACCGGGGCATGGCAGGGTGCTCTTTTCGGTTTGCGACACGGGCATCGGCATCCCTGACGAAAATCTGGGCACCCTTTTCGAACCGTTTTCCCAGGTCGATTCGGGATATACCCGCTCACATCAGGGCGCAGGCCTCGGTTTGTCGATCTGTAAACGCCTGGTGCATCTCATGGGCGGGAGCATCTCCGTTGTCAGCGAGGCGGGTGTGGGCACGAGCATATATTTCACCCTGGACTTCGAGGTCGAGTCGGGCCTTGAGCGCTTTACCTTGGCCAAGGACGCCGTCCCGACCATCTCTCTGGGCGGAAGGAAAATCCTCCTGGCCGAGGACGATCCCGTCAGCGCCATGGCCGCACGCGCGGTACTGCAGAAGCAAGGCGCCACGGTGAGCCATGTCCAGGACGGTCAAGCGGCGATTGAAGCCTTGACCCGCGATACTTTCGATCTGGTGCTTATGGACGTGCAGATGCCGGTCATGGATGGAGTGGAAGCCACCAAGGCCATCCGCGCGGGCCGTTGCGGAGAAGGGAGCAGGAATATCCCCATCGTCGCGCTCACAGCCTACGCCATGGCCGGAGACAAGGACATATTTCTGGATGCAGGCATGAACGGCTACGTGGAAAAGCCCGTGACCATCAAAGATCTGCTGCTCGCCATTAGCAATGTTCTGGAACATTGAACCACTTGCGTGCATTGACGGAACGCCCCCGCCACTCTATCTGTATAATGTGTCTAAAAAAATCATCCCCAAAGGAATCACCATGAAAAAAATAACTCTGCTCGTCCTCATCGCCATCTTTGCCGCCAGCGGCTGCGCCACCATGCAGCAACAGTCCAAGACAACCAAGGGCGCCACCTACGGGGCTCTCGGCGGGGCTGCGGCGGGGGCCGTGGTGGGCCAGGTCATCGGCAAGGACACCAAGGGAACCCTCATCGGCGCGGCGGCAGGAGCGGCCATCGGCGGTCTGGCCGGAGCCGGAGTAGGTCGCATGATGGACAACCAGGAAGCGGAAATGCGCCAGGCCCTGTCCCAGTCCGAAGAAGTGGCCGTTCGGCGCGAAGGCGACCTTTTGGCTCTGACCCTCAAGGGCGACGTGAGCTTTGCCGTGGACTCCGACGTGGTCCTGCCCGGCCTGTACAACGAACTTGACCGCATCGCCCAGGTTCTCATCCGATACCCCCAGACCACCATCGTGGTCGAGGGCCATACGGACAGCACCGGCTCCGACGCCTACAACCAGAGCCTGTCCGAACGCCGCGCCTGGAGCGTACAGCGCCTCCTCGTGGAACGCGGGGTTAATCCGTCACGCATCACGGCCATCGGCTATGGCGAATCCCGCCCCGTGGCCACCAACAACACCCCGGAAGGCCGACAGATGAACCGCCGCGTTGAAATCCGCGTCAACCCGAACACCAGCCAGCAGCCCTACTAGCGGCCTGTCCCCGGCCCTGGCCGGAAAGCCGCGCCATTCATCACCTTTCAACGGGTCTGTGCTTCAGGGCACAGGCCCGTTGCACGTTGGAGCCATGCTCCCTCGCTCGACCGGGACACGCTCCGGCTTTACCCGGCGCCCCCTCTTCCCAGCTTGATTGACAGTGCTCGCGCAAGACAGTATTTTTACGCACAAATCTATTCAAAATATAATTCATTTTTTAAAATAAATCAATAGTATTAGAAAGATGAATGAACCAATGCTATTCATAACTCTAGTCTAACCGAAAATAAATCCGCTTCAAAGGATGAAATCATGACTTTATCGCCAGCGGAATTTCTCGAGCAAGGCCCCGCCACTTCCAAGGAAATCCAGGTCGCGACCGGGCTTTCCCAGGCCGCCGTTTCCAGGCAACTGCAGCGGCTAAAGCATTGCGTCATCACGATCCGGTACGGACGGACCCCGCAGTATGTCATGACTCGAAACGCTTTCGGCGGCAATGACCGGCTGCCATTGGCCATGGTCGACGCCTGCGGCGACGCTGTTCTCGTTGCCCATATCCGCCCGCTGGTGACCGGTGGCTTTTATGTCGAACCATCCGCGGAGATGTCGTCGCTGCTGCTGGGAGATAGGGGGGATGGACTCTTCGACGACCTTCCGTATTTCCTGCAGGACATGGGGCCGCAGGGATTCATCGGAAGGCAGATCGCAAAAGAGCTGCACGCGCGCTTCCCCGAGTTTCCCTCGGATCCTAAATGGTGGACAACGGATCATATAGGCAGATTTTTAATCTCCAATGGAGACGATCTTCCCGGCAACTTTAAAATTGGAGAGCAGGCGCTACTGCGCGTGCGCCGGAATCCTGTACCCGTCGAAGACGCCGAGTATCCGCGTATGGCTGAAAAAGCCATGCACGGCGAAGTCCCTGGATCGTCCGCCGGAGGCGAGCAGCCAAAATTCACGGCGTTCAGCGCGAAGAGCACATCGCACGTCATCGTCAAGTTTTCACCTCCCGGTGACACTGAAATATCAAGGAGATGGCGAGACATTCTGATCACCGAACACCACGCGGCCATGGCTTTGCGTAGCCAGGGCATTCCCGCTGCAGTAACGAGACTGCTTGAGGGCAGGGAGCGTCTTTTTCTGGAATCGCAGCGCTTTGACCGATCCGGCCAGCACGGACGAATGTCCATGATCTCGCTTGCATCCATCGACGCGGAGTTTGTCGGATCGGGCTCGAATTGGCCGCGCGTCATGAAGGCTCTGGCGGAAAGGGAACTGGTATCCCCAAAGCAGGTACATGATGCGGAATTCTTGTGGTGCTTCGGAAAACTGATTCACAATACGGACATGCATCTGGGGAATCTGAGCCTGGCCATGGACTCAAACGCATTCAGGCTCCTGCCTGCCTACGACATGTGCTCCATGGGCTTTGCCCCAAGGAGTGGCGGCGAAGTGCTTCCGTATGGATTTACCCCGCAAAATCCTGAACGACTGGTTATTGATGATGAAACATATGGCGCAGTTCGCCGAGCTGCGATTGATTTTTGGGACAGCCTCACCCAGGACAGCATGATCTCGAAAGAACTCTATGTCTTCGGAAAAAGGTGGAGTTTACAAATGTAAAGCGTGTTGCTCCATCGTACTCATACAGACGCTGAGAAAGAACTCTTGTGTTGCGATCAACATATGGTCAAGCAATAATCTTTTTAGTTTCTTTCAAAACGAAAAACCCAGGTTTCCTTGAATTTAGGATAACCGGGGTTTGTTCTGCAATATGAAATGGCGGAGAGGGATACGACTGGCAGATTATACGGCCCTTGAACTCCCAGTACTTTCGGCACAACAACGTCGCTACTCAAAAAAACCAATTCACCCCTATGGACGGTCCCAGCGTATTCACCCCTTGATTGGGTTTGGACAAGCCGGCAGAGGAAAGATGAAGAAAGTGGATCTCGAAGTTGAACGCAAGGTCGTCCGTGAGAAAATAGTTCACTCCAACCGCCGCTTGCTCGTTGAATTGGAACGATGCACCCAGGTCGGGGGCACGGATTTCGGTGAACGCAATTCCCACACCGATATCAACGTAGGGAATCCAGCGTGTGCCGGTGGCAAAGTTATAGCGCAGATGGGGGGTCAGTCCGATGGTCCAGTAGCCATCGCAATTCACCTGTGGAGCGAGAAAGACCTCCCCTCGCACCTCGAAATTTCCTGCGTACCAGTGCCCGGCTCCCCAAACATCTCCGACCATACGACCGTAAGTAACCGTCATAGGGAGGAGGTCGTGTCTATCATGGCCCCCAAATATCTTTATTCCGTAGCCCATCCCGACACCAATACCAAACGTCTGCGTCCCGGCGCGAAAGCCACGGCCCACCCCGCCCGACCAGATATCGGTGGTCCCAGAAGGTGAATTGTCAATGAGCGGAGAAACGGCAGCAGGCTGAAGGTCCTCCGCATGAACAGAGAAGGGCAGGAGCAATAACAGACAGGCGACGAACACGTTCATTGGTTGAAAAATTTTCATGAGCGGCTCTCCTTATACGATGTCAAGCTGGCTTTAAATGACACATCCGGTTCGTTCGAGCGATCTGGCACCCTTGGTCAGCATGTTTGAATGCCAGCAAAGAGGCCCATTTACGTCATAAGTGAAAGAGCGTTCCTGCTCAGCCGAAGCGTGATTAAGCAACGATTACGCCAAGACGATCCTGCGGATGGCATTTCGCAACAGTCTGATTATATGGGAAAATAGCAACAATATAAGAACAGCCGAGAAGAGACTTACGCCTGAATCCGTCGCATATACCGCAACTGGGATATATGACGGGTCAGATCGAAAAAGGAATGGCCTGCCAAAAGTTGGCCAGGAAAAGCGATGACTCCCAAAAGAATCATCTCTGGTACTCCAAGTGGCCAGGAGGCGGAAATGGAAAGACGGGAACGGGTTGTGCTGAAAGGCTTTCCGGTCAGATTGCCAAAAGAAGCAGAATTGACGGAGGCTGGTCTGGGCTTCAAAACGACTCAAGGCAGGTTTCTCCGATTATGTATCTGCTTGGTGTATCCAAACAGACTCGGGGATTCCTGCCGTTGGCATGTCGCAACTATTTGTTATAGTTAAAAAAATGGCGGAGAGGGTGGGATTCGAACCCACGTACCGGGGATTAGCCGGTAACTCGATTTCGAGTCGAGCGCGTTACGGCCGGACTTCGCTACCTCTCCGCGAGGTTTTTTGAAATTTTCTTCTCCTGGCGGCGCTGTTTGAAAAAGCCGCTCAGCTTTGCGCTGCATTCCTGTTCCAGCACTCCGCCCAAGGACCAGAAGTGGTGGTTGCTCCAGGGCAACGCCGTGCCGTCCATGCGGCTGACCAGGCATCCGGCCTTGGGGTCTGCTGCTGCGTAAACCACCCCGGCCAGCCTGGCCTGGATGACCGCGCCCAGGCACATGATGCAGGGCTCCAGGGTGACCACCAGGACCGCATCGGTCAGGCGGTGATTCCCGACCTGTGCACCAGCCTGCCGCAGGGCCAGAATTTCGGCGTGGGCCGTGGGGTCGTTTTCAAATATCGTCCGGTTCTCGCCCCGGCCCAGGATACGGCCGCTGCCATCGATCACCACCGCACCCACGGGCACGTCCCCCCGCAGTTGCGCCGCAGCTGCAAGTTGCAGGGCTTCGTGCATGAGGGGCTCCCAGACCAGCAGGTCATCAGGGCCCGGCGTCGGGGAAGGCGCACAGTAGAAAGTCATGGGGTCGCTGTCAATGATCTTTGCATCCTGTTTGGCCACGATTCCGACCAGTTCGCCTACCTGGCCTTGAGATAGTCGATACCGCCCTTCAAGAGGGCCGTCCCCAGGGTGGAGGTCTCACCCCTGGTCCAACGCGGGTGGTTGGTGGGATGGTTGTAGGCTTCCGGGTGAGGCATCAGCCCCATAATCCGGCCCGAAGGGTCGGTCAGGCCGGCGATGCCCATGGGGGATCCATTGGGGTTGGCCGGATATTCCTGGGTCACTTCCCGGGTGGTCGGGTCCACGTACTGCAGGGCGATAAGATTCTGCGCCTGCAGGCGGGAGAGGGTTGTCTCGTCCCCGGGCACCAGCTTGCCCTCGCCGTGGCGCACGGGGATGTAGAGGTAATCGAGCCCTTTGGTGAACACGCAAGGAGAATCGGGGTTGATTTTGAGCGTCACCCAGCGGTCTTCGTACTTGGCGGAATCGTTGTGGCTGAGCGACACTTGGCGGGAGAAATACTCCCCGTCCAGGGCGGGCAGAAGACCCAGCTTGACCAGCAACTGAAACCCGTTGCAGATGCCCAGAATGAGCCCCCCGGCGTCGAGGAAGCTTTTGAGTTCCTCCATCAGCGACTTGCCACTTTTGGTGCGCATGTGCCGCCAGCGCAGGGCCGCGGCCTGGGCCGAGCCCAGATCGTCACCGTCGAGGAAGCCTCCGGGCAGGATCAGAAAATTGTAGTCGGCCAGCACGATCTTGTCCGCCGTCAGATCGGAGAAATAGGCGATGGTGGTCTGGTCCGAACCCGCCTGATCCGCCGCAAAGGCGCATTCCCGCTCGCAATTCGTCCCGTAGCCGGTGATTACCAAAGTCTTGACCTGAGCCATCTCCCCTCCAGAAAAAACGGCCGCAGCCGCGCTATTTGATTGAATACCCACGCCCATTACAAGCCAAGCAAAAGCGGCGCAAGCCCGAAAATAGCCCTTCCCTACTGTTTGCACTCAGCGTTCTTTCTGCTATGCAGGCACAGGTGTTTGCAGGACACCAGGGCCGCTTGACAAGCTGGAAGTCCGCTGCCAAATGTACCGTCGGACATAATGGATGTCGAATTTCGGGCTGCCGACAGGTGGCCCATTTGTTTTGTGAACCATGGTGGACCGCGCTTTGCGCAGGCACTGGACGAAGAACATTCAGGGAACGAGGCTTAGATGAACACCAAATTTATTTTTGTGACCGGAGGAGTTTTATCCTCCCTCGGAAAGGGGCTGGCCGCCGCATCCATAGCTGCCCTGCTCAAGGCGCGGGGACTGCGGGTCTCCATTCAGAAACTCGACCCCTACATCAATGTTGATCCGGGCACCATGAACCCCTTTCAACACGGCGAGGTCTATGTCACCGACGACGGCGCCGAAACAGATCTGGACCTGGGCCATTACGAGCGCTACCTAGGCACGCACTTAAGCCAGCGCAACAACTACACGTCCGGGCGCATCTACAACACCGTCATCACCAAGGAGCGCCGCGGCGACTACCTGGGTGGCACGGTGCAGGTCATCCCGCACATCACCGACGAGATCAAATCCTCCATCCTCAGCCTGGCCAGCGACGACCTGGACGTGACCATGGTCGAGATCGGCGGCACGGTGGGCGACATTGAGGGCCTGCCTTTCCTGGAGGCCATCCGCCAACTGCGGGCGGACCTGGGCAAGGACAACGTCCTCTACATTCACCTGACACTGGTGCCCTACATCAAGACTGCGGGCGAACTCAAAACCAAGCCCACCCAGCACTCCGTCAAGGAACTGCGCAGCCTCGGCATTCAGCCGGACATCATCCTCTGCCGCGCCGAGGTGGACCTGGGCGACGACATCAAGCGCAAGATCGCCCTCTTTTGCAACGTGGACCGCGACGCCGTGTTCACCGCCATCGACGTCAACCACATCTATGAACTGCCCCTGACCCTTTATAATGAGGGCGTGGACCAGAAAATCGCCATCCTCCTGCGCCTGGCCGCCAAGAATCCGGACCTGCAGCAGTGGAAAGATCTCGTCCATACCCTGCACAATCCTAAGACCGAGGTCAGCATCGCCATTGTCGGCAAGTACGTGGACTTAAAGGAAGCATACAAGAGCCTGCATGAGGCCCTGACTCACGGCGGCGTAGCCAACACCGCGGCCATCCGTTTTCTGTATGTCAATTCCGAAGAGATCACGTCCGAAAATGTGGCCACCATGTTGGCTGAAGCCGATGGCATCCTCGTTCCCGGCGGCTTCGGCATCCGCGGCGTGGAAGGCAAGATCGCGGCCATCACCCACGCCCGCGAAAACAAGATTCCCTTTTTTGGCATCTGCCTTGGCATGCAGTGCGCGGTCATCGAATACGCCAGAAACGTCATGAGCCTGACCAAGGCCAATTCCGAAGAATTCGACCTGACCACGCCGGACCCGGTCATCTACCTGATGAAGGAGTGGTTCGACTTCCGCAAGAAGTGCGTGCAGCGCCGCGACATGACCAGCGAAAAAGGCGGCACCATGCGCCTTGGGGCCTACCCCTGCGTCATTGAAAAGGACACCCGCGCCTTCGAGGCCTACGGCAAAGTCGAGGTGTCCGAGCGGCACCGTCACCGCTACGAATTCAACAGCTCCTACCAGAGCCGCTTCGAAGAAGCCGGTCTGACCATCAGCGGCCTGTCCCCGGACAAGAGCCTGGTCGAGATAGTGGAGATCAAGGATCATCCGTGGTTCTTGGGGTGCCAGTTCCATCCGGAGTTCACCTCCACTCCCATGAAGCCGCATCCGCTTTTCCGCGAATTCATTCGCGCGGCCGTGGCCAACAAGAAACCCGAGTAAAAAAACATGATTGACTGTTCCACCCTGGTCGCCGGACGCCCCTTCCTCATCGCCGGTCCCTGCGTGCTCGAAAGCCTGGATCTGGCTATGACCGTAGCCGTGGAACTGCAGGCCATCGCCCGCGACCTGGGTCTGCCGCTCATCTTCAAGAGTTCCTACGACAAGGCCAACCGTACGGCCGGTGCCAGCTTCCGGGGCCCCGGACTGGACATGGGCCTTGACTGGCTGGCCCAGATCAAGAGCCGCACCGGCCTGCCCGTGATCACGGACATCCACGAGCCGCGCCAGGCCTCCCTGGTGGCCGAGGTGGCCGACGTGCTGCAGATCCCGGCCTTCCTCTGCCGCCAGACCGACCTACTGCTTGCCGCCGCGCGCACCGAGCGCATCGTCAATATCAAGAAAGGCCAGTTCATGGCCCCTGGGACATGCAGGGACCGGTGGAAAAGATCCGCTCCGAAGGCTTTGACCGCATCTGGCTGACCGAGCGCGGTTCCATGTTCGGCTACAACAACCTGGTCGTGGATTTCCGCTCCCTGGTCATCATGAAGCAGCTCGGTTGCCCGGTGGTCTTCGACGCCACCCACTCGGTGCAGCTGCCCGGCGGACAGGGCATGTCCTCCGGCGGACAGCGGGAGTTCGTGCCGCCCCTGGCCAGAGCCGCTGTGGCCTGCGGCTGCCAGGGCCTGTTCATGGAGATCCACCCGGACCCGGACAAGGCCCTGTGCGACGGCCCCAATTCCTGGCCCCTGGGCAAGGCCCGCGCCCTGCTCTCGGAACTCGCGGCCATCTGGAGCATCCCCAATGAGTGCTGAACGCCTCGCCCGCGACGTGCGGCTCATGGTCCTGGACGTGGACGGCGTGCTGACCGACGGCGGCCTCTATTATGACGAATCGGGCTGCGTGCTGAAGCGCTTCAACGTCCAGGACGGCCTGGCCATCAAGATAGCCCCCCAGGTGGGAATCGAATTTGCGGTCATCACCGGTCTGGATTCCCCGGCCGTGCGCAAGCGGGTCACGGAGCTTGGCATCAAGCACTACCATCCGGGCCATCTTCGCAAGGCCCCGATCCTGCGCCGGATTTCCGAAGAGACGGGCATCCCCCTGGCGCACATGGCTTATGTCGGCGACGACTGGGTCGACGCCGCGCCCATGTCCCTGGTCGGGCTGCCCATCGCCGTGCCCAACGCCCGCCCCGAGATACTCAAGCTCGCCATCTGGACCACCGGAGCCAGGGGCGGCCATGGCGCGGTGCGCGAAGCCATTGATTTCGTCCTGCGCGCTCAGGGCAAACTCGAAGACATGTGGCAGGGCTGGCTGAGCGAATGAAACGTGCGTTGCTCTGGCTTCTTACCCTTGCATTACTGGCCGGACTGGCCATGCTGGGAAAGCACCTGTTCTGGCCCGAACAGCTGGACAACCTGTCCCTGCGGGATCTGGACGTGGACTTGAGCCTCCAGGGCGTGACCTTAAGCCAGGGCAAAGACGGCAAAAAACTCTGGAACCTCAACGCCACGGGAGCCATTTACGCCGAAGAAGGCGACGAGTTGACGCTCGCGGACCCGGTCATAGTATATTGGGGCGAACAAGGCGGCGAGCCCATAGAGGTCCGGGCTCCCAGGGGCCAGGTCTGGCAGAAGGAAGACCGGGCCAGGATGTGGGACGGAGTCAACGGAGTCCAGGGACAGTACGTCATGCGCTCCGAGACTCTTGACTATGAAGGCAAAAACCGCACTATCCTCCTCGGCGGCACGGTCAAACTGACCGGTGAGTCCATGCAAGGCCGCTCCGACACCCTGACATATTTTCTGGACAGCGGGGATTTCCGAGCCCAAGGCAACGTCCAGGTCATCATGAAATGACAAACGGGATACCTATGCGTTCACTCATGCTTTTTCTCTTCCTTGCTATCGCGGCTCCGCTGTGGGCTGCGCAGGACGTGCCGGTCAAGATCACATCCGACACCATGACCTACACCCAGGCTGGCGATCAGGTGGTCTTCAAGGGCAAGGTGTACGTCATTCGTCAGGATATCGAGCTGTGGTCCGATGTCCTGACCGTGCTTCTGGAAAAAAAGGACAGTCCGAAAAGCGCCACCCAGAGCGTGGCCGACGACCAGGGCTCCATCAAAAAGATCATCGCCCAGGGCAACGTACGCATCAAGGCGGACAAGGGCCGCACCGGCACCAGCGGCAAGGCCACCTACGAAGCCGACAAGGACCTCTTGACCATGGAGGATAACCCCGTGCTCATGGAAGGCGCCAACAAGATCCAGGGCGAGGTCATAAAGCTCTTCATCAAGGAAAACCGCAGCGAAGTCCTGGGCGGCAAGGGACGGGTCGAAGCCATTTTCAACACCAGGGGCGACACGCAGGGGATCGGACAGTGACCATCCTCGCTGGCCGGGATCTGGCCAAGCGCTACGGCACCAGGGATGTCGTGCGTGACATCAACCTCGACGTGCGCCAGGGCGAGGTCGTCGGCGTGCTCGGCCCCAACGGCGCGGGCAAGACGACGACCTTCTACATGCTCGCCGGCATTGTGCCGCCCACGCGGGGCCAGGTTCTCGTGGACGATCAGGACATCACCCGCTGGCCCCTGCACAGACGAGCCCGCGCGGGCATGAGCTATCTGCCGCAGGAGAGCTCCATTTTTCGCAAGCTCACCGTGCGCCAGAACCTGCAACTGATCCTCGAATACTCCGGCTTTTCCCCGGACGAGCAGAAGCGCACGGCGGACAGGCTCCTGGACGAACTGGGCATCGCGCGGCTTGAAGGACAACTCGCCGCCTATCTGTCCGGCGGAGAGCGGCGCAGGCTTGAAATCGCGCGAGCCCTGATCCAGGATCCCAAATTCATCCTCCTGGACGAACCTTTTGCGGGCATCGATCCCCTGGCCGTGGACGACATCCAGACCATTATCAAAGGACTGCGCAGCAAGGGCATCGGCGTGCTCATTTCCGACCACAATGTCCGCGAAACCCTGCAGATCTGCGACCGGGCCTATCTGGTCTACGACGGGCAGATCATCCTGAACGGCAGCCCGGAGGAGATCGTCGCCGACCCGGCCGCGCGCAGGGTGTATCTCGGCGAAGGCTTCAGTCTCTAGCGAACACGAATTTCCAAGGATTGCCAGGGCCTAAGCTTTATGGCAGATTCGCTACTGGGTAGTCTTGTTGCCTGCAATCCTCTGACACGGTGAAACCACACTCATTATGGGCCTTGAACTCCGACAAAATCTCAAGCTGACGCAGCAGCTGGTCATGACACCACAGCTGCAGCAAGCCATCAAGCTGCTCCAGCTCTCCAGGTTCGAGCTTCTCGAAGCCGTCCAGCAGGAATTGCTTGAGAACCCCATGCTTGAGGAAGGGGTCAAGGAAATTTCCGAGGAACACGAAATCCAGGCTCCCATGGAATCGCGCCCCGAAGTCACCTCCGAAGACGCCGAGCTGATGCGCAACGCGGACTGGGAAAACTACCTCGGAGATTTTTCCAGCACCGCCAAGCAGGTCCAGTTCAAAGAGACCGAGGCCCTCGAAGAGATGATGTCCTACGAGGCCAGACTCTCGGGCAAGCCCTCCCTGGAGGGCCATCTCTTGTGGCAGCTCTGCCTGTCCAATATCACCGAGGAAGAGGAGATGATCGGCGAGGCCATCATCGGCAACCTCGATTCCCAGGGCTATCTGATGACCTCCGCCGAGGAGATCGCCTCCGAGACACTCTCTCCGCTGGCCCTGGTCGAGTCCGTCTTGAGCCGCCTACAGCGCTTCGACCCCGTGGGCGTGGCCGCGCGTTCGCCCCGGGAGTGCCTGCTCATCCAACTCGAAATGCTCGGCCAGGATGACCCCATTCTCGTCTCCCTGGTGGGCGAGCACCTCGAAGACATTGAAAAGCGCCGCTACAAGCCGCTGTTGCGCAAGTTCAAGATTCAGATGGAAGACCTCAAGGCCTATCTGGACATCATGCAGTCCCTGGACCCCATGCCGGGGGCCAGCTACGGTAGCGAGAGCACCATCTATGTCAGCCCGGATGTTTTCGTGTACCAATACGAGGGGGATTTTGTCATCGTCATGAACGACGACGGGCTGCCCAAGCTGCAGCTAAGCCCCTATTACATGGAAGACATGCATCTGGCCGTCAAAGGCCCGGACCGGGAATACCTGCACGACAAAATGCGCTCGGCCATGTGGCTGATGAAGAGCTTGCACCAAAGGCAAAGAACATTGTATAAAGTGGTTGAAAGCATTGTCAGGTTTCAGCGCGGCTTTTTCGAGCACGGGGTGACCAAGCTCAAACCGCTGATCCTCAAGGATGTGGCCGACGACATCGAGATGCACGAATCAACGGTCAGCCGGATCACCACGAGCAAGTACGTGGCCACCCCGCACGGGATCGTGGAGCTCAAATTTTTCTTCAATTCCGCGCTGGAAATGGATGACGGAACCCAGGTCGGCTCCGAGTCGGTCAAGGCCATCATCAAGAAAATGGTCAGCGAGGAAGACGACAAGCACCCCTACAGCGATGAAAAAATCGCTGCGGTGCTCAAAGAGACTCTGGATGTGAACATCGCCCGGCGGACAGTGGCCAAATACCGCGCGGTGCTGGGCATTGAATCATCATCCAAGCGCAAACAGGTATTCTAAAAATCCTGCCCAGCTCCGCCCTTTTTCGGGCAGATCAGGGCTGACCCTCAACAATCGAGGAGGCTTCCATGAGGATTACCTTCAATTTCAAAAACTTCGATCCTTCAGACCATCTGCGCAAATACGCCCGGGACCGCTTCGGCAAGCTTGCCAAATTCATGACCGGCACCCCTGACGCCGACCTGCAGGTCAATCTCGAAGTAGAGAAATTCAGGCATATCGCCGATATAGTACTGACGGGAAAGAACGTACATATCTCCGCCCGCGAGGGCAGCGAAGACATGTACTCCACCGTCGATCTGGTCTGGGACAAGCTTGAGGCCCAGATGCGCAAGGTCCGCGACAAGGACAAGAGTCACCGCAAGGGCGGTGCCGACAGCCAGCGCATGGACGCAGGGAATTATGAGGAGGACGCTGGCGTCCCGCGCAAACCCCTCATCCAGAAGACCGACGACTTCTCGCCCAAGCCCATGATCGTGGACGAGGCCGCCCTGCAGCTCGAAAGCACGGACAACGAGTTCCTGGTTTTTCTCAACGCCGAAACCGAAAGGGTCAACGTGATCTTCCGCCGCAAAACCGGTGACTTCGGCCTGATCGACCCTGGGGTATAGGGAATGAAGCTTGCTGAATACCTGGACAAGGATTTGATCATCTCCGACCTCTCGGCCAGGACCAAACTCGAGGTCCTGGCCGAACTCGTTTCGCCGCTGTCAGCCAAATTCCCGGACCTCGACCCCAAACGCGTGGCCCAGGTCCTCATGGACCGTGAAATGCTCGGGACCACGGGCATCGGGGACGGCATCGCCATACCCCATGGCAAGCTCGACAGCATCGATCAGGTCCTGGTCATCGTCGGCCGCAGCCGCGAAGGGGTGGATTTCGCCAGTCTCGACCACAAGCCGGCCAGCATCTTCTTTACGGTGCTGGCCCCTTCAAGCGTGGTCGGGCTGCACTTAAAACTCCTGGCCACGGTCTCCCGCCTGCTCAAAGACAGCTCCTTCAGGCAGGCCTTCGCCAACTCCCCCGACCAGGAAGGTCTGTGGCAGCTGCTGCAGACCGTCTAGACCGGATACGCCGGAGAATCCCCATGCAGCCTCTCAGCGAACAGAAAAACGTGGTCATTGTGTCCGGCATGTCCGGATCTGGCAAAAGCACGGCGCTCAAAGTCTTCGAGGACATGGGCTTTTTCTGCGTAGACGGGCTTCCGGCGCGCATGGCTCCGGCCCTCATCGAACTGTTTTTCAATTCCTCCGCCAAGGACTACCCCGGCCTGGCCATGGGCATGGATCTGCGCCAGCCCGATTTCGTGGGCCAGTGGAAGGAAGTGCTCCTTGATATCCAGAAGTTTTCCGTGCGGCCGACAATCCTCTTCACGGACTCTTCAAACCAGATTCTGCTACGCAGGTACGCCACCACCCGCCGCCCGCATCCGTTGGCCTCAGGCAACCTGGGCCTTGAGGGGGCGCTGGAGCGTGAACGCGAGATCCTCGAACCCATCCGCACCCAGGCGGATCTGGTCATCGACACGTCGCATTATTCGGTGCACGATCTACGCCGGGTCATCCAGGACAAGTGGGAGAGCCTGTCTTCCCGCAGCCAGGGCATGCGCGTGCATCTGATCTCCTTTGGCTTCAAGTACGGGGCTCCGGCCGAGGCAGACATGGTCACGGACCTGCGCTTTCTGCCCAATCCCTATTTCGACGAGTCACCGCGACCCATGTCGGGAAAGGACGATGCCATCGCCCGCTTTGTACTGGACAGCAATCCGGGCCGCGAATACCTGCGCAGGCTCTTGGAATTTCTTGACTTCACCCTGCCGCTGTACGCGGCGGAAGGACGCTACCGCCTGACCATGGCCTTCGGGTGCACGGGCGGCAGACACCGTTCCGTGGCCGTGACCGAGGCCGTTCTGGCCCATTTGCGCGCCCGGGACTACAACGTTTCTGTTGAACACCGGCATTTCAGTCTTGGATAATCTGGAGGAGAAATGGTTGGAGTGATCGTGGTGACCCATGGCCAGTTCGGCAAATATCTGCTCGAAGCGGCGCAGACGATTCTGGGCCCGCAGGAACAGTGCGCCCATATCGCCGTCGAGGGCTCCGTAGAGATGAGCGCTCTGCTCGCGGAACTCAAATACACCGTGAAACAGATGGAAACGGGCGACGGCGTGATCATCCTGACCGACATGTTCGGCGGCACCCCGTCCAACATCAGCCTTTCGCTCCTGCAACCTGGCAAGGTCGATGTGCTGACCGGTGCCAACCTGCCCATGTTGCTCAGGATTCTGGGCATGCGCAGCCAGGAACTGTCCCAACTGGCTCAGGAAGCCAAAAACGCGGCCATTCAGGGCATCGTCGTCGCCGGCGAAGTGCTCAGCCGAAAAATCACCGAGACATAAGCGTGCACTGGTTCCGTATCGACAACCGCCTCGTCCATGGCCAGATCATCGAGGCCTGGCTGCCGCACATCAGGGCCAAGACCCTGCTGGTCGCCAACGACGACCTGGCTACGGACGAACTGCGACAGGAGATCATGAGCCTGGCCGTGCCGAGCGACATCTCCTTTTTGTGCTGCACGGTGTCTCAGGCGGCGGCGATGCTGCAGAGCATACGCAAGGAAGACCCGGGCCAGCATGTGCTGATCCTTTTTTCCGACTGCGTCGACGCCAGGGCCGCGCACATGGCAGGACTTTCCTTTTCCTTGGTCAACATCGGCAATCTGCATTACGGACCGGGCAAGGAGCAGGTGTGCGAGCACATCGCCCTTGGCGCTGAAGACCGCTCCTGCCTCAAATACTTCCGCGAGCAGGGCGTGGAGGTCGATTACCGCTGCGTGCCCTCGGCAACGGCCAAGGTCAACCTGTGAAAACTTCTGAACCGATAGCGACATGCTGAGCGCTCACGACATCATCCTGCTGGCCGGAGGAAGTTTTTTTTTGCCCTCCTGTCCCTGACCCGCGTCGCCGTAGACCTGGGTTTTGTCCATCGCCCCATCTTTGCCGCCCTGCTCTGGGCGGGCCTGACCTTCAGCCTTCAGCCGGCCATGAGCGCCGGGATCTTCTTCGAACTGCTCTGGCTTGATCTGTTCCCGGCCGGCACCTACATCCCGCCGCACGCCCTTCTTTCCCTGACCGCCACCCTCACGCTCCTGTCCTGCCTGCCGGATGCCGACATGCGCGTCACGGCGCTTGTTGTCGTCGCCACCCTGCCCCTGGCCTATCTGGGAGCGTGGGTCGAGCAACTGCACCGCAAGCGTCAGAATGCTGGCTACAACCAGTTGCTGACCTGGAACCGCAGCGGCGGCATGAACGTCTTTGCGCCCGACCGGCTCACAGCCAGGGCCCTGGGCGAAATTTTCGCTATCAATTTCGCAGTCCTTTTCCTCTGTCTGATCCCTCTTCTCGCAGGCGTGCGTATGTTGCAGCCGCTGCTTGCCGGAGGCATGCAGCCGACCTGGCCCATGCTCTGGATCGGTGCCTGCGCCGGGGCCATCCTTGCCCTGCGCGTACCCAGGGCCTACGCTCTGGCCGGGGCCGCGTTGGTACTTGGGACCCTCATCACCCTGTGATCTTCAATGTTCTCTCTTGGCAGCCGCGAATAATTGTGATATTTGGCACAAAGTCTTAGTTCGCCAATAAACCCTTGTAGGAGGAATACTATGTCCGTTTATGTTTTTGGTCACAAGAATCCCGATTCCGATACCGTTTGCAGCGCCATTGCGCTGGCCGATCTGAAGAGCAAGCTCGGCGTAGCCTGCACCGCCACCGCGCAGGGCGAGCTGCCCCCCGAGACCAAGTTCATCCTTGAGAAGTTCGGTGTTGCCGCTCCCGCCGTGAAGACCGATTTCGCCGGTGAAAAAGTTTTCCTGGTCGATACCTCCGACCTGGCTCAGCTGCCCGAGGACATCAAGCAGGCTGAAGTGCTCGGCATCGTCGACCACCACAAGCTGGGCGACCTGACCACCTCCACCCCCCTGGAATGCTGGATCTGGCCCGTTGGCTGTACCTCTACGGTCATCACCGCCATGTACAAGTTCCATGGCATTGAAATTCCCAAGAACATCGCCGGCATCATGCTGTGCGCCATCCTGAGCGACACCGTCATCTTCAAGTCCCCGACCTGCACCCCGGCCGACAAGGAAGCCGCTGCCGAACTGGGCAAGATCGTCGGCATCGCCGACCTGGCCGCTCTGGGCATGGAAATGTTCAAGGTCAAGTCCGCCGTTGAAGGCACCCCGGCCCGCGAGCTGGTTCTGCGCGACTACAAGGACTTCAACATGAACGGCACCAAGGTTGGCATCGGCCAGCTGGAAGTTGTCGATCTGTCCATCCTCGACGCCGTCAAGGGCGACCTGGCCGCCGACATCGTCGCGCTGAAGGCCGAGAAGGGCAATCACTCCGTGTTCCTGCTGCTGACCGACATCGTGAAGGAAGGCTCCGAGATCCTCATCGCCTCCGACGACGCCTCCGTTGTCGAGAAGGCCTTCGGCGTCAAGCCCGTAGACGGAAAGGCATGGCTGCCCAAGGTCATGTCCCGCAAAAAGGACGTTGTGCCCAAGTTCGAAAAGGCTTTCGCCTAAGTCTTGGCTCTTTGAATGTAAGAAGCCCGTCCAGGTTCGCCTGGGCGGGCTTTTTATATTCTCCGGAAATCTTCTCACCATAAAATATTGTGAAAATCACTGCGGGGTGGGGCGGTTGTCCCGGACAGGGGCCGCCGACTGTCTGACTGAGTGTGGCATCGTTTGTTGAATCATCGCGTGCCGCCTGAAAAACCGGAGTATGGTCGGCAGGGGCGATGATTCAACTCTACGAGGCCTGCGAAGGAGTTTCGGCGGCCCCTGTCCGGGACAACCGCCACGCCCCGCTTCCGCACCACCCATTGACGTCCCGCTTCCGCACCACGCTTCCGCAGCACGCCTTGGCCCCCCGCTTCCGCACCACGCCTTGGCGCCACGCTTCCGCAACCCCTCCAAAACCGCTTCCGTTCCAGGCCTGCTACTGCAGCTTCGCGCCACCCACGTCCGCCCGCAAGGCATCGACCTTGCCGCGCAGATACGCCGCGACCAGATCTCCCATGTCATCGCTTCCCGAATGTTCGCGCGCGTACCGGCGCAGATCTTCCTCGGTCTGCTGTTCCATGCGCTCGGACTCCATGAACATGAGGAAAACCAGGCCAAGGGCGGCGTTGTTCTCGACGCTGCCGTCGCACAGGTGCTGCAATTGTTCGTCCGGCACTGTCTCGAAGAGCTTCTCGGAGAATTCGTCGATCCATTTGGAATACAGGTCAGGCATGAGGTCGGGAATGAGTTCAGCGAGCCGCTTGGCCGCGTCCTCGGGGACGTTGGGCATGGTGACCAGGAAATACTCGGTCAGGGCCTCCTGGCGGCGCTCACTGCTGCCAGAGAATTTATCCAGAATGACAAGAAAGATATGGGCCCGCATCTGGGCCTGAGACAAAGACATACGTTCTCCTATATTCCGAAAGGGGCCAGGCAGCGGGGGTTCTCCGCCACGGCGGCCATGACGATACGGGCGCAGGCCTCGGCATCGGACCCGGCATGGTGATGATTGAGGTCAAGGCCCAGATGTCGACACACATCCGGCAGTTTGGTCGGGCGCAGGCTCCACAGGTTGCGGGCCAGGTCCACGGTGCAGACAAAAGGCAGACTCGGCGCGGGCAGCCCGGCCATGGTGCAGCATGCGCCAAGCACCGAGCGGTCGAAGCTGGCGTTGTGCGCGGCCAGAAAATCAACTCCTTCCAGGAAGCCCGCGTTCTCAATCCAAAACTCCCGGAAAGGGGGCGCGTCCTTGACGTCGGACCAACGGATACCGTGCACGTTCACGCAGAACGGGGAAAAGCGCGAGCGCGGCGGGCGGATCAGGCCGTAGAGCCTGTCTACTATCTCACCACTGCGAACCTTGGTCAGGCCCACGGCGCAGGCGCTGTCGCGGCGCGAATCCGCGGTTTCGAAATCGATGGCCACATAGGCCCGAGAGCAGTTCATATCAGCAGATGCGCGGCAACTGTTCGCCTTCAAGCATGTCCATGAGTCGGGTGCCGCCCAGAGGCGTTTCGAGCACGACTTTGCCGGGGTGTTCGCCCCGCACCTCACCGATCTGCACCGCGTCCGCGCCGAGCGGGTCGGAGCGCATGATGGCCAGGGCCGCCTCGGCGTGCTCCTGGGGCAGGATGCAGATGAACTTGCCCTCGTTGGCCAGGTACAGGGGATCGAGCCCCAGGAAGGAGCAGCCGCCGGTGACTTCGGGACGGACCGGGATTTTCGACTCGAAAATCCGGCATTCCACGCCCGACTGGCCGGCGATTTCGTTCAAAGTCGTGGCCAGACCGCCCCGGGTGGGATCGCGCAGCACATGCACGGACGGGATGGCTTCAAGCAGCCGCACGATGAGATGGTTGAGGGACGCGCAGTCCGAAAGCACGGGGGCCTCGAAGGTCAGGCCTTCGCGCTTGGAGAGGATGGCCAGGCCATGATCGCCCATGAAGCCGCTGATCAGGATGGCGTCACCGGGGGCGGCCCGGTGTCCGCTGGGCGCCTCGTCCACAAAAATTTCGCCTATCCCGGTGGTGTTGATGAAGATTTTGTCCACCGCGCCCTTGGGCACGACCTTGGTGTCGCCGGTGACCACCAGCACTCCGGCCTCGCGGGCGGCATTGCCCATGGACTGAACGATGCGCTCCAGGTCGGCCATGGGCAGGCCTTCTTCGAGGATGAACCCGCAGGTCAGGTACCGGGGGCGCGCGCCGAGCATGGCCACGTCATTGACCGTGCCGTGCACAGCCAGGGACCCGATGTCGCCGCCGGGAAAAAAGATGGGGTCCACGGTGAACGTGTCGGTGCTCACGGAAATGGGGCCCTTGATCTCAAGGAAAGCTGCGTCATCAAGACGGTCGAGGATTTCGTTGCCCAGATATTTGAGAAAAAGCTCGCCGATGAGCCGATGCGAAGCCTTGCCGCCGCTGCCGTAATCAAGAAGAACCCTTTCCACTCGCTTCCCCCTTGCGTGACACCTTTGTAACCAACTGATCCGAATAGAAAAACAACTAATTAATCGAGACTCAAAATATGCGGCACGCGGCTCGTTGTCGACAAGGTCCTCGGCCCCGTAGCAAAAGACCGAGTCATCCCGCGTTGACGGGGCATTCATCGTTTTTTGAAGTTTCGACATGTGCGGCACGCGGCCCATTGTCGGCATGGCCCACGGCCCCGCCGGAACTCCTTCGCTGGCCTCGTAGAGTTGAATCGTTGCGTGACAGGCGGCAAACCCGCGCCGCACGCCAGGCAACGATTCAACAAACGATGCTCTGGCTCAGTCAAACAGCCGACGAGGCCGTGGGCCATGCCGACAACGAGCCTTGAGGGACTGGCGGGTGTACTTTTCCGCTTCGCGCCAAGTCATCCCCTTGAAGAAGGGGATCCATGCCTTTTAAGCACTTGAAAAAGCATAGATTCCCGCCTGCGCGGGAATGACACTCAGGTTCTTTCGCGACTTTTTTGCAGTGGCCGTTTTTGGAGGGCGACGTGTAGCCGACTACATGAGTCCTTCAAAATCGGCGAGCAACGCAGCCCAGAACTCCCTTAAAATTCGGCAAAATCCCCAGAGACCGTCGAAAATTGATTCTGGCAAGGCGCGAGCCGTTTTTGGAGGGCGATGTGTAGCCGACTACATGAGCCCTTCAAAATCGGCGAGCAACGCAGTCCAGAACTCCCTTAAAATTCGGCAAAATCCCCAGAGACCGTCGAAAATTGATTCTGGCAAGGCGCGAGCCGTTTTTGGAGGGCGATGTGTAGCCGACTACATGAGTCCTCCAAAAACGGGGAGCAACGCAGTCCAGAACTCCCTTAAAATTCGGCAAAATCCCCAGAGACCGTCGAAAATTGATTCTGGCAAGGCGCGAGCCGTTTTTGGAGGGCGATGTGTAGCCGACTACATGAGTCCTTCAAAATCGGCGAGCAACGCAGTCCAGAATCAATTTGCGGCGGTCTCTCCTAGATTCTGTATTTGTAGTAGGCCGCACACGACCCTTCGGTGGAAACCATGCACGGTCCCACCGGGGAGGCGGGGGTGCAGGCTTTGCCGAACAGCGGGCACTTCTCCGGCGACATCTTGCCCTTGAGCACGTCGCCGCAGCGACAGCCCTTGATTTCCGGGACATCGCGCAGTTCCATGCCGAAAACGCGCATGGCATCATAGGCCGCATACTCGTCGCGGATGGTCAGGCCACTGCCGGGGATGAGGCCGATGCCTCGCCACAATGCGTCGCAGGGCGAAAAAACCTCGTTCATGACCGAGACGGCCTTGGGGTTGCCGCCGTCGGACACCACGCGGGTGTAGGCGTTGACGACCTCGATCTTGCCTTCGTTTCGCATGGTCACAAACATGTACAGGGCCTGCAGGATGTCCACGGGCTCGAACCCGGCCACCACTGCGGGCAGGCCGTACTTGGAAGCCAGGAAACGATAGGGCTCGACGCCGATGATGGCCGAAACATGGCCGGGCAGCAGAAAAGCCTGGACCTGCAGCTCCGGATCCGCCACCAGAGCGTCCAGGGCCGGGGGGACGAGCTTGTGGAAGCAGAGTACGGAAAAATTGGTTATGCCCTGCTCGCGGGCCACCTTGACCGTGGCCGCGATGGCCGGGGCCGTGGTCTCAAAGCCCACGCCCAGAAACACGATCTTGTCGCCGGGGTTGTCCTGGGCGATCTTCAGGGCGTCGAAGGGGGAATAGACGACCTTGACGCGGGCCCCTTCGGCCTGAGCGCTCTTTAAAGTCTTCTTTTCCGGGCCGGGCACGCGCATCAGGTCCCCGAAAGTGGCGATGATGGCATTCTTATCGGCCAGTTCGAGGAAAGCGGCCACTTCGCTGTCATGGGTCACGCAGACCGGGCAGCCGGGGCCGGAGAGGTGCACGACCTTGTCGGAGAGCAGGGAGCGCACCCCGCTGCGAAAAATGGAAACCGTATGCGTTCCGCACACTTCCATGAATCTGAGTTCCCCGTCCAGCTCGGCGTGGATGCGATCAAGCAAGGTCTTGCACAGCTGGGGGTCCTTGAAATTGTCAAACAAGTTCAATGTTCAGCCCTTCCTCGAAAAGTTTCAGGGTAGCGATGGCTTCTTCCCGATCCAGGCGGGTCAGGGCGAAGCCAGCGTGGACGATGACATAGTCGCCCACTTCCGGAAATTCGGAAATCACGTCCAGGCGAATCACGTGTCGTGTCCCGCCAACCTGTACTTCAGCACTTTGTCCGTCGATCTTGAGCACTTCCATCGGAATCGCTAGGCACATGGGGCACATCTCCTGCTTTGCTTTTTATCAACGCTGTTGCTAAATCCCTGGATGTTTCGTGTCAATGAGCTCTTCCCGCACCAGCAAGCCTCAAAGGTCCGCAGATGTACCACCTTGAAGTCCCCCTGACCCCCATCCCCGCCGAGGCGCGGGGGCGCATTCCCACTGACGACGAATGCCGGGCATGGTGGAACACATACGGCATGCTGAGCCATATCAAGGACCACAGCGAACTGGTGGCCGGGGTGGCCACGACCCTGGCCGTGCTTGCGGCTGACAAAGGGCTGGGCAATGCGCACGGCCTGACGCGCGACGATTTCATCCAATCCGTACGTGCGGCGGGCCTGCTGCACGATCTGGGCAAGACCTATTCCATCGCGCACGGCGGCGACCACAGCCAGATCGGCGCGGCCTGGGTCATGGACCTGATCCGAAGCCCCCGCATCGCTCAAGGTGTCGTGCACCACGTGCACTGGCCCGGCCCGCTGGACCTGGACAGGCATTTCCTGCCCCTGGCCATCATCTACGCCGACAAGCGGGTCAAACACGACACCATCGTCGGCATAGAAGAACGCTTCGCGGACCTCTTCGAGCGTTACGGGCACTCCGAGCGCAGCCGGGAGTGGATCACCCGCTCCTTCAACCAGGGCCGCGAACTCGAACTCATATTCAGCACCTTTTTGGGAGATAATATACATGAATATCCTTTTGATCGCCGGCGGCTGGTCCGGTGAACGCGAAGTATCCCTAAGCGGGGCCAGACAGATCGATAAGGGCCTGCTGGCGCTGGGGCACGATGTCACCCACTTCGATCCGGCCCGGGACCTGCGCGAGCTTTACGAGGCAACTACGGACCAGGATTTCGCCTTCATCAACCTGCACGGTTCCCCCGGCGAAGACGGCCTGATCCAGTGCCTGCTGGAGCGCATCGGCATGCCCTATCAGGGCTCGGACTCTCGCGCCTCGCTCCTGGCCCTGAACAAGGCCGTGTCCAAGCAGCTCTTCGAGGCCGCAGGGCTCTGCACCCCGGACTGGGAATTCGTGCCCGCCTGCCATGTTGCGAAGTGGCGGCCGCTTTTGCCCTTTCCCCTGGTGGTCAAGCCCAACACCGGCGGTTCGAGCCTGGGCGTGGGCATTGTCACGACCGAAGCGGAACTTGAAGCCTACCTCCTGCAGTCCGAAATTGCCGGACAGGACCTCCTGGCCGAAACGCTGATCCAGGGCCAGGAGCTGACCTGCGGGGTGCTCGAAGGAGAGACCCTGCCGCCCATTCTCATCCTCCCCAAAAGCGGGGTTTTTTTTGATTACGAAAGTAAATACGTGGCCGGGGCCACGGAAGAGATCTGCCCGGCTCCGATCCCCGTGGAGCTGACCGAAAAATTGCAGGCCATGGCCCGCGCCGCCCACGACGCGCTCGGCCTTTGC